>Ga0214543_1002001_pt1:0-12500 | contig 40068 bp, 17 predicted proteins | sample CNSS2metaG_FD_160094 | JGI IMG/M metagenome (GOLD analysis project Ga0214543, IMG submission 160094) | Root nodule microbial communities from cowpea collected in UCLA plant growth center, Los Angeles, California, USA - CNSS2 | ecosystem: Host-associated > Plants > Roots > Nodule | place...
TAGGTGTGCTTGTAATTCTTGGATCCTTTCTGTTTAGTGGAATCCTCCTAAGTGTGTTACTTAGGAGAAGACTGGATGTAGATTCTTTTTGAATCGAACCAGTATAAATTGTGTGTCTTGCTTCTTTTTTCTCTCTCATAATCTTTCTTGATTGATTTAAACAGTCCATTAACCCAGAACTGCGAAATTGATTAATTGAGTTTTAAACCTTAAAGACTCCTTCAAGATTCACATTAAGTAAGTGAAAAACTCATTGATCAATTCAGATCCTTTGTGGTTAAGAATATTAGACAGATTTGATTTTAACACAAGATGGAGGAAGAAAGGAAAAATAATTTTAAACCACTCTAAAAATAAAAATAAAAAAATCACGGAACCAATTTTAACATAATATTAAAAAAATAAAAATTACATTTATAATTTGTTTCTATTAAATCATGTTGGATATTATTATAAAATTTCGACAATTTTAATTATGTTTATACCTTAAAATTTTGAGTATCATCATAAAAGAAGAAAAAGAAAACAACCAAATTAAACTTATACTAAAGAGAACAACAGTAAAACAACCAAACTAAAATTATACTAAAGACAACACTAATTATTCAAAAGGTTAACAAAATGTAAATTATGAGAGGTTATACTATTTTTGCAATTTACCTTTTATTAGTTTTATAATTAATTTAGACCCGTTTATGCAGTGGCGGTTCTTGACCGAAAATATTGGAGGGGCCAAAATAATATAATTTTGAGATTATTAGATTCGATCATTAGTATAATGCTTCAAAAAATGGCTTCTCTAACTTAAAAATTTGATTTTTGTTATAAGGTTTCAAAATATGTGAAGAAGTAGAGTCTATCTTATTTTCATCAATAGTTTCTTTTTTATCACTTTTAACAAATAAATTTATTCTTTTATTCTTTATCAATATACCTTCGTTGTAAATAATATTAAAAAATAATTTATCATAATCCAATAAAAAATTAAAACACATAATTATCTAAAGAAAAATATATTATAGTCAAATTACAATTAAAAATTGGTTATGAAAAAATACATAATATATTATTTATATTTCTTCTATATTCATAAAAAATGAATATACAAAAAACTCATGAGATAAAAAGTAATGTTTTGATTATCGAGACAAGAGGCAAGAAAGGAATATGATAAATGAGAAATGAGAGCAAAAATAATGAATTTGTATCTTCAAAAAACAAGAAGAAAATATGAGAGTGAGAGATGATTACAATTTATGAAAAACTAAAAAGACAATGAGAAAAAAAAAAGTTTATCTTCATAAATATTTGGTTTGATTACTCTTTTGATTTATGTTTTCATTTAAAAATGTTAAGTTGACCCTCAAGTTATTTGTCTCAATTTGGTCCCGATCTTTGAAAAACGAATACAATTTGGTTTTTTACGATCAATTTCGTTAAATTTATTGAAACGAATCAATAACTTTTTCATTAAAATTAAAACTCTTAATATGAATGATTTTCTTTGTTAGTGTAATTAAAATAATTCTAATGTCAGATTTTTGACAAAAACAGAAACCAAAAAATAAATTAAACCTAAATATTTTTATTTTTTATTATATTTAATTTTATATTTTATTATCTATTAACATTAAATGTTATGTTTTATGAAAAAAAATACATATTTTAATTTTCATCAATTTCTAAAATATATTTCCTACAATTTTAAAAATTTCAAATATATTTATAATATATATAAAATTAAAAAAATTTGGGGGGTCATGCCCCTCCCTGTCCCTGTCCCTAAGAAGATCCTCCCCTGCGTTTATGTGGATCACCAATATCATGAGATAAAAACTGCTAGCAAAATTTGGATTACGCATCTACGTAAGAGCATGCTTCGTCACAACTTGCATAGCCTCTAAAATGTCATTAGCCACATCACTAAAAGAATCTTTACAAAGTGACGAAGAAAAGCAACAATAATACCATTTAAAGCACGTGCCTGGTTTATTAATTTTTCGTTAAGGAAAAAAAAAACAATAAAATTAAACATACTAAATACCAAAAAGCTAAAAAATTACGAGAAATTCAAATGTGATGACATTTGAAATGGAAGAATAAACGGGCCTATGAAAGAGACTTCTCTCTACACTCCAGGTGGTTTTTTCTATACTTCCAGAAACTAATTTAATTTCTACTTTGCCTCCAAATTCAAAAGTAAATTTTCTCTCTCTTATATTTGATAGAGCACTCATTTATGCACCTCCAATCTTGAATTTGACCTAGCCCTTTCTTGTGCAGCAGCAACTCCTTTCCTTTCTCACATCCGTCATTTTCCTTTCCTATCTTCTCTCCTCTCTAATTAATTGGCATTGTAGTAGTCGTAGCCTCCGAATCCTTTATTTTGTGTTGTGTTGCATATTTTTTTTTAGAAAAATACCATTACGGATATCGACATGCGGTTCAGGAAGTTGAATTGCGGATGTTAACATTTGGTGCACATGGTTTAATTTTTGTTTTGTACAATTACAGATGTTGACATCCGGTTCAAACAATTGCATTGCGGGTTCAGACAATTGCATTGTGGATGTCGACATTCGTAATGGTGCAGTCTCAATGCCACATCTGTAATGGAACAATTTGAGTGCATGAAAACTCAAGAAAATATGAACCGTATGTCGGCATCCGCAATGCAATTGTCTGAACTAGGTGTCGACATCCGTAATAATCCTATTACCCAACCACATCTGTAATGAGAAAATGTTTCAATTAGGTCCTTTTAGAAAAAAAAATCATTAATGGTGTTAACGACGTGCTACATATCAATTTTTGTTTATTTATTTATTTTTTTAAAATTTCTTTTAACAAATTACCACGTGTTAGGTCCCTAGTGTGTAACATTTTATTTAAATTTAGTTTTCACATATGTCTCTTTGTTTCAATTTAGTCTCCATGTATGCTTTTTTGTTTCAATTTAGTCTCCACATATGTCTTTTTTATTCAATTTAGTCCAATTTTTTTTCTTAAAATAGAGAAATATTGTCTTTCTCTTAATTTGAAACAAAATTTTTTATTGATATTTGTTATTAAAAATGACTTACAATATTAAGTATTAATAGTTAGGGTTAAATATAATTTTGTCTCTTAACGTTTAGTAAAAATTGGAATAAGTCCATATTTAAAACTTTGGTCCAATTTAGTCATCCAAATTTAGAATAATGTGGATTTAATCTTTTTAACCAAAATTTGTTAAATTTATTTAACATTTCAAATGTGTTTCAACCGGGGACTAAAAGTAATGAATAACAATACATAAGTTAACAATTAAGAAAAAAATAATATGTTATAACAACATTTTTAATAAAAAAATATGAGTATAAAATGTATATAAATAATAAATTTGGTCTTAAGAGACACAATATTGTTTTATTTTGAAAAAAAAAATACTTAGGACTAAATTAAATCAGAACAACATGTATGAGAATTAAATTGAAACAAAAAAGCATATGTGAGGATTAAATTCAAGTTAAGATACTAACACATAGTAGTACCTTGTCACTGATAGTGCCACGTGTCACACTAAGGACCTGACACATGACAAACAATATATTTTTAAAAAAGTAAAAAAATAAAAAAATATATAAATTAAAAAAATTAAAAGTAAAAAAAAATCACATATTGATACATGGCACGCCATTCATGTTGTTAATGATTTTTTTTTTAAACAGACCTAATTGAATCATGTTTTCAATTTAAATATTATTGAGCAACATTCTAGCATTTAAAGGTATAAAATTGTGAACCTATATAATTAGATGTAATAAATAATTATAACAAAAGAATTTTAAAAAAATTGTAAAAAAGTGTTAGTGGGTAAAGTGGGTCAACACACTTTCAATCTGGCTCGAACCCCACTTTTAAAAAATTAAATTTTTCTCAACCAACCTGACTTAAACATATAGTAAACCAGGTTAACTCACATATTAAAATAACTATTTTGTTGTCACAAACATAAATTTAAATAACATCATTTATGAGTTTTACGCATATATTCACCTTCATCGTGTTTGTTTAATAAATAGTAACTAATTTCTCATATCTTTCAATAAAATGATACTCATTTCTTTATTTTATTTACAAGTTAAATATTTTATTTTCTTTAATTTAATGTGCGCTTTTAAACATTGGCATTTCTTGGGGATAACGAAAAGGAAATGGGATCTTTGACTGAAAGCATATGTTTACACGCACCTAACATCCACTGTAATGGATTAGTTAAAACAAAATTCTTTTAAACCTCTAAAACAAATATTTTAATTTTATTTTTCAGCTACGTGGATCGGAATTGTCTTCATAAGATTCCTTTCACACGGGTAAAATTTATTCCGTTTTTTAGTACAAATTGGACCAAAAGATTCGTTCAATTTAAAAGTGTGGTATAAGCATCGATAAAAGTTGAACTTAAGACTTTTCTTTACATTATTCGATTATATTTATGTTTCTCAAATTAACCCTATTTTCCCCCACAAAACAATTATTTAAGGAGAATGTTTTGGGTTTTTACTTTTCTATTTCCTCCTAACATATTTATGTTCAGCATGTTAGAGAATGAGTTTTTTCACATATCTGTAGACAACTATCAATAACATGGAGATATTATTACAAATTGATATCTTTTTAATATATATTTTTCTACACTACAAAACAATTAACAAGAAAAGCTACTATATAAAAAATGTTTATAAGGTATCAAATAAAATATTTAATTTAAAGATTACAAAAATTGAAATAAATATAAATTGACTACATAATTAATTTACACTTGTTAAAAATGTAGACTTGTTACTGCAAAATATGGAAGAAAATAATTTTAAATTTTAAAAATATATAATAAACTTTTATTTTATAGCATAGCTGGACTAAAACATTAGTATTCATTTACCATTTTCTAACTTCGATTTCTATCACTGTATAAGTAAAAGGATATATGTTTTTAGTGTATATATTTTACTTGTATAGTCACTATCATTATTTATATTGTATTTTCATTTTTTCAAACCACTCATATATTGTAATAATACACTAAAAAAATCGTTATTTATTACTAGTATTACTAAGTGTTTTAACTTATTGGAGATTAATCGCGAGTGTTTGCAAATTAACAATCTAATTTTAATGTATAAAAGATTAATTGATAATCAGTGAAATTTAAAAACTAAACGACAAATGGTCTAGCTTTATTATAAATGTTTTGTTGGTAAAATATAGCTTTATTATTATTTATAAGAATATGAATAGTCATACAAATCATTCAGGAAATTAATAATTTAGAATCTTATATATTCCTTGCTGTCTCTTGAATAATCCTCCAGAACAATAAAGTATATATGCATGAATTTGGTTTTTGCGTTAACATATTTAATTAATGTTTTGAGACTAATTGGAAATGGAGAAAGAAGTCTATGACTAAACGATATATCTTTTAAAATTTGGTTATATAATTTCCTTATTTTGGAAGCTATTTATTTAGAGAGAAAATTATATTTCAGTAATGAAATTTATTTTTTTAGGGAATACTAAAATGAAATTGATTATTCCTTTTCAAATGCTAAATTGCAGCCTAAAAAAGTACGTAAAAGGATTTGCCACTTGGGATTAGATGGGGGCAGTTGGTGGAATTAGGAGTTGTATATAAGACACATCATTCATTATTCCCAAATCGCAAGGTTACTAAATCGTAACTCACTCACAGGGGTGGCATCTGGCACATCTATCATCCGAAACGAGAGGAGAGGCAACGAAATAAACAAAAAAAAAAATATTAATATAAATATTAATTAAAGCGCGACCCAACTGAATGGCAGAGCGTGTGTTCCTCACTCTTTCGTCACCGCCTTTACCATCTCAACACACTCCAACAGCGATGGCTCTTTTCAGCGGCGCCGCCTCCGCTCGCATCATTCCCTCCGTCTCACTCTCCTCTTCTCGCTCCTTCTTCTCCCTCTCTTCCTCTTCTTCCTCGCTTCAGTGCTTGCGCTCTTCTCCTCGCATTTCGCACCTGTTTCTCAATCAGGTTACGCTTCGTTCTATCTCTGATTTCTGCGCTTCTGATTGTTTCTTGAATTCGAGCTCGTGTTCATGAACCGCACGTGATGTTTGCTTTTTCAGCGGAGAGCGGAGGTTCGCGTTTCGAGTGGAGGATACGGAACGGTGTCGGCGCCGAAGTCCTTCGCGTCTGATCCGGATCAGTTGAAGAGCGCTAGAGAAGATATCAAGGAGCTGCTCAGGTCCAAGTTCTGTCATCCTATTCTGGTAATGTTCGCTTCGTACTTTTTTTTTTCTCTCGTTGTATCGTTGCAGTGATCTCTATTGTTCTGGCGGTTGTATTGCATTTTGATTAGCGGTTCCTTAATTCCTTTTATTTTAATGTTAAAAATAAAGAAGCATGTGAGCTATATTTCCTCGAATTGAATCGTCATTGGATTTTGCGGTGCTTTCGAATACCTATTTGTTTGGTGAGAAGGTTATTCTTAGATATGTTGTAATTTGTTGTGCTATATTCCAAAAGTCAAAATTCTCACATTGTCTAGTTCACTCACCCAGCAATTACCTTATATCTTCAAAGTGGGAAACAACAAGTAAACCAGAAAATTCCTTATATCTTCAAAGTGGAAAACAAGAGGCTCGCCAATGGATTTGAGGCATAATATTGAACTTCCTTTGGACTTTGAACTTTCCATGCACGGCTCTGTATAAACTCCTGCACATTTCTTCTAGCTGTTCCAAGTTTTTTATCATGAGTTTTATTTAATATTCTCTTGTCATCTTTTATTCCCGTATTTCCTTATCCGAATTTTATCATAAGGTCGAGGGATTATCTTGGTTCCTCGTATGTGGGGATACTTGTTTTCCTTGTCTTGCACCCATATGACCATCGTGGCTTGTTAACTTGCCGTATTTAATAATGTTACTCCTCTTTTGTGTTAGCAGGCATTGTGAGTCTTCTATAAATAGGACTGCCCCGTCTCCTCCAAAACACACCTTTGACTGTTCTTCTTTACCTATCTTGGGTTTTCTTTTATGTTCTTGCTAGTTCTGTAGTCTCGTGTGGTATACACGATAGGTTTCTGTTGCATGGCATATCACAGATAAATCTTTAGGGACAGTGCTTAGACACGCTTCAAGAAGACTTAGTCTTCGTGTTTTTAGTCATATTTTACTAAAAGATAACCATTCTCTACTTGTGCAAGTAACGTTAAATAATCATTCATCAATTTGAGCTGCCACTGATTTTATTTTGTTTATTTTTTAACTTGTTCTCAAGTTTGCTTCTGCTCATGGACTTGCATACTCTCTTTTTGATGAAGGCATTTATAATTTTTTTCATCTTAAAACATAATGATCGCAAAGTTTATTTCATCAAGCTCTCCCATCTATCAATGTAGAGATGGATCACATAGGCTTTTACATTGTTATTTCGAGATCTAGAGTTTTGTTTTTATCGTTGAGCTTTGCCATATGATTAGCACTCCTATCCTAGTCCTTTGTTGCTCTATGCAGAATTGTTTATGATGCATTACAAACTTGGTGATGCGAAAACTCTTCCATTAGATTGGCACTCATTCAGGTGTGGATGCAAGATTCTGATTAGAAATCTAGGTGGAAATAGGTAAGGCTAATCGACAAGGGCTTATAGCTTAACCTACTTCAACTCCGGATCAGATATTTTAGAAAGTGGGTCAAGTCTAGGCTTTTACTAAAATTTATTTATTAGAAAGGTTAGTCCTTAAGTCATTTCAATTTTTTATGTCTAATATACTGGTTTATTAAAGTAAATATAAATCCTAGTTTTGTTAGGATTATTATTATATTATATTTGTTATAATGTATTAAAATCATTTTTTATTATTTTTCTTAATTTTCAGTGAAGGTTCAGGTTTTTTTTTCAGTGAAGGTTGACCCATCTGAAAAGTCAAACTTAAAAAATTTATAAGATTATTAAAAAATATATTTATATCTTGTTTAACAACTATTAGGATATTTCCATTGCTGAGGACATAAGTTTAAGATCTGAATCTTATATAAGAGCATGTTGATATAGCATAATATTTAAGGCCCAGACTCTTAAATAAGACCATTGGTCATAGTAATAACAAATTGCTTTTATCTTAAAAGCTTCTCCATGAAGTTTAATAAAAATATAATTAAAGTGGGGGTCTTCTAAGAGTCTTGCATTGGAGCTAAAGTTACAAGTATGTCTTAAAAAAGACGTGGCACAATGAGACCCACAAAAGTAAATTAAGACTTTATGGTATAACCCAGATGACCTTACAAAATAGGTTTTTGAATAATTATTTTTTTATGTTGTATGTATACATAATTATATACAAAAATATACACAATAATACATAATAATGTAATAAGATTGTGGGTCAATAATACTGTAAGCTTACTAGACTTTTAAAGGCTTTATTGTAAAACATACTTATAACATGCTCGTAGGTCAGGCAAACTTTAATATAGGTCAGGCCAGACTTTTGAAAAATGATATGCGACAAGAAAATAGATAAGGTTCAGGCTTTTTTTTCAGTGAAGGTTAAACCCAGGTCTACCAAAACCTGACCTGGCTCAGGCTATTTCTACACCTAATAGTAACCTATATAAATATTTGGTTTTAGGATCACTTAGAATAAAAAAAGATTAAAGTGTCCCTTGATTGGCACCAGTGATATGGTGATGTAGGATAGTTGTTGCATCATACTGACCATCAGAGATTCATAGATTCATTCATCTAAGAGATGCTGATAAGAAGCTGTAGCTCAGCAAATTCCCAATTAGAGAAGGAATTTTGAATTAATTAACTTTTCTGGTTCCCTATTTTATTCATAATAAAACAGGTGACTACAACATTTCCCTTATACTTATGATCTAAAGACATCTGGCCTCATCCCCAGTTACATATTTCAAAGTATAAAATCCTAACTATTGATCTGGAACATTCTTAAGGAAAATAATTTGTTTCCAATTAAACACAGTCTTTGCAATGTTTTGGCTTCCTATGGGTTATTTTGAACTTGTAAATAGCAACAGATGTTTGAATTTTGGTTGTCAGGTTGTTGTCTTCTACTTTTGCTGGACCAACCGTATCAATTGTTTTTGTAAAGAGGCTGTTAACTTATTCATTCTGACTTCTGAACTAAAATTGTCCTTGATAGTGAATAAACTTTACAGCGACTAAGTTAGTCAACATGTTGTTGAACTGTGATGAACATACTATACTATCTTCTGGGTTGATGATATATACCAGCTGCATACACTTGGATCTTTGTCATGTGATTTTACTTTGTACCATGGATGGGACTAGAATTTGTCATAGTTTTTGTTTGTTTCATTGATGAGATTTTTTTTTTTTTTATTTCAATAATTTACATGCATAAACTTCATTGTGATAGATTCGTTTGGGGTGGCATGATGCTGGTACTTATAATAAGAATATTGAGGAATGGCCACAAAGAGGTGGAGCTAATGGTAGCTTAAGATTTGAAATTGAGCTGAAACATGCAGCCAATGCTGGTAATGATTCATTAAATATTGATTATTTCCCAATTATGCTTATGAGATAGTATTCCCTGATGAACTGCCTTATCAGGACTCGTAAATGCATTGAAGCTTCTCCAGCCAATCAAAGACAAATACTCTGGTGTGACATATGCGGACTTATTTCAGTTGGCTGGTGCCACTGCTGTTGAGGTTCTTTTAGTCCTATTTTGGCTTCAGGACTGACCATTGTTTATTTGAACATATTGAATGGTACATTTATCGCTTTTTGAATTTCAGGAAGCTGGAGGCCCAAAACTCCCTATGAAATATGGAAGAGTAGATGTATCTGGACCTGAACAATGTCCCGAAGAAGGGAGACTTCCCGGTAATAACCATACATTCTGTGGTAGCTTAATTGTTATAGAAAACTATATTTAGCTTTGTTTGCCGTAGGACCTGGTTTACGTAATCTACTGTTAATTTGGGAAAACAAAAAGTGAGAGAAACAGATAGCTATTCATTTATAAGATGCGTATTAATAAATTGTTTTATCATTTGAAGTTTCAAGAAATGTGAGGTTTAGTGAATTGTTTTCATTGTTGTTATTTATTGCATGTATTTAGATGCTGGTCCCCCTTCACCTGCTGATCATTTGCGTCAAGTTTTCTACCGAATGGGTTTGAATGACAAGGTACTTTTCTTTTTGTTCATTAGGATTAAGGTTTGTAAATTGGATTCCAGTCATATGTCAGATTTTGACTTTTAAATTATTGTATTTGCAGGAAATTGTTGCATTATCTGGTGCACACACACTGGGGAGGGCTAGACCAGATCGTAGTGGTTGGGGAAAGCCTGAGACCAAATATACAGTATATTCTCTCGTGACCACAAGTCATAAGAATAATTTTGTGCAGTCTTTGAACTCTTTTGAAAGTTGAAACCATATTTTCAAATTTTAATTTTAACATTTGATACTCGTATCTCTTTAGCACCTTAAAAGAAATAATCAGAAGTATTGGATATATGTTGTATGTTAAAACTTTTGATTGCTCATGTAGAAGAAGATGGCCACTATTTGACTGCTCTCTTTCATTTCAAATAACTTAAATCCCCATATAACAGGTTCAAGTCACATAATTGACTGCAAATTTGAATACTCCAGATTCAATTTACTGAATTTCTTTCTTAATGTGATTTCCCCCCATCTCCAAACATTCAATAGTGTTTCTGCAAGGCTTCCAAGTTCCGTATATGCCTCACCTCGAAGCTTTTTTAAATCTTTTCAGGAAGAAAAGTACTTTTTTAATGTTTGGGTAAATTTATTTAGAAAAGCAAAAGCAGAAAACTGCTTTTCTTAATAAGCAACTGTTGCTTCACAAAATAAGCAGTTTTCTTCTTTTTTTCTGCTTTTATTTTTTTACAATTACTTTTGTTTAAGCACAAACAAACAGATCCAATATAAGGTTGTGAGTTAAGTATTGATTGTGGTTCCTACTTTACAAATAAAAGTTTTGGACTTGCTCTAAATTTGTGGCTTAATTCTTTCTTGGCTAACAGTAAGAAAAAATACTTGTTTATCTGTTGCGCTTTGAAATGAATACTTGATGAAAGGGAATTTAAGGCACATTGCAAGTACGTATCAATGATTTTTTTAACCTATCACTCTGTTTTGGAGTAAAAGACATTATTGATGCAACATATCTAGACTGAATTTTAGCTATTGTGGTCTTGCTGGTAAATGATAATCATATAGTTTTTAGTTGTACGCAATAAAACAGCAAGAAATTCACATGAATTTCTCACTCTACAGAAAGATGGGCCAGGAGCACCTGGAGGACAATCATGGACAGTGCAATGGTTGAAATTTGACAACTCTTACTTCAAGGTCAGAAATATATTTTTAATTTTCCAGGGAGGGGGTTGGGTGTTCTATCAGGGGGAGTGTTAGAGGAGAGAGGAGTATGCAGGAATTTACCTTTTTTTGTTTTTTGTGACTGTGGTTATATAAAGGACATCAAAGAAAAAAAGGATGAAGATCTATTGATATTGCCAACTGATGCTGCTCTTTTTGAAGACCCATCCTTCAAGGTAATGCAGCTAGAGTTTTATTTAAAGGTTCTTACAATTCAATGCAAAAATTGTGACATACGAAAACAACAAAATATTTATGAAATATTCAGGTATATGCTGAGAAATATGCTGAAGACCAGGAAACATTCTTTAAAGATTATGCTGAAGCCCATGCCAAACTTAGCAACCTTGGAGCCAAATTTGATCCTCCAGAGGTCTGTTCAATTTGAATTACTGTTACTGTGTTTTACAAATTAAGATATCTTTGCTTGTAATGTAACCCTTGACCTGGATATTCCCGGTTCTTGTGGACTTAACTTTGTTACCTTTTCATGTCTGTGTATATTCAAGTTAATATAACGAGACAATCCTATTTACCAAGTAAGAAATTTCTTTGCTATCTCTTTGACAGGGCATTGTGATAGATGAATCTCCAAATGCAGGGGCAGAGAAGTTCGTAGCAGCCAAATACTCCACTGGAAAGGTTCTTATCTCTGCACATATCAAATCTTACGATTGATTTTGTTGATATTGTGAAAATATATTGGATAGCTTTCTATGGAAACTTGCATAGGATGTATATTTGCTTATTGTTCATTGTTTTACTTTTCCTGGTTTGGTGCAGGAATAAAAACAAGTGTCATGTTTTCTTGTGCAAGTATCTTTTAGTAATACAAGAAGAAGCTATTTTCAAATCATGTGATATCACATGTAAAATATGGAAGTTTTAAATGAAGAAGAAGAATAAAATTCAATAGTGTTCCTATTTGAATTGCAGAGAGAGCTGTCAGAAGCAATGAAGCAGAAGATACGGGCTGAATATGAGGCCGTTGGTGGAAGCCCAGATAAGCCTCTACAGTCAAACTATTTTCTAAATATCATGATTATTATTGCAGTTTTGGCACTTT
>Ga0214543_1002001_pt1:15000-40068 | contig 40068 bp, 17 predicted proteins | sample CNSS2metaG_FD_160094 | JGI IMG/M metagenome (GOLD analysis project Ga0214543, IMG submission 160094) | Root nodule microbial communities from cowpea collected in UCLA plant growth center, Los Angeles, California, USA - CNSS2 | ecosystem: Host-associated > Plants > Roots > Nodule...
GTTGGTGTCTTTGGTGATTTATGATATTTTGAAATATCAAAATTAAGCAACTACAAAACTTCCCATTGTGCTTGTAATGAATACAATCACGCATATAGCTGGAAATCCCATTTATTTTACCAAGCATTGCTTAATTACAATTTTATATATTCACTATATTTGCTTGATTATATTTCTATTTATGAGAGTGAAATGAAATATTAAATTGAGTAGTTTCAAAGCTTTGCCACAGTAAAAAGTAAAATATAATCAAGCAAATATAGTTGGAAATGAGCATCACCAAAACAAGTATTGCTTAATTCTAATTTTGCATATTTGTTTCCTAATGCCTGGAAGTTTCTCTAGCACAAAATCGATAGGAATTTTTAATTATATAAATGTTAATTGCTTTAGTAAATATTTTTAGCAAATCAAAATAAAATTGAATACAGACATAAGAATATGATTTAAACTTAAAGGCAATTTATACCAATGATATTCGAAGGAAGATATCTTTTAGAACTTAAATATAATTAAAAGATAATAATAATAAATATAATTTTGTTTGAAATTAAAACTGATAGTAATTACTGTAATTTAAAACAACTTATTATTTTAATTTAAAATAATATGTTTATGATAATAATAATTTAAAATTTAAAACTGTTAAATGTTAATAAACTAATATTACTCGAGCTAATTATGTACCACAACAAATTAAATTTGAAAAAAAAAATATATAAAATGTTATGAAGATAGTTATACTCATAATTTGTGTATGAAGATTACTACATAAAAAAAACATAAAAATAAGTTAATAGAGAGAAAATAAAGTAGATATCGTTTTAAAAACTGAATATTTTTTTAATGTCGGAGTAGATGATAAAAAATGTGTCTTTATAAAAAGTCTGGAAGTGTATCCACAGTATTTCATAATGCTCTTTACAAGCATTATATAAACCGATAACACTAGAGAAACAAATTGCGTAAATAAATGAAAGTGTGAACATTTATGTAAAATTTCCGATTTTGTGAAGCAAATTTCTTGGTCAAAGTAGGAAAGCCGAGTGGTGTTGTTGGATGTCAACTTGCTTTGATAATCAGATAGTGAAAAGCTGCGAAAAGTTGCTCTGTTTCCCAGTCAGGAACATGTGGGTTCCTTTGTTAATTATCACTCTCGTCGATGAATCACATTAGGTAAGCTTTTTGTTCCAGTAAATTATGAAGATTCTCTTTCACATTTCTCTTCACCATTTTAGTGATGAATGAAAGTGCAAAGTTCATTATCCTTTCCCACTTTTTTGGCGCAGACACAGTTACCCTAATCAGCCATCACAACTTCCGAAAACCTTCAAAGTGGTCACACGGGTACTGGACCAAAAATTAAAGTGCCTTGCTGAAAATTTGTTTTTCCCGTTTCTTTTTGCGTCTTTATCATTATTTCCAATTTGTTTACATTTCTCCTAAAATCAAGTTGGAATTTGTCAAATAACACATTCACTCGTTTTCCATTGTGAACGCAAGCAACGCTTTTCTGGTTGCAACGTTCAAGGTTTGTACTTGTAAATGTATTTGTTTTTCTTTTCTCCAAGGTGATTCAACATAGCCAACCATATGCAGATATTACACAACTTTCTGTTGATTTATTCTTTGTTTTTAATGATATTTGTTCATGGATATACTTTATTTTTGCGTACCATTCCTATCTCTTTTGAGAAATTTGAAATGTTAACTTAGCGTAAAAGTATAATCAGCTTGATATAACAAACAAGACACTGTATTTAATATAATATTAAATTTTTATTACTCCTTTACTTCTTGTATTATAATTGTCTTTATGTTTTAATATGGACACCTAAAAGTATTCATTTAAGTTTCTTTATATTTTCTAAAATTTGGAATTAAAACAGGTTTAAAAGCATGTATACAAAGGGAAAATTATACTAATACAAAATTAATTGGGTAATTAAAGTGTTCAATAGTTCAATTTTATTTTATTTTTTTGTTTTTGCTTTCATTACCTCCGAAGGTTATCCTTTAGTAAACAGACTCCGTAAAAGTTAAGGACGATATGATTAATCGCAATATTATTGTCAATAAATAGTTGTTAAAGGATTCATGATTTGCCGTTTTATTACTATCTTTATAGATTACCTTGTGGTGATTTTATTCAACGGTCTGAAATCTTTCATAATTACGAACCCCTGCTACAGAAGATTGAAAAAGACAAGAGCAACCAGATAATGTTACTTTTTTTTACTAATTTTTACATTTTATTAAGAGATTATTAAATAAATAAGCATGTTTCATATTTTAAAAATATAAAACTCTTGTAAAAGGAAAAAAGGGTTTGAAAAGAATTATAATTATTCTAGATGAAAACTGATTGAATAAAATTGAAAAGTATTAGTTAAGAAATTAATAAACAACTTTTTGTTTAGAATAATGTTGATGTGCGTCGAAAATTACAAATTTATTGGATGAATTGTTAGTATATACAGATTCTTAAGTTTTCAACCCAATAAAACTTATTACTTATGACTTTCGAAATAATTAATATTTTAGTTTGTGCAACTATTTATTTTATGTAGGAAAAAATTATAGCAAATAGAAAAATTACTTTATAAATTATACTATTTTAAAAATTAAAATAAATACATTTTTAAGGTATAAATTATATTATATTTAGAATTTGTAATAAGGGATGACAAGTCCAAGTCATCGTCCTCGTCTTTGACTTTTTCAACTGGGTATGAAGCATATATGTCCTGTCTTCGTCTCCATACCCACCAAAATACTTGTCTCCGTCATATTTTCGTCCCTATTTAAATTATTAAAATATTAAAATTAACTTATATATATATATATATATTAATACATATTTTTTATTTTTTATTTTTTTAATTATTTGGTCTATTATAAAATTCATTCATATTTCTAATATATTTTTCATATTTTATCAAAAAATTTCATAGTTTAACTAATTTTTATGTCTCACATTTGAATATTTTTATTTTTATTTTTATTTATTGTATATTTTTTTTCACATAAGAACATTTAACACTCTTAATTTAAGTGTTCAATATCATAAACATTTAATTTATTAGGTAATATAAAAAAAGTTATCTTCTTTACTCTATTATTATTAATTTTTTTCATTTAAAGAATTATTTTGTTTCGCTAAGACAATTTTTGTTATTTCTCAACCATTAATATTTGAAAAGTTTTCTTAGATCTCTAACATATTTTTTATTTTATCATATCCTTAATTATATATTTGTTTAACTTTGTGCGATTTAATTCAATGGTCTCTCCAATTGTTTCTAAGACATATATTTGATAATTTTTTAATATTTTTATTTGTTGTTTACTTTTATAATGTAAAAATACTATTGTGATATATTTTATATAATTATTTTTTTATTTTTTAACTCATTATCATACTGTAATTTTGTCATTATAATTATATAAATAAATTTTATTAACTATAATATAAATGTAATTACCATGAATTTTTTTTGTCAGCATCCAACATACATTAAAGTTTAAAAGTTATAATATCTATGTTAAAATTTTATTATTATTACTTTAATATTTATTTTGTGCATTATTTTGATGAAGTGATGTATTGTAACTTTTATTAATGTATAAAAGATAGATACATTCTAATTGTATAAATAAATTTTATTTACTATAATATAAAATTTTAATGTAATTGTCATAAATTTCCTTTTATCACCATCCAACATATATTGAAGTTTCAAAAGATATAGTATTTATGCTAAAATTTTATTATTATTACTTTAATATTTTTTCTTGCGTTATTTTGATCAAGTGATGTATTATAACTTTTATTAGTGTATAAAAAAGAAATTCATTACAATTTAAAAAATTGAAGTAAACATACATCTAAAATATATTTTAATTTAAATATTTTTTTCTTTCTATATATATATATATATATATATATTGTTATTTTATTTTTTAAATTAAATTTTATCAATTAGAATTCATTAATGTTTGCAAATTTAATAGATATTTTTTTGTTGTCATGAAATTTTATTTGGTATTTTAATTTAAAATGTATACAATTATAATATAATTTTTTTCTAAATATTTGATATCGAATAAACAACACTCATGTTAATCTTGAATATTTGATAACATTATGTTTTATTTGTCATAATATGACTATTTGAAGTTTTTACCCGTTAAATTTTGCCAACTTGAAATCTGAGAATAATATGTGAGATGTGAACACTCTACACTTGAATACACTGAGAGAAAATGCAACTTTTAGGCATTTAATAATGGCAGAAAACGGAGCCTTGGAACACACAACAATGACTATCACGCATACATGCTTATGTTCACTTAGAGTTGAGGGTTTCAATTTGTAGCGTAAAATGAATGAAAAAGGAGCGATCCAATTTTTTTTTTAATCAAAAATTTACATCATACGTAAAAATTAGTTTTTATCTTTGACCTTATTTTACATATGACTCATAAAGATTAGACGTAAATATTAACAATTTAATTATGAAAATGTTATTATGCATTTGTCATGTTTGATTTTTATGGATCAAATATATAAATAGAAAGACCTAATAAACCTATTTTTTTTTTTTTGTGTAAGTGAATTTAAGTACAAACCCAAGTTGCCACTTAAAACTAAAATTGGAATCTAAGAGAGTTTTTTTCCCTTGAATTATTCCTTGTGTATTAACACTAAAATTGTGAAATAATGATTGAAGCACAACATCCCAAAAAATTTCTTGTTTTCTAAAATTTAAATTTGTAACCATCAAATACCGTACATTTAAGCTAGAAACTCAATTTTTCCTAGAATCGCAAATCCTAAGTGATGCATGAGATATTTTAAGATAGAAGACGGAAATAGAAGAAAGGAAGAAGAAAAGATACTTCCTAACCCTATAGTTTGATTAAGGACAAAAACCACAAAAAACAAGCATCATCTGACAATTAACAAGTAATGCATGATTACGATGTCACTGAATCGAGATTAACAAATGAACAGAACCAAATTCATTTTCTAATCCTATAAATACATGTAGTAGAAAGACCTCAAGGTATGTTCTAAGAATTCATTGAATATATATATATATATATATATATATATATATTATATTGACACACACCAAGTTAAGTGTCATAATGTTCATTGTAAGTACTAACTGAAAGTCAAAAATCAAGAAATGAACAAAATGCTGAGAAAAAGTTTAGAAGTTATCTATGTAGTTTTCACTAAATTGACACGTGACATAATTATGTGTGGATAATTTTTTTTAAAATAAAAAATTTCAATTTTAAAAAGGAAAATAAAAAAATAAAAATAAAAAACAAGAAAGAAAATAAAAAGAAAATCAATAGTTTACACGGTTAAAAACGTTAATTATTTAGATATTATTGGTAAAAAGAACTAAATTAATCAAAATTTGATAAAAATATGAATCTAATTTAATACAAAACGAAAATAATAACTAAATTGAATAAAAATAATGAAAATAGAGACCAAATGTACGCTAAAAATATTATCAAACCAAAGTTATAAGTTAAATACTTTATTTGTTCACACTACAAATTTTATTCTCACCTCTCAAATAAAGCAATATCACATAAATATTTTAGCTTAATAGAAATTAAAGTATTACTCATATAAAACAAGTTCTTATATCTTAAAAGCACGAGAATTAGAGGAAAGATATATTTCTTATCTCTGTATTGTAGAAAAAAAATATAATGGTAATGCATACATAAGAGTAATTTGAAAAAGGTAAATAAATTTGTAAAACATAAATAATATTGATAGTTACACAATTAATACAGTAAAAAAATTTATTTATAAACATAAAAAATTGATATATCATGATTAAAAAAAAAGTGCAATCATTCCAATCATTCCAATCATTCCTGTCCCACCTTAAAATTTGTCTACTGTTGTGTTGTGCAAGTGAATTAAATTAACAAAAAATGGATTATTTGTTTTATCGGTGGAGAATGTAGTAGGGCATCTTGGTACCCAAAAAAGAAGCAAATACCTTCAAAGCCGAATAAAATGAAACAAAGGAAAATTACTTTTCGTACAATCTTCATTTTAGAAACTTTTTTGGCCATTCTCTTCAAATTTGGTCCATCCATGTATTTTAGATATATTTGTAGTTTTTCTTTCACCTAAACTTTTCCATTATCCAAACGAAGCTTCTCTTTCGACTTTGCCTTTTTTTGTTCTTTATTATCTTATGCAAAGTAAATTAATATAATTTAATCTATGGTAGGGTATCTTCCAAAAATTTAATCGTAATATAATATGAATATAAAGTTTTTTATTCTAGTATGATCCAATCATGACCTGACGTATAATTATAACATTTTTAACCACATTTACATTGTCTTTCAACTTTCATTTACTTATCACTTTTCTCATTTTTTTTAAGTTATTTACACTTTTTTGTATTTATCTTCAATGTCATCGCATTTATCATTTTTTATCCTTTCTTATATAATGTTATTTATACCAAGTATTCATCGTTAGAAGTAGGTTTTAAAAGCTTAACTCAACTTCACAAAAGTGATCTGTTAACAGTCCGATATCGAGTGGAACAAAATGTCCATGAAAATTTGTTAGGATAGATTCTAACCTGACTCTGATACCATGTTAGAAATGAGCTTTAAACCTAACTCAACCTCACAAAACCGGCTTGTAAGGTGAGGATTGCATCTACTTATATATTGTGAATTGACCTTATCTCCGGTTGATTTGAGACTTCCAACATTATTCATTTATATAATTGATGGTTAATCTTTGTTACTACACAAAATTTACCTTTATAAAAGTATTATAACATTTGTTTTTGTAAATTTTGCAACCTTATCTAATGGGTGCTATGTTTTACTGCGTTCCAAGGTTTCTTATATTTTTATAGTTTGAATAGTTTGATTAAAATATTATATATTGCGAATAGAGTTAAGTACTTGTTCAAGTTAACAAAGTGAAGGTTATAATTCAATTTCGTTATTATAAAGCAAACTCTATAATATATGCACTAATAAGAGCCTTGGTCATATATAAGTTGTCTTTAACTTTTCTTGAATGCCCAAATTGAAAATATAATGATGCTAAAAGAATGCATTACTCATTTCGATTATAAGTCTCATAAATAAAATATGTATTTGTTAGTTAAAGTTTTTATGGATAGTCAACAAAAAACAAAACCATAATTCTTGAAAAAAAAAATTCTACCATCAAATATAGGAAATAATAATAAATAAATGGATAAATATAGGAAATAACAATAAATAAATGGATAAGGACTCTAAGTTAGGGATCACAAATTAATTAGTTTACGTAGATATTATTTGAATTTATTTCAATTTTTATGCATAATCTTTGTTTTGTCTTGATACGGATATGAGTATGACTAATATTTAATTTCTTAAAAGCTTAAAAATGAGTATAAAAATGAGATAAATATGTACATTTTTTTTTACCTCGTTATCATTGTGTACTCGTTTTACGATACTAAAATACTTTTGATTTATTAGGTAACATAGAAAAACTTATATTAATTTTGTAACTTATTTTTAGGACACAAATTAGATTATTTGTACTACTTTCTATAATTATTTGGCATTTATTTAATTGATATGTAACATTAAATTCTTTATAGATATTTGATATTGGAGAAAAAAATGGATATCTTTTTTACATTAAATCCTTAATATATAATATACTATGTTTCTTTTGTTATTATTTTTTATTTTCTTAAACTATTTAATCAATATTTAAAACAGTAAAAGAACATATATGGATATACTTAGTATAGAAGATATAAATATTAAAATGAAATTATTGAAAACTATACTAATTTATCCAAACAAAATATCCGAGAATTGTCTTATGATTAAGGATTTAATTGAGCTTTTAAAAAAATTAATATCTTACTACAAAATATAAATATAATATTTATAAAGTATGAATTCTAACTCCCTTAACTTCCAAGAATTGTTGATATTTTTTATGTCCAGTATCATGGTTGGTCGATAACATTTTCAACTTCATTTATCTTTGATGTTTTTACACTATAAATTCGAAGTTGAAGTGCTGAAAAATCATAAATTAATCGATTAAAAAAGTTTAATTAATAAACAAAGTGATAAAAGTATACAGAGAATTGTAGAAGTTGTTGTTGTGAAATCTAAAACCCTAACCCTGAAAATCTGAAAAAGTGTCCCCAATAAATGTTTGAGAAAGGGCATGCATGGGACCCTCTGTTTCATTTTCTCCGTGAGCTTCACGAGAATTAGATTCTGCTGTTGACAAATTAATAAGGAACCAATTAAGTACTGTCTCAAACCCTAGAAAAATTCAATTCTATCTTCGAATCTTTTCCTTTCCATTTTTTATTTTCAAAAGGGAGACTGGACATTTTGAAATTTGAATTGTTGGAACTTGAACTTCGAGTTCTTACGAAGGCCTCATTTTCTTGACCTAATTAACTACTCAATGTTTATGAATTTCATTTGCACCTTCTTTGGACTTTTCAAGGCTCTAAGATTCCTGGGAACACTCAAACCGTATTGGGGATTTACGATATTTTATTTTATTTTACTTCTTTTTTATAATTTTTAAAATAAAGAAGTAAAAATTCCATTCCTTCTACGATGATTGTTAAAAAATAATCCGAATTTCTACTAAAAAAGAGCAAATTTTCTTTCCTAATTGTCTTCTAATTAATTATTATCTCTCTACCAATAAATATATATATATATATTGATAGTGAAAAAATTTAAAAATTAATATATTTATTATTATTCTTAAGACTTAAATACTAATTTGATGTCCATTTTCATCAAGTTTTTTGAATGTGGTTTTGGTTTTGATTTTGTTAATCAAGTTTTAATTTGCGTTAGTTTTATTCAATTTAATTTTTTTCTAACACCACTTAGTTAGGTAAAGGCATGTGAATAGCGTATGTCAGGTGTTAGTTCATGTTTTTTTTTAAATTTTAAAAAATAAAGTGTCAAGTCAGCATTGTGTTACGTGATAATAGTAGTAACACGTGTCATATCAGTATCATGCCACATGATAATATTAGTAACTATGCCATGTCAGTATCACATGTCAAGATCAATATAGTGTTAATGTCATATGTCAGTGTCTTATATTCATTTCAGTATCAATTTTCATTAATTTTGTTTCAAAATTTTGTTTAAATGAAACAATTTTATCTATATTCAAATTGAAGCTAAATTTAATTTTTATATAAATATTTTATACTAGTATTTTTATTAAATTCAAAATTTTATTAAATATTTCTATAATTATTTTTAAACTAATTCTAACTATATTATTATAAATATAATTGTTGGATTTATGTTTATTTTTGTTACAAGTAAAAAATAGGGCTAGCATTAGTTTAAAATAGGGTTAGACTTGGTTAAAAAAATAGGGTTAGAGTTAGTTTAAATAGATAAAGGATTATGTATAGATTAATAAATCCTAGAAATACTTAATATAAAATATTTTTTATGCTAATAATAAAATAAAATAAGATCATAATAACTATGTTAAATGTGCTTCGACCTGTATTTTTTTATGACGATCCTACATTTAAGTAAACAATCATTGTGAATACAGGTGTATACATATATATAAGCATTGAAAACAATATATAAATAAAATAAGTAGTTATCGACAGGGATACAACATTGAAATATATAGGAATTTTTGGGACACAAATAGACAAATGGATATAATAATCTTACATATACTCTGGTGGATCCCAAGTATCAATGTCAATGACGCCATGAAAGTGTTCCTATTTTTTATTACAATAACAGCTCAAACTTCACACGGATTATCCACATACACACTAAGAATAATAAAAGAAAAGGAGAAGAAGAAAATGTCAAAAATAATATATGATTCATTTTTAGGTGTAATTAGGTAAGCCAATAATTCGATAAGTTGGTATATATAATATTTAGGTATCATCCGCTCGTAGTATATAATAAACAATTTGTGTTTAATCTTTATAATACACAAAATAATTTAGTAAGAAAAAAGTGATAATAAGATTGTAATTAATTGAGTTATTAAAAAAGTGCTTAAAAGTATAGAGTCCAGTGCATGACTTAGTTGTCTGGTTTTGTGATGCATGTGTTTGAGGTACAGTTAAACTAACCTAAAGAGACAAGTTTTGGTGAGAACATATTATGTTATTGCACAAATATTATTATAGGTCCTTTTTCCATCCATCCTCGTCAATAGTGACGTGCAGGTGGAGCTCATTTTATAGGGTATAACTTCCAACCAATAATAGTGTGTTTGTTGAAGATAATTAGTGAAGCAAATGAGCTTTCTATGTCAACTAATCAATGTTATAAATTTCACATTAATTAAATACAGCAGCAATTTTTATTATCATAAGTCCACTTTATAATAAGAATTTAATATATAATTTTGTTAAATTATTTATATTAAATATATTTTTAGTCCTTAAACTTAGACACAAAATTGAATTTATCAATGTCTCAAACTTTGATGCATTTTTGTCTAAACTTTAGAAAATGAATGGATATAATTCGCCTAACCCAACATATTTTAGAATGACATTTGAGTTGTTCGCACAATTTTAATATTTTACAACTCAAATGTTTGTATGGAATACCATTTAATAAGTTCCAAAAAAATTAACTTCATTAAATTAAAACGATTATATCCGTTCATTTCTAAAATTTAAGATAAAAATATACCAAAATTTGATATATAAGCGAATTCTAATTTTGTATGAAAATTCAAAAACTAAAAATATACTTAACCCTATTATTTAATCATTATCGATCAATCGTATATATCTAATCTCACATATAAAATATCAATGTTTCAATAATATAAATACGTTGAATTAATAGTTAATATCAAAAGTTTCTACAAATTTGAAGAGGTCATTGTTATTATGTGACTACTTTGAATGCAAAGGTTTTATTTGAAATGAAAAAAGAAAAAATATTTGTTGGGTTAGTTATCGAGGATGCTATTTTCCTTCTTACCCTGCGAAACAACGACTTCGCATCTAATTTTTAACCTTGTGATTATCGAATTAAGCCACGAAATTTACCCTCTCCTCAAGTAGTTGTACAAACTTTAAACAGTAAGGTAATTGTAAATATTAAATTGAAAGTAAAATTTTAGAAAAACTAGACAAGAGAGTTTTTATATTATGTATAAATTAATTTTAGTTTAAGAGTAATTAATTTTAACTTTTCTTTTATATGAATGTCAAAAATGTTAAGTTAATAATTTTGTTTAAAACTAAGAAGATAAATAGGAATGTATTTATAGGGATTCAATAGTTTATTATTAATGAACTTAATTACAACAATAACTGATGTAGGTGTATTATTAGTTATGGAGAATACTAACCAATGCTCTTAGGACACTTGTTAAGAAATAATAAATGTACTTTGTATCATCATTTTTACATTGAAAGCTGAAATAATTAAATACAGTAACTAAAATAGTATAAATGCACATAATAAGTTTTATAAAGACAAAAAAAAAACCTTTTAAATTTTTAGACAATAATTTACTATTACAAAATAAGAACTTTCAAATTTTTAAGGTCTCTACTAAAAAAATTAATTAAGTCTCAAATTGACACTTTAATTGTATTTTTTTTGTAACAATTTTATATGTTTAACACTAATTTTTTGTTGTTTTTTCTATTAATTTATATTTTCTTATGTTTTTTTTTCAATTTTTAGATATTCAACACTATTTTTTGTTGTTTTTTCTGTTAATTTAAATTTTCTTATATTTAATTATATTTAATTTTTAGCAACATTAAAATATAGTTATTTTCTTATTTAATTAGTTTTTAACTTTTATTTGTGAATATTAAATAAAATATTAAATACACATGTGGGCATTTTTGTTCTTTAAAAAAAATAAAATTACATTAATGATTATTAGGTCTGATTTTAGCTTTGAGGAAAAATATTTTAGGTAAAGGAAGCTAGTACAAAATTAATTTTATTATTGATTCAAATTTGCGATGAGGATGATAAGATTATGATAAATGGAAGAAGCATTTAATTTTGTTTCTAGAGTGAGTAATTAATTTATGATTGAATTGTTTGATAGAAATGGGATTAAGTAAATATTTTGATTCGAGTATCAAGTATCTAATTGGTCAATTGGTAATATATGATTGGATTTTGAATTGAATTAGACATATTTTGATACAAGAAGAAAAAGAAGAAGAGTGATTGGCCAATGGTGATCACAGAACAACGTCATTTGTGGTGGTGAGCTCGTTGATTTCCTGCTTAACCATGAATGATGGTCTGATGGTCTGAGTATGATGGTCTGAGTAGAATGAACCTAAGATCCTAGACTGAGACGATGTTCGAGAATAGAAGTATCAGATGGTTGGTTGATGTGATGCGGTACGAAAACCTAATTTTGACTCCGGGAGGATAGATAGATTTTTAATTAATATTTCTTATTTTTAACCGGTAGTAGATACCAGCGGGTAGGAATAATATACTATCCGACTCTAATTCTTAATAAATTGGTACTATTTTACTTGTTATTATTATCCATCCGTTTAAATTTTTTATTAAGTATCCATTGCAAATTTTATCTATGGATAGTCACAAATACAAGTATTTTTGTTATATCCTTATTATATGTGTTTTATTAAATTCAAACACCTTACCGAAAACACATACACAAATGTACTTCTTTAACATGGTATTATTATTATTATCATTTATGTTGTAGCTGGATGAGTTGATGTTGCCTGTATACAATCATTTATGGCAAATCTCTAGTTCAATGGGCTTGGAACATGTATGTAACAAAACCATCATCATTTCATGTTTGTTTCACCACTTGTTAAGATTTATATAAACTATGAAGGAAAAGTGCCTTATTTTATTATTTACTATTATCATCATTGTCATTAGTATGTTTATTATGTTCGTTTTCTTATCATCACAGTATTCTTTCATCTCAAGTGCTATCTTTCAATTCGAAACTATTATTGTATACAAATAATGTGTTATTTCTAAATCAAGTTTGATATGATGATTATGTCTAATTTTTTTTTAATATAAACAATGGAAAAATATACATAAGTATGTTTTTTCTTATGTTATTACAATAAAGGGTTTAACCTTAAATTTGAATTCAGATTTTTATTTCAAATTTTAATATGTTTTGATTTCAAAAAATTTAAAATTAAATGAATATAATTTTTTAATTCAATAATATTAACTGTTTATCTTATTAATTTGTTACTTAGTAAAATTTGAATATATATATATATATATATATATATATATATATATATATATATATATATATATATATATATATATATATATATATATATATATATATATATAAAAGAAAGTAAAATCAAAATAAAATTTATAGTGATTTTTCAATAAATTTAGATTAAAATAATCAAAACAAACCTCTGATTAAATATGAAAATTTTAGTTGTATTAAGGGTCATTCAAACCGTTAGGTTATGATATCACAATAAAATATTTCTTTCCCTTTTCTACTCGAATGTGAAAATTAAGAATGACAATAAGTAAAGTTTTACTAAGATAATATAATATTAATTATCTTTTTCATTGAACTTAATTAAGACAGAAGAAATCTTTTTCTATTCAGATCACAAACATTCATAATAAAACGGCATTTACTCTTTAACTAATCCTTTGACAAAAAAAAAATCTGAGACTTTCTTTTTCCATGCATAATTTAAAATTCAAAAATTAATCTAATTAGATTCATGAATTACACATCAAGAAGCTTCCTTTTTGTAATATTATGTCAAATAAAATATATAATCAAATCAATTTAACATAATAAGTTAATTAAAAAGTATAACACAGTATTGCATATCCAGTCCGGCAAGGAACAAAAATGCTTAAAATAAATTTAAATCCAGCAATTTTGACCAAATGTTTATTATTTTATAAAAGTGGGATTCTAATACATGTAAAAAAGTATAACTCAGTATTAGCATAAATTAACTATAATGATCACTTTGCCAAGTTAAAATAATGTAATCAATTGTAGTTATTTGTGTAACAAATAGTATTTTTGTTTTAAATTTATTAAACTAAATAAATAACTAGAGATCTATATAACAATTTAGAATATAATATCTATATATATTCTTCTAGAAATTTTACAGATAAAAATATATACTCATTTAGTGAATAATTTCTTTTAACTATGTTTCTATTTCCTATAAGAAATATTCAAATATTTTATCCCAAATAAAAGTATTACACTTCTTAGCCTTCAATGCTATGGAACTTCCAATCAATCAAAGTGGGAATGCTTTGAATTTTTGTGTGGAACCACTGATTAGGTCTTAACGTATAAGCCGTTATTAATTAAGTTATTGAAAACAAAAAATTACTTAATTTTAAAATTTGTAAAAAGTATAAAATTATGTTCTATTGTTATTTTTGTAAAATCACCATTAAATTATAATGTATAAATAATTAAATATTTTAAGAAAATACTATATTATCAAACTTACTACTTTTTACCTTTTACATATTAAGGATTAACTATTTTAAATATTAAGTACGAATTCGAATAAATGTTTTCATTAAATTTATAAGAATGGAAAAAATGAACTTTTCTTTACATTAAAATTAACTTACATATGAAGTAATTTTTAATTTTTTTAGACTTTAAAATATAATATTTTAATTTAGATATATAAGTTGATTTTAATTTGTTTTTGAAAAAATACGAATTTTATACTATATATATTATTATTTTTTTTAGCATAAGAACAAAAATTTGACTATGTAGTAATATAATTATGTTGTCATGTAATAAATATTAATAATTTATCAATTAACTATATGTTTTTCATACCATAAATATGGTTGATTTTTGTTTTGAATTAAATAGTAAGAAATTATGTCTTTCATTTAATAAGTATTTTTATTGAACATGGTAATATTATTAATTTATATAATAGTCATAATTATTTTTAAAATACATTTAAAGTTTTTTTAATTAACAATTATATTTTACCTTTTTAAAAGCAAGTTTTTGAAGTCAAAGGAGCTAACCTTATTTATCTGCAACATATTTTGATGTTTTTAAAGTAAATTACGTTAAAAGTTTGAACACAAATTGCACGGTGTATAAATAAAATATATCAATCTTCATCCAAACAGAAAATTAACTCTAAATAAGCTATAAAAAAAACCAATATATTTAATTAATTTTTTTACGAATCATATACAATTTAAAAATCTGATTCAGTGAACTCCAATTGTCAATTTATATTGTTTTAGTGAATTTTTTGAAAAATAAAAATAAAAATGCTTTTTATCTGTATTTCTGTTACAACATCTTTGTTTCTAAAGACAAAAGACACAAACCGATACATGTACTTTGCATGCATTGACAGAAAGGAAAAACATGTAAATTGTCAATCTAAAATAAATAAATTTAAAAAATAAAAAATAAGTTTGGTTGGACTTTCCTTACCTTACCAAAATAAAAGAATACAATTAAGTGTATAATCACGAGTAAAATTATAATTAGTTATATATGATAATATTTTGTTAATAAATATACTTAAATGAATTATTAAAATAGTAAATATAATGAAGTAATTTAATTTAAATTTTAAAATAATTCTTTTTAATATATTATTATTATTATTTTAAAATACAAATTTTGCTTATTAAATTTGAAAAAATAATAATTTAAAATTTACTTTACTTTAATTTATATGTTTCAAAATTATTATTTACATAAGTTGTTTTCAAACATTTGTTTTATACATTATTTTTTAATATATTAATATAAATCCTTTTATTTATTTTCTTTTTATTATTTTTTTCTTAATTTAAATAATCAATTTCTATTATCTTTATCAATCTTCCATGACTATTTTAATTTTTTTTTTCAAAATAACCCCACATTTTACCAAACTTTGTGCTCACGCGGCTGTTACAAAGTTAAGTAGTTTGTCGTTGTCTGAAAATCATTACAAGAGGATTATTAATAGAAATAAGATAGTTATTTAAATAAAAATCAATAACATTGTGTTGTAATTAAGTCAATTTAATCTCACTTTAATGAATATCACCCATGCCAGATCAAACAGTGAACTTGTTTATAAAAACAGATTGGATTTGATCCATAATATTTAATTAACAGGGGAAATATTTGTTATTTAAAGACATTTAATAGGTTTAAGGAGAAAACTTGAAATAATTACTTGTGAACCCAACTCCTAATAAAAATAAAAGTTTCAAATATTACAAAAAGAAAATATTTTAAAAGTAAATTTTTTTTACATAATTCATTGCATACCTATATTCAGAATGATATACAAATTTGAATCGCATGAATTTTTCTGCTAAATTAGATTATGATATATTAATTTTGAATTATAAAATAAAAAATTTATTTTAAAAAAATGCTATGAAAGATGTATATATTGAATAAATTGAATAACGCGGAAACATTGAAAGTGTAATCTGCAAGAAAGGGAGACCAGAGTATGACACGGAATATTGAGGTAGAATTGCATGGGTATTGAAGAAGTGTAATGTCACCAATGGTGAAAGCATCCAACAAATCCACATTAAATATTAAATTAAAATTAAGTATTAAATATGGAAATAAAGATAAATAAATATAAAGAAGCATGAGATGGTATTATGAAGAAAGGGGTCCTGTTGCCAATGGCGGGTCTCCTCTTTCTCCCTCTTCTTCTCTTCTCCCACTCTCTCAAACTTCCATAAATCTCATTCAATTTTTCTTTAAATTCAAACACAAACAACAAAAATCAGATCCCCACCATCACCAATCTCAATACAATTTCTTCTTATTATTTTATTGCATAACATCCTCCCCACCCTCTTTTCTTTTTCATGCTTCAAAATTAATAATTAAAAATCTCTCTGGAATCTTCATTCTCTGTTACTCTCCCTTCCATCAATCCCCTTGCATGCACACACACTCACTCACCCTTCACTCTTTCTCACGCGCTCACTTCTTCTTTAATGATATACACAAAGTGTATCAAGCAAAAGCCATCACCATCTTCTTCGTTATGCGGCGCCGTCACCATGATGCAGTGCCGCGGTGAAGCATGTTCTCCGGCGTCGACATCGGCAACTCAGTCTACGATCTCCGGTCACTGACATGGGCTGCGGCGGCTCCAAGGTGGAGGACTTCCCCGCTGTGGCTCTGTGCAGAGAGCGGAAGAGATTTCTAAAAGCCGCATCGGAGCAACGCTACGCTCTTGCGGCGGCACACGTGGCGTATTTCCATTCGCTCAGGGAAATCGGTGATGCTCTTCGCCAATTCGCCGAACAAGACCTGACTACCACTGGTTCTTCCTCTCCGGTTCTTACATTACCATCCGAAACCAAAAGCGTCAACAATAACAAACTTTCATCCTCTTCTGCTTCAATCTCTCATGTGGATTCTCCTGAGGGTTCTCACTTGCCTCTTTCTTCTGGATCCGAATTGAGTTCTCCTTCTCCTACTCATTCTCATTTGCACTCTCATTCTTCTTCTTCCTCGCCTCACATTCATGGTTCCCCAGAACCAGACCCACCTCCTTACGGGTACTATCAAAATTTCCAATACGCCCATTACATGAAGAGGTCTGTCCCTAATGGGAAACCAATGGTATATGAAGAACCAGAGAGACACGTGGCAACAATTGGACAATGGCCTGATCCTTCTTACGGTTACGGTTTCTACGGGTATCCGGGTGGGGATTACCCTCACTACCCTCCCCCAGGACCGTCGTCATCTCCGCCGCCTCCCCCTCCCGCGCCGCCGTCTCCTCCCCGCGTCTCTACTTGGGATTTCCTCAATGTCTTCGATAGCTTCGAGAACGGGTATCCGATTTATCCCCCTCGGTTCGGGTCGAGCGCGAGCAGTCCCGATTCGAAGGAGGTGAGGGAGAGAGAGGGGATTCCCGAATTGGAAGATGAGACGGAGCACGAAGTCCAGAGAGCGGCTCCGGTGAAGGTGAAGGAGAAGGAGGGTAAAAAGGTGGCTGAGGAAAAGGGTTTCGCTGGAGCGAGGGATTTCGGGGAAGGGCCTTCGAACACTAAAACGGTGCCGTTGCAGCAGGTGAGTAGCAGCGAGGGGAGTTCCAAGACGGTGAGGTTCCATGACGGCAGCGATAACGGTTCCGTTGAGAAAGAGATAAGGAGCAGTCCCGACACTGTTGTTTCCGAAGAGCATGGTGCGAAGAAAGGGGTGAGCTTTGAGATTGATGAAGCGACGGTCGCGGCGGTGGAAGGTGACTCTTCCGTTCTGAGTAGTGTAACCACTTTGTCTGCGCACGGAACCAGGGATCTGCGTGAGGTTGTGGTGGAGATTCAGGATGAGTTTGTGACGGCATCGAATTTTGGAAAAGAGGTTGCATTGTTACTTGAGGTTTGCAAACCGCCTTATCGGTCTAGAGTTGCTGCACTTAGAGGTATAAAGCTCTTTATCCTTTTCTGCTAAATGTTAGACTTATGCCTTACCTTTATTTCATTCAGTTTTTGTTCGTGTGTGGAGCTTGTAGATGGTGATGTGTGAGTGTTACGTATTTTGCTTCTTTTTCTGAGCCTGTAGACGGTAGAGGAAGGAAAGATGACGTAGATTGGCTTATTTGCTCCTTTTGGGACTTTGGTTTTATAATTCGTTTTTGTTTTTATTTTTATTTAGGATTATCTCGTAATTAAGTTAGTGCTAGAGTAAGCTTGTTTTGTTTGTTTTATCCTTTACAATTTGTTAAATTTCATTAGATTTAGTTTCTTTTTTTTATTACAGTTTGGCTTTGCATCCTCTTTAAAAACCTGGAGTCTGTTGTGGCTTTTGAGCAATAATTTCTATTAGAAAATAGCTAGGATGAATCCGACACCTAGGAGTGCTCCACACTCCACTGGAACACTGTTGTCTGCATGGTTGTTTTCTCATCCAAGGATGTGGGGAACGAGCGTCCGAAACTTCTCAGCCTGTATCCCAGTTGGGAGCATGTTTAGATTTCAGTCGAGAGAGTTCAAATTTACTATTATTCTCAAAACAACAAATTATTTCTTCTTCATTTTTGTGCTTCGGAATTTACAATTTTGTATTGAAGTTTGCAAAAGTATTTTCCCGAATTTAATCCAAAATTAGCTTGAGTTGTCTTCCCTTTTTTTGTTTTTTCTTTTGACTCTGGCAGCGTGCTTTGTTAGAATAAAACATGGGTTATGCAATTTGATGATCATTCCGTGTACACCGGTTTAATTATCATGATTTTTCTGTATTTATGCAGACAATATAATCTAAATAAAATTAGATAGCGTTGAGAGAGAAAAAGGCAAGAAGCTAAATACTTCATTAAATGGTATAGCACGTTTATTGTAAACCAGTTTCTGTACAACTTACTGCAACAGACTTGTGTTGATTTGGCAAGCATGAGCTCCAAGCAGAATACTTTTTATGCTGTATAATTATGTTACAAGACGTGTTTTGTTGTTTCTTTCGTTTAGTCATTTTCTTCCGTGCTATTTTCCTTGTCTCCTCTCCTAAAACAAATAATCAAGTCATGGACAGACTGCAGGCGCTACCAGATTGTGTGATCGACTGTGAACCAAGTTGAATTTATAAAGATTTTTCGTTATGAACCCTTTAGTTTTATATTTCCATACTCGAGCCTCCCAGGCTTGTGCCTCAAGAAAATGTAGATGCATTTTTATTTAAAGGTCCAAGTAAACTGAGTCATTCAGATGATTTTTCTACAGCAAGCATACATACATGTGAGCGTATTTGTGGGGCTTTATTATTAAACTGTGTTTTTTACTCTCCATACCCTCTTTGATGTTGAGTTTGAAACATCTGTCAACTAAATGTCTTCCTATGTTATGTGGTTTTATGCAGTTATCTTGTCCAGAATCTTGCAGATGGTAGCACCTTCCAGGTTACCCTCAGATCCTCCATCTATACAATTTTCTTCTAGGGAAATAAAGTTGGCACGAGCATACTGTGGGGAACCTGGGAAAGACTTCAAGACAAATCCAGAAAATCTTTCATCCACATTGGAGAAACTTTATGCGTGGGAGAAGAAATTGTATAAGGAAGTTAAGGTATGAGCATGATTATTTTCAAAATAATCCAAGTTTAATGAATCATGAAGTTAGAAATGTTTTGTGCCATTCATAGTTTGATATCCTTCATACTGATTTGCTATATGACCTACTTGTTGAGGGCAAAGGCTTCTAAATCGCTTATGATATAGTCCCTTTAATACTTTCATGTTCTTGGACAGGAGGGGATATAATTTGAAACTACAGTACTCAATAACATGTATTTTCAATGTCATGCATATTCAGCATCGTCTTCAATGATAAATTATTTGTATTAATCAATAAATTGTAGATTATACCACATACTTGTATTGATAAGTGGTTCTAGATAATATACTTTGTGTTAATTTGAAATTATGCTTATGTATTTATATTTTTGCCCTGTTCTCAGGATGAAGAGAGGTTACGGGCCATTTATGAGAAAAAGTTCAAGAGACTGAAAACATTGGATAATATAGGAGCTGAATCTAGTAAAATTGATGCTACTAGAGCATCAGTTAGGAAGTTGCAAACAAAAATCAATATTTGCATCAGAACCGCTGAAACTATAATGGGAAGAATACATAAATTGAGGGATAATGAATTGCAGCCTCAACTTGCGGCATTGATTAATGGGTATCAAATTGCTTCACTTATTCACTATGCAATTTTTATCTGTCATTTCTTGCTAATTTCTGGTCACAAACATTTAAATTTTTTACCAGAAAATACTGTCAAAAGGCTTTTTTTTGTTGTCATTTCAAGAGGCAATGTGTTTGGTCTCTCTTCTTCCCTATAAAGAGTAGGCGAAAATAAGTGAGATGAAGTATTAATGTTTTTAAACACATAAAAGCCACTTTGTGAAGTTTTACATGTTTTTTTGCCATGTTTTAATATCTCCGTGAATTATGACGATATTTAATGATCTAAGCCATATAATTGTTTCCACTTTTTTGTACAAATAAATTGAGTAGAAACCTTGCTCTCCTTAGATTCTTCAATTAACAGTTTTTGTTCACCACAGTTCAATTGGCTCAATACAACTCCCTCATTCACCTAAGGATGAGAGATCCCTTATGGAATGTTTGAGTTTGCAATTTAAAAATCTTGCTGTCATTATTAATGCCTCTGGATGCAAGAGAGGCCAATAATTGATGGTACAAGGTAATTTATGTGCCAAATCAGACATTCCATTGAGAATTGTCTCAGTCGGATAGAGATATGGCACTGAGTCAACGTATATGTTCAAGTTATTGATGAGAAATAGGCTTCTGTGATTATGTCGTCAGTGGTTAGTGGTTGAAGACATGTTTCCGTCATCATTATTAACATTATCATATTTAGTTTTGGAATGGATAGATCTTTTTTTTTGTACATGTTTGAATTGTTTTTCTTGAGTTAGAAGTTATGGAGCTATTGATTTGATGAATAGCCTATTTGTCAGCAGATTCACAAAAATGTGGAAATTCATGCTCAAATGCCACCAGAAACAGTTCCAAGCTATCATGGAGAGTAAAAGTCAGTCTCTTAAGATTAACGTTGGTCTGCCAGGAGATGAAGTTCTGAGGGCCATTGTAGAACTTGAAAAGGAGCTTTTGAATTGGTGCAGTCAGTTCAACATTTGGGTTAAGACTCAAAAAACTTATGTCAAGAATTTGAACGAGTGGCTCTTGAGATGCCTTCCTAATGAACCTGAAGAAACAGCTGACGGTATTGCCCCTTTCTCTCCAAGTCGGCTTGATGCTCCACCAGTTTTTATTATTTGTAATGATTGGCATCAAGCAATGACTAGAATTTCAGAAACGGAGGTGGCAGAGGCCATGCATGAATTTGCTCAAAAACTACATGAGTTATGGGAAAGGCAAGATGACGCTCAACGCCAGAGAATCAAAGCTGAGTATCTCAGAAAGGACTTTGAGAAACAACTTAGAACATTGCGCACAGAAATGGGAGGCATAGAACATGATAAAGTTTCAGGAAAGACTGCATTGTCGAAGCTCACTTCTGATAGCGGTGTTTCACCACTAGATGATCTAAAGGTGGATTTAGATTCTATGAAGAAGAAATTACATGAAGAGAGGGTCAGGCATAAAGAAGCCGTCAAACTTGTTCGTGATGCAGCTAATAATAGTTTACAGGCTGGTTTGATTCCCATTTTTAAGACATTAGAGAGTTTCACTTCAGAGGTGGTGAAAGCTCATGAACAAGTTAGGGTTCAAAATGCTACTGGGCATTCGTAGAGATTCCAACTATTTTGTTTCTTTTGACATCACATGATTCCGTTTACTAGAGTGAATTGATTGGGGGAGTTTGGGGGTTGTACTTGGAAGATTTAGAACTAACCCACCAGTTTTGCAGCTATAGTTAGTCTTATTATGTAGGAAAGCGTTTGCTTGGAACATGTTTCAGCACTGAAGAGTCACCCAATCTACAGTTAGAGGAAAATTGTATAGCAAAAAAATTCATTTATTGATTTATTGGTTGTAACTTGAAGGTGGACTGTATATGTTGCATATGCCTAGGAAGGAGTAGGATCTTTATGAGGAGGAAGCAGGGAAATTTTGTAGATGTTCAAGAATGATATGGTGAATTAAAACATAATCTCCTGCAGCTTTGATTCTTTCCTCTTTGATGAAAGAGTTGAATATGAAACCAATGTTCAGCAGCCCGATGGAGGAAACTAAATTTTTGTAATGATAGGAGGGAGGAGGGTTCACAGTGAAGAGAAGTGTTGTAAATAGTACCTAGTGTCATTTGCACCCAACACTGAATTGCCCTAATCCCTATATGGAAAGGGAAAAATAGAATGGGATGCAGATGAACTATGAGGCAATAAAAAGTTTAACTTACTTGGTTGTGAAAAAATCGGATAGGAAGGATATTTAAATTTTTGGACTTCATATTTTATTTTGTTACTTATTTCTCTTTTGTTTTTTTTTTATTGTTTTTATTTCCATTTTTTGTTGTCAAACTGACCGAGATTAGTTAATAGAAACAAATACCTAAATAAGCATTTAGAATTATGCTTTTTTCAAAATAGTATAAAATGTCATAATTTATTTGTCTTGATCCTTGTACTATTATAGAGGTGCAAAGTATTTAAGTTAATATTGGAAAAAAAAAAGATTGACTAACTGTTCTGTAGTAAATTTTTCTTCTTCTTCTTCTTCTAATTATAGCAGTGTTTGAACAGGAAATTTAAGGAATTTGAACTCTGCTCCGTTTAAAAGAATGATTTGTTAATGTATTTTTCTTGATTTAAAAAAAAAAATACTAAACTTGCTGAATTTTTTGTAATAAAAGGTGGTTTGGTAAATGAACTTAACGATAATAATAAACTACAGATATATTTTTATTACGAAAATCAACGACATTAATTGTGAGTGAACTGCAACATCAAAAAGTCTGACTCTATTTTAATTAAATTATTGGTCAGTATATTGTTTGCATTTCGAAGGCTAAATCTGTATCGGTTGAGTAAAAAAATTCAAGTTAATGTGTCTTGACATTTTGCAGTTTTCTTTAATTTTAATTTGTTTTCTTATTTGATTTTAAGTTCTTCGTTTATATATTATCATTATCTCGTATAATAAAATCTCACTTTGTCTACAATAATTAGGTTTAATGAATAGAACTAGTTCACTGCGCGGCGAATCAAAATTAAATTTTCATTTTTATAAAAGATATTTAGTATCCGTCAAAATCTTAAAAAACATCTTATTAAATTTCACTATAAATAAAAAAAAAAAAATCATAGCCATATTTAGCCACATTTATAGGCTTATTAAATTTGGTTATAAATTTGATCACTTTATATATTTATTAAAAGTAGGTTAGTCGTTTTTTAATGGTTTGATATGTTCAAATATCTATCTCACACTTCATTATATACACTTAAAGCTCTTTATTGTCCCTCGGTTTTTTTTTTTTTTTTGAGTATATCTTCTGTTCATTTTTAGGAGCAATAAGTGTCAATGATTAAATGAATTTGTAATCATATGATTGTCCACAATATTAATAATAATATATCTACCATTCGATTTGTCATAGTCCAATTTAGTGTTTTAGGACCCATTGGTGAATATCTTGATTTCATTCTATCTTTTTCCACATTTGTTAGATATTTCTTTCATGGTAGGTGGTGCACAAATCCTTGCTTTGATTTTAGTTAGGTATTTATGACTCCATCTCAACTTTGAAAATAATTAGGTACTTTTTTTGTTTAAATTATTTAAAATATAAGTCATTTCAAATATCTTAATTTCTTTTTGCATCTTTAATTTATGGACAAAAGCTTAAGCACAACTTTTTACTTATTGTTTATAAGTTAAATTGAAGTTTCATTTCATTAATATATGTACTATATATCTCCATCAAATGCTAGCATAAAATTCGAGATGAAATATTATTTTGGATGGGAAAACGACACTAAAATCATCTAAAAAGAGCATTTGAGTTTTGTTCTAATTCATTGTAAAGTCTAGGAGATATTCACTTGTTTTCTACGTAAGTTAATGAATTCAAATTAGCCTATTAACAATGAGTAATATTGAAAAGAATAAAATATAAAATAAAATAGACCAAAATAATATATATATATATATATAATATAATATAATAACTTCTTTTATTAGATATTTTAATCCTTACTTTTTACACTTCCTTAGGGATGGCAAAATGGGCCGGGCCCGACGGGTCGGCCCGCTAGCCCGTCAGTAAATACATGGGCCGGGTCCAAAAATTCAGCCCGTCAACCCATGACAGCCCGGCCCGTCAAGCCCACTGGCCCGTCAGGCCAACCCGCGGGTCAAAACGGGTCGGCCCGCGGGCTGTATCACTTAATAAAAAAAACAGCACGTGCACATTTTTTCAGTATCCCTCCCTCACACACACTCTGCGCCGAGACACCTCACACACTCTGTGATTGCGTCTCTTCTTCTC
>Ga0214543_1002004_pt1 | contig 40044 bp, 41 predicted proteins | sample CNSS2metaG_FD_160094 | JGI IMG/M metagenome (GOLD analysis project Ga0214543, IMG submission 160094) | Root nodule microbial communities from cowpea collected in UCLA plant growth center, Los Angeles, California, USA - CNSS2 | ecosystem: Host-associated > Plants > Roots > Nodule | place: USA...
TTGATTATCTTTGTAACAAGCTTGGTACATACGATTTGTATGCACCAGCTTGAGGGGGAGTGTTAGATGATATAATATTGTGTTTAATAGTTGGGCTCAGCCCATTATGTATTTCTGGGATTTGACCTATTATCAATATAAATAAACTGTCCTTTGTGTAGGGTTTACACAAGGGAGATTAATCCCAAAACCCTATTTCATCTTATTTTACATACTGTATTATTACAGTCCCACAACGGTCGACTTTGAAATTATTGTAACTACTTCTCCAATTAGAACAGAATATCAATGACCATAGAAATATATTTTAGGGAAGTAATTATTTGGTTAGTCTAATAATCCAATGCTGTGTGCAGTTTCTTTTATTCAAAATGATATTCAGTCCTTTTCTCATTAAATTATTTTTATATTTAATAAAAAACTCATGCTATGCATCACTGTGCATTTTGACATCTCAACTATGCTCACAATCCAAAATACATCTATCATTTGTCATTACATGAAAAAAAAGAAAAAAAGAAATAATAATGAATCATGAAGGGACTAGACCAAACCTATAATAAAAAATACAAGACAAACTTCAAATGAAGCTAAACACTCCTATAGTTGGTACCTATTATAAAAAAATTCCAAACAAATTTCTATTTTTACCCGTCAGATGTTTGATATATGTCTCAGAATTTGAACTTAGGGCTTAATCAATCCAATAATATCTCTAACTGGGACAAAACCACCACCCTAGAGATTGGGATTAAGGCAAACCAGGGGTGACGGCAATAAAAGTGACTTTCCAACTCTCCTCCTTATGCCTAGGGTGACCGGATTGGAGCAAGGAAAATGCAGTGCAGGTGGCTCAACAATTGATTTAAGATGGGCTTTAATAACACTTAAGAACTTAAAGATCTAACTCAGACTGGTTTGTAAGTTGAGCATTGTCATGCTTTATAAGTAAGTCATAACTTCAGTCAAGTCAGGATTAAATCACCAACGTTGAGACTATAATTAAATCAACTCAGGTTGTGATTAAAGTAAGTTCAGAGTCAGCACAACTCAGGTGACTTTCCAACAATATGCATACATTCTGTCTAAAGTTCGAAACAATTATGTTTTAAAACAAAGGAATTAAGAAAGACATACATTCCTTGAAATGAACATTCAACACAAGAGAATAATATTCAAAATATATAACACCTCGTCAACTCCTGGACTTCGATCAAGCAGTATTTTTCTATCGGGACCACCTTCCATCAATGCAGTTCCGAGAACTGATGGTTCCATAGCCAATTTTAGAATTCCTTGGTGGAAGCCACTCATCTTGAAAATTAAATGACAAAAATGAAGTATTAAACTCATCGCAATTCAATAGAGAACAAGTCCCAGCTAAAATGATAGTAACCAAATTAACAAGCAGGTGGTAGTTCTTTACCAATCCATTGAAACCATTTGCCTCTGCACCTTTCAGAACAGAGTCTGATATTTCAGCTACAGCTGCAAAAGCAATATTGGAGCCTGCTGATCTCAACTGCTGAGTAGTTGTGAATTGATTAATATGCTGATACTCCATAATCACATTTGTAATTTAATGAAAAAATTGACACAAAGATTTAAGAACTCACAGTTTTCCCTAAATCACCGAAGTACCGTTTTGTCCCTGAAAAACCTTTACCTTTGATACACTTACTTATAATTTTAAAAGTACCTGGTGAACAGAAAAACCAAAAAGAAAATACAAATTATAAGGAGAAAAGTGAGAATTCTTGTTCTAATGTAATTCAAAACAGTAGACACAACATGAGTCTGCATGAATTATAGAAAATTTAATTGAGAAATAAATGAGTTTTGAGAATAAGCATGAGTTTAGAATAGGCCATTTTTTATCTTGGCGGAAGGTAAAGGTAACCCCTCTATTCCTTGAGTCATCCAGTAAGCCCTTTTGCAACTATTCCTTGACCATGAATGTTAATGGTTCAGAGAAAAGATTTAGAAAAGTAATTTCGTACAAAAAAGAAATCAATCGCATTAACTGGGATTAACTAGCAAGAGTATAGATGTAAATAATATACCACTGCAAGAGGTTACATCTGAACTAACCACCTAAGCTAAGGACAGCTCTCACATAATTTCTCAAGGGCACTCGTAAAAACTACACTCATGATAGTCAAAATTACATGCAATATCATATGTGTTCATGATTTTCTGTTTCGGAGCTTGTGTCTACTCCGGATCAGAAATTTTCTCGACTGCAGTGGATTGATGTTGAAGTTCGCAACTTGCAGTGGACAAAATAAGGGATTTATTACAAACTTCAAAATCAAGGGGCTCTATCATGTACACTTGTTCTAAGAACTTCCCAAGAAAGACTTATTAACATTAATTGCTGAAAAGACAAACCACTAGTAAGAGCAGTGTGAATATAATCCGAATAGTGGCAGGTTTTATTATAGGAGAGAATGTCTCAGCAAAAACAAGCCATAAAGTTAATTAAAACCCTTTACAATGAGTCATGTCTTGTATTTATTCAAAGAACCATCAAAGTTTGTTTTACATTAAACCCATTTGCAACCAATGGGTGTCCTGTTAGAAGAAAGAATAACAAGAGTCCAAGTGTTATTAACTTGAAGGGTAGTAAATTCAGCTTTCATGGCATCAAGCTAGTTGGTGTCTTCTAAGGCTGGTTCGGCAGTGTTTGGTTCCACGTGGATGAGGAGAAGAATGGGATGAGTGTTTTAGGGACAGGAGATGTGGGTTGTTCTGGTGGAGTATTGACATTAGAGGGTGAAGGATAGGACTGATCTATTAGACATGAAGAAGAAGAGACATTGGGGGTAGGAGAATTGGACAGAGGGTCAATGATTTGTGAGGACAGCGGTTTGATTAATGAGATAGAGAATGAGGGAAGAGGGCAGAAAATTAGAATAAGACAACTTCTAGAAAAATTTCAGCACTAATGGACTGTGGGTCCATCGGCTAGACACGAATTTGGATTAGGCCCTAGATACCATGTAGAGAGTCATGTGCAATGGAATTCCTTGTGCGTATTATACAACACAGAAAGACACACACATACACACACATATATATATATATATATATATATATATATATAATATAATATAATATAATATAGTCTAGCATAGCATTACATTGAGATGGACTCAAGCCCAAATATAAAATACAATTAACATGTGGTATGCAGTATTCACTCCCATTCCCTAAACACTTACAGAAGGTGCATTGATAAAACCCAGCCCCATGGAGTTTGTGTCTGATGAGAATAAAGAAAATAGAGATTGAGATTAATCTCTCTCGTGTATAAACCACACATAGGATAATCTATTTATAATAGAGAGAGGTACAATTAAAAAGAGTAACCAATGTTATCAATATCGGATAACGGAAAATATCGGCAAGCCAAAAATCCGTTATAAAGTTATAACGGAAATCATATCGGGTTATAGCGGAAAGTATAATTTTTGAAAAAATAATTATAGAGAAAGAAGAGAAGTAGAAAAAAATTTGAAAAAAAAGGAGTTGACAGTGACGACAGGCGGCAGTGGCTGACTGTGGCAGCCGGAGGCAGGCGGCGGTGGCTGATTGTGACGGTAGGCGACAGGCGGCAGTGGCTGACAATGGTGGGCAACAACAACTGGTGGTGGCAGTTGTGGCTCTTAGTTGCAGTAACTAAGGCCAAAGTTGAAAGAATAAGAGAAGAGATGTTTTAATGGATATTTACCTGCATTAGTAATATTTTACTGCAGTAACTGGTAAAAGAATAAGAGAAGGGCCACAGTAAAATATAAAAGAATAAGAGAGGAGGGGTTCTGGGCTTAGGTTAGGTCAAATAATGTTAGTGGGCCTGACCCAAATTAAACCTCCGTAAAACTGATGTAGAGTAAAACGCATAGAAGGATGAAATTAGGGTTTATTTGTGTCAGCCATTGCCTATCTCATCTCCCACACTACTCATCTCTTCTCAGACACGGTAGCTGCAGTATCTCTTCCACTTTGCTACTGCTTATCTCTTTCTTTAGTTCTCTTTTTTCGCTATTACCGTTTCGCCACCGCCAGCCGCCATGCGAAAAGCGGCCGCCACGAGCCGTCACAGAAAACCCGCTTCGCCTCCGTCATGTTGTGGCGGTAGGTCGGAAAACCGCAACCGATTTCCACCATAGCGCCGCCATGGCCGAAATTTGATAACATTAAGAGTAACTGAAAATAAATAGAGTAAATAGAAGATATTGTTTTATATTGTGATTAACAATATCTAACAATATCTAACAATATCTTAATAATATCAAACAATATCTAAACAATATCTAACACTCCCCCTCAAGCTGAAGCATACAAATTGTATGTGCCAAGCTTGTTACAAATATAATCAATTCTAGGCCCCTGTAAAGACTTAGTAAAAATATCTGCTAACTGATCACTTGAGTTAACAAACTCAATCGTGATGTCTCCATACATGATCTTTTCCTGAATGAAATGACAATAAATCTCAATGTGTTTGGTCCTTTCATGAAAGACAGGATTAGAGTTAATATGAAGAGCAGCCTGATTGTCACACACGTGTCATTTGGGTAACATCTCCAAATTGTAACTCTTTAAGCAATTGTTTGAGCCAAACAAGTTCACAGGCAGCTGAGGCCATAGCTCTATATTCTGCTTCTGCACTGAATCTTGCTACAACACTCTGTTTCTTACTTTTCCACGAGATCAAGTTACCACCAATGGAGACACAATACCCAGATGTAGATCTTCTATCAGAAGGAGATCCTGCCCAATCAGCATCTGAATAGCAAACAACTCTTGTATGGTTATTAGAACCATATAACAATCCTTTTCCAGGAGATTTTTTAATATACTTCAAGATGCGAGTGACTGCATTCCAATGATCTTCACATGGAGAATTAAGATATTGGCTTACCACACTGACTGCAAAGGAAATGTCAGGACGAGTAACGGTAAGATAATTTAATTTCCCAACCAATCTTCTATACTGCTCAGGATCAGATATAGGCTCCCCCTGATTTGATAGAAGTTTAGTATTGGGATCCATGAGTGTATCAACATACTTTGAACTCATCAACCCAGTTCCCTCCAAAATATCCATGGCATACTTTCTCAAAGATATAACAATACCATCATTGGACTGTGCAACCTCAATACCCAAGAAATATCTGAGTTTGCCAAGATCTTTGGTTTGAAAATAGTGAGAGATGTTGTTTCAACTGAGAGATGTCATGGTTGTTACTCCCTGTAAGAACGATGTCATCAACATATACTATCAAGTAAACACATCCAGCACTTGAGTGTTGATAAAATATATAATGATCTGCTTCACACTGAGTCATACCAAATTGCTGAACAACATTGCTAAACATTCCAAACCAATCCCTAGGAGATTGTTTTAGGCCATATAGGGATTTGCGAAGACGACATACCATTCCAGAAGACTCCCCCCCTAAGCAACAAATCCAGGAGGTTGCTCCATATAGATTTCTTCTTGCAAATCACCATTGGGGAAAACATTTTTAACATCTAGTTGATAAAGAGGCCATTGTTGAAGAGCAGCCATGGCGATAAATAAATGAACAGAAGCCATCTTTGCCACGGGGGAAAAGGTATCTCCATAATCCAAACCAAAAATTTGAGTATAACCTTTGGCTACAAGACAAGCTTTGAGGCGATCAATAATACCATCAGGTCCAACTTTGATAGCAAACACCCACCTGCAACCAACAACAGATTTCCTAGACGGCAACGGGACCAGTTCCCAAGTTCCACTATTATGAAGAGCACTTAATTTATCTGTCATGGCCTGACGCCAACCAAGATGGGCTAAAGCGTCACAAACAGTTTTTGGAATGGTCACAGAAGAAAGAGAGGAAAGACATGTATAAAAAGGTAATGACAATCAATGATAACTCAAAGCAATATAAAGGGGAGAGGGATTACGGGTAGAACGCATACCTTTTCGGAGGACAATGGAAAGGTCAGACTCAGGTGTCAAAGCCGAAGGAGACAGAGTAGTTGGCACTTGAGTGGAGTCACATGGTGGTGGTTGTGATCGATTACGGTGACTATAAACTTGAAGATGGGGTGGAGGAGCAGTTGACTGTGGAGCAGGAACTAAGGGTGAAGAAGACACAGTAAGAGGGTCACAAACAATAGGAACATTAAAGGTATTAGAAGAGTTGTCAGGATTGGATGGAGTCAGAGGTGAAGATTGACTCTTAAAATAAATGGAGAACTCATTAAAGGTGATATCTGCAGACACCAAATAACGGTTAAGAAAAGGAGAAAAACATTTGTATCCTCTTTGTGATCTTGTAAACCCTAAGAAAACACACTTATGTGATCTAGAAGAAAGCTTGTCAAGACCAGGACTAAAGTTATGAACAAAACATGTAGACCCGAAAACTCTTAGAGGTAAGGGATGAAGAGGTTCATGAGGGAATAAAATGGAATGAGGTATGTTATTCTTTAAAACCGAAGAAGGCATACGATTAATGAGATAACAAGCAATAAGAATGGTATCACCTCAGAAATGTTCAGGAACCTCTCCATGAATTAAAAGAGTGTGAGTGGTTTCCATAAGATGTCTATTTTTACGTTCAGCTAGACCATTTTGTTGAGGGGTATAAGCATAAGAAGTTTGATGCAGAATGCCATGAGAAGCCATAAATTGTTTGAAAGAATGAGAAAGATATTCACAGCCATTATCACTACGCAAAACTCTAATAGAAACACCGAACTGAGTTTTAATTTCATTAAAAAAAGATTGAAAGATATGATTCCAAACGATGTTCCATTTAAAATAACCAAGTGCATTTGGAATAATCATCAATGAAAGTAAAAAAGTATTGAAAACCTAAAGTAGACTTAACGCGGCTAGGACCCCAGATGTCAGAGTGAACCAAGCCAAACGGGGACGAAGCATCACGTGTGACACAAAAAGAAATAGAAGTACTACTATGCTTGCCTAATTGACACGACTCACAATCCAAACGAGACAACTTGGAGAAGGCAGGGACAAGCTGTTGTAACTTGGCAAGGCTTGGATGACCTAACTGAGCATGAATAAGAGAGGGAGACTCCATAACTGCACCAACATGTGTAGAGGGACGAAGATGATAAAGACCACGAGACTCATATCCTGTGCCAATCACCTGTTTCGAACTCCGGTCCTATAAACAGACAGAATTGTTGGTAAAAGAAACAATACAATCAAGAGAACGAGTTAGGCGACTGATGGACAACAGGTTAAAAAGAGACCCAGGGACATAAAGAACATTACCAATGGTTAAAGAAGGGAAAAGTTTAAAAGTGCCAACACCATGAGATGAGACTCTAGAACCATCAGCCAGTGTAACAGAAGGTAAAAGATTAGTAGAGGATAAAGAAGAAAACAATGATTTGTTACCAGTAATATGATCAGTGGCTCTTGAATCAAAAACCCAAGGACCAGGAGAAGAAGATCGAGTCAGACAAACAAAAGATGTACCTATGTGAGCAACAGATGCAGTGGAACTAGAAAACTGTTGATCCTTATACCATTTGAGAAATTTGTTGAACATAACAAATATAGCAGATGAAACAGAAGAGATTTCAGGACTGGAAAAGCAGCGGAAAACGCCATGGAGGAACTGGAAGAGGTGCGGCTTCGAATGGCGCATGAGGGACGATCAGAACCGTATGGTCACCGGTCGGAACTAACACTCCAGCAACGATGGATCGGTGGCAGCGGTGGTGGCGGCTCCGACGGTGGCTCCGACGACGGCTCCGGTGGGCGGCGGTGGCCGGCAACGACGACTCCGTGGCAGCAGCGGTGGTGGCGGCAGAGGCCGAGACAACGACAGCGAATAAAAAACCTTAAGCTTTAGATACCATGATGAGAATAAAGAAAATAGGGATTGAGATTAATCTCCCTCGTGTATAAACCACACATAAGGTAATCTATTTATAATAGAGAGAAGTACAATTAAAAAGAGTAACTGAAAATAAATAGAGTAAATAGAAGATATTGTTTGATATTGTGATTAACAATATCTAACAATATCTTAATAATATCAAACAATATCTAAACAATATCTAACAGTGTCTAAGAAACTAAAATTGTGTTCAAGAGATAGGTTTAGTTAACAGAACAGTTCATTGTTCTTGAGTAGGAAGGTGCCAAAAACAGTAAGCTGAGTCTTCATCACTTTTCTTGAAAAAATAGAGGTCAATTTTCATGTGTTTATCATAGGGATGAAGAGAGGTGATGAATGTGATTGAGGGAAATGGAGACAATAATCTAGTTGTCACACTAGAAGATGGGAACCGAAAACGAGAGTCTCAGTCCAAAGATTTCTGCAGGTGCCTGAGCTGAGCTACAATATTCAGCATTTACACTTTACTTATTAACCAGTTGTTGATTCTTAGACCACCAAGAGACGAAATTGTGACCCAGGTATATAACTTCCCCATATGTAGATCTACAATCATCAACTCAACCAACATCATAGTATGCTTTGAGAGTAAGGGAAGAAGAGGAAGCAACAAGCTTAATAAGAATATAGCACATAGAATACCCTTGGTGTCTATTTAAATTTAATAAAAAGTTGCAAACTTATTTTTTCATTTCTCTATAATATCCTTTACTGAAAACTCAATCTAGTTCTAGGTTCTTAAAAGTGGAGCATACAAGAAGCTAATAGAGCATATAATATACCTAAGGTGAGTCCTGGAAGATTTGCCAATCCACGAGATGGATCAAAGAATACATCAAGGGATGATGAAGCCAAGTCATCAAAAATAGAAACAAAATCTGGGGGAAGTAAAGTGCTTCCTTTAGCAATATATATGGCCCTCATTGCATACCTGGAGAAACTCTTTCATTTTGAGTCATGAATTTGATACAAAATTGAAAAGAAAGTATGTCACAGGCTTACCATGAATAATGTTGTGCACATTTAATAAATAATTCACGTATTGTTATCAGAGCATGGGTAATTAGGACCCCATTCAATTCTACTACCATGTTTTTTATGGGAGGTACCTGTTAAGAATAATAAGGATCTATCATGACTAACTACACCAGTATACATCATTTTTAAGAAAATAGGCTAATTAAGAAATGTTAGACAACCTTTATCACACTATGAATTAAGGATCTCAAAGCCTCCTGCGTTGAGTTGTAACTTGAACGTGATTCCCCAGGGATAAAGCTTGCAATGATCTACAAAATACAAAAATATATTCAAAAATATAAATTAAGCCAAAAAATTCAAATTAAATGAAAGATAAAATTCAATGAAGTAAACCTTTATTGGATGGATTTCAAAATGGTCAAAGTAAAATCGTCGACTCTCAGAGTCACTAAGAGAAGTTCTCCAAAATGACGCAACTTTCATCAATGTCTCCTCATCAAGATTCAAATCAATCGGCTACACAATACCAATGCACACATAGAATTAGTGAATTAATTCTTTAAAATGAAAATTCTTGGCTTCTATTAATTTAAAAAGCTTAAAAGTAAACACAATTCTACAAAAAAAGGGGGGAGGGTTGGAGAAAAAACTAGCATTCTACTTTACCTGAAGAAAAATTGATGAGTATCTAAATTGCTTAACGTTGGAACATGACGTAAGTACAACAAAAACAATCTTAAGTACACTATCATTTGAGTCACTGTAATCTAGTTGATGTCTGCGAAGCATTGATGCAAAAGGAGATCCATTCCACTTAAGCTCCAAATTCATGTACTGGATTAATAATGAATAGGATAGCATCAATAATTTCTTTGACCGAAACAATGTCTTGAGACTTGGTATGAACAAAAAAGGTGAATCAAGTTAGCTAAGAACTTGGGGAAAGTATTTTATTGACATTACCTGTAAACTGAATTGGTTATATGTTTGATTATTATTAGAAACAGTAATCACGTGTAGATTCCCAAGCTTTGCAATTACAATTGGAGTAAAATCTTTGCGCTCATTGTTGTCTTCCTCCTTAAGAAATAAAAAAATAAAAGCTCAGAAAAATCAGTAGAAATTAGCAAGAGTACAAATGTTTCAGAACAAAAGGGTGAAGTTTAAAACATAGAGGGGAAAGAGGCAGAGTCGTGCCTGTTGTGCTTTCACTGTGAATTGAATATGGCAACATATTGTAAACTAGGAAAAATCAAATCCCTTTTTCAAGGAAATATTTCACGAACTAAAACTTCACAATCACTACTTTTGTCAATGTTTGTCATTGACCCACTACAATGTTATCCATATAAAATCAGTAATTATAGATGTATCTAAGATACTACTTTCCATTTGTATTTCTCTCTTTGGATGGATGGACTCAAGATCGTACAAGCTGCATATTTTGAACCGTTGAGTACAATATGATAGCATTCAATAGACTAATATACCTTATGCTCCAAAACTAAATTATATTTTACGTTCACACAGTACACATAAATATTAAACATGGAAAGTACAACTTCAACTACATTCAACAGATAGTAGATGTTGATAGATTAAAACACCTAATAGAAGCAAGGATACCTGTTTTACATGCTCAAGTAGGTGAATTGCAAACTGAGAAACTCTCAATTGAACTTTTGCACACCAATCAAGAACTGTATCCATCTTGAAACTATTATGGATCTCACAAATTCGCAAAACTCTTGTTGGACCCTCTGCATATATTTCATACCCTACTTTTTCCATTTCCAGGCCATTATGATGACTGAAACTCATCATCTGATCTCTTGATCTTCTGTCTAAAAGCAAACGGGGAGCTAATACCCTTTGCTGCCCAAGTTTAAAAAATGGTTTCCATGCTCGCACCTTATCCAACTTAATCTCTCGTAATTGAAGGCTATCTACAACAAAAATCAACAATGCTATTATATTATTACTTAATCCCTCCGGTACAACTACTACTTCAGACCGAAACAAGAGAGGGCTTAATAATACAACAAAACAGTACAATCATATTGTTAAAGATAGTATCTTAAAACTTAATAAAAAAACAATGCAATCATATTATTAAATATTGTATGGCCCAACAAACATACAAACTGCACTGCAAGAAGTGAGGTAAGTGATGCGGTACACTCAACACATTGCATCTAATCCGTCCATGAAAAACACAGATAGAATTTCACTCTGAGAAAGCTTTCTTGACACTTTAATTACTAATGGGTTGATATGTTCACTGAAGATTTGTGATTCTCTAACATTTTGTCTTAAAAGACCTACAACATAATTTATCTTGAAATTCTACAAGTAAATGAAAGTGAATCCGAACCTATTTGACATTCCAAAACCCACTGGATTAGTTTATCTTTACCTTCCTATTGCTATGTGGAAATAGGATAGATCATGTAACCACCACCCCTTATTTAAGTGTTTCGTGGAAAAGTTGCCAAATTTCAATTTACAATTGTAAAAGATGTCTTCAAAATTCCTAAATGCAAAAAAGCTGTCCAAGGAGAGATAAGTCTAAAATGTTAGGATTGAATGCTTACCACTAGGCCAAAGTGTTAGGAATCCAAGTGAGTCTAAGTCCCACATTGATTAGAAATGAGAAAGTAAAACGCTGTATAAGGATGAGACCCATAAACCCATTACCTTAAGATTTTGGATTGGAAGTGGTGTCAATGCCTTATGTGGTTGGGATCAAGTCTCGTTAGTATTGTATCCCCTAGTGAACCTCCTCTTCTTTAGACCTAACAAATGATATCAGAGCTGATGGTTAAAACCAGCTCAAACGAGTACAGTATGGTCCTTGTATCAAAAGTCTTCCTGGCAAGGGTGTCCCATTAAGAAGAACGGCAATACAGAAAATGGGGTACTTGTGGTTGGGAAAGCTTCTGTTGGAGGGGGAATGTGCCAATGTGGTTGAAGGAACTCACCCTTGAGGGGGAGATTGTTAGGAATCCAAGTGAATCTAAGTCCCACATTGGCTAGAAATGAGAAAGTTATATAAGGATGAAGACCCATAAACCCATTGCCTTGAGGTTTAGGATTGAGAGTGGTGTCAATGCCTTATATGATTGGGTTCAGGTCTCATTGGTATTGTATCCCCAGTGAACCACCTCCTCTTTAGACCAAACATAAAAAAATATAATTGCAAATTATATCATGTATATATGGAGAAAATTACCTATAACCACTTGTATATTTTTTACGATCAACCTCAAATAAAATGGAATTTGGTGTGCAGTTTAGATGCAATTTCAACATCTCATGCATTTATTTTTCTCTCTTTCAACAACATCTAATCAAATTGTTAGAATATAATCAGCTGCTACAGACTTCTGGAAATCAACCTTTACATAATCTCATAAATTAGTATGATTGTTCCTAATTATTAGATGTCTTTGTTGTAATTGATTTTCTTCAATAGTATAAATACATATTGTGTGGTCTGTATTAGACACGCAATACATTCAGAACATATACAATGCTATATAGTATCAGAGCACTGAAATTGAAACCTCATCTAATGGTTTTGGAAAATTGAGCTGAGGAATATTACTTGTCTTGTGTTATTGTTGTGCTTTTGTACGACATTCTGCTTCAGTATTACCACGATATTCCTCTTCGATTCTTAGGAGATGCCATTCCAACCTCATGTTATTTGATAAATCGCATGCCTTCCTCCGTCCTTAATAATCAGGTTCCTTACACTCTCTTATATCCAACACAAAATCTTTACTTCATTCCTCTTCGTGTCTTTGGTTGCATGCTTCGTCCATGACCTTACTCTAGGAAAAGATAAATTTTTTGTCAAATCTCTAAAAAGTATTTTTCTTGATTACTCACACCTTCAAAAGGGTTATCGTTGTTTTTCTCCTAAACTTCAACGATATATAGTTTCTGTTGATGACACCTTTTTCAAGACTACCCCGTTCTACACTTCCACTATATTGGATGTCAATCTTACAGTAGAATCTTTAGAAGTCTCGCCTGATCCGACTCAGGTAATTGCTTCTCAACATCCAGAAGTTTTGCCTGTTTCGACTCAGGTAATTGCTCCACCTCAACGTCTTTTGCTTCAACAAGTTCAAACTTCAATTGTGACTCACTCTACTAATCCTCAAGCATCATCTCCTGCTCCAATCGCCCATGCCTCCTACACCTAAACTTCCTATTGCGATACGAAAAGGTACTTGTTTCTCTCGTAATCCCAACCCTATCTATGCTTTTACCATTAATTGTGATCGATTGTCTCAATCCTATTTCTCCTTTGTTACTTCTTTGGATTCTGTGTCTATTCCTAAGACTACAAGTGAGGTTGTGAGGCTAATCACTCTGTCTTCTACTTCCAATACTCTTCTAGCAAATGCATTTACCTTGTTGTTTTTGTTGATGACATTGTCGTCACGGGTGATGATGAGTCAGGAATTCGACAACTCAAAGAGTACCTTTCACAACAATTTCATACTAAAGATTTGGACCCTCTCAGATATTTTTTAGGCATTGAAGTTGCTCAATCTACTTTTGGAATTGTCAATAATCAATGAAAGTATGCCCTAAACATTCTTACTGAAACTGCTACGGTTGAAAGTCGTCCTTGTGATACTTCTATGGATTTCAATATCAAGCTTCTTCCAGGTGAGGGGGAACCATTTGAAAGACCCATAAAGAGACCGTCACCTGGTAGGACGACTTAACTATCTCACCATCACTAGACTCGACATCACTTTCGCGGTTAGTGTGGTATGCCAATTTCTAAATGCTCCTTGTGATAGCCATTGGGATGTTGTGACACGTATTCTTCGATGCATAAAGAAGGCTCCAAGACAAGGATTATTATATGAAGACAAAAGTACTAAGATCACTTGCTACTCTGATGTGGATTAGGCAGTATCACCATCAGATAGAAGATCCACTTATGGGTATTGTGTTCTTATCGAAGGAAACCTTACTCATGGAGAAGCAAGAAGCAAAATATAGTTGTTAGATCTAGTGCAGAAGCAGAATATCATGCTATAGCAACAACCACTTGTGAGCTTACGTGTCTTAGGCAACTACTACTACAACTAAAAATAGGGGACATCCATGAGACAAAGATTATTTGTGACAATCAAATTGCACTTCGTATTGCATCAAACTCGGGCTTCCATGAAAGAACCAAACACATTGAAGTTAATTGTCACTTTGTTAGAGAAAAGATGTTCTTTGCAAAAATTACTATTGATTTTGTCAACTCTAGCAATCAGCTGGCTGACTTATTCACCAAGTCCCTGAGAGGCCCTCGGACAAGCTCGGTGCATATGACATATATGCTCCGGCTTGAGAGGGAGTGCTAACCGTTACATAATCTAGGAAATTAGTATGATTGATTCCTAATTATTAGGTGTCTTTATTGTAATTGATTATCTTCAATAGGATAAATACATATTGTGTGGTTTTCTCTTCATATGTTTCTCTTCTTGCCTATTCTTACCCTATGTAGAACTCAAACTCACACTTGACTCCAACAATGGCTCCCCTTAGTGTGAATATCTTCTACATTGGTACACTCTCCCTCAAGCGGAATCATTCTTCACCCAATCCACATCGGTACTCATTTGAGTTGGTCACCAAAACCAACCGCTCTGATACCAAATGTTGGAACTAAGTCATAAGCAAACACATATAAGAAACCACAACATCACCTTCAACTAAAAACCTTGAGAAATAGTTTTGTCGATCTAGGGAGAGTGTTAAAAAGTTGCCTAATTGTAGTCTCTTTTAGAGGCTGCTTTAACTACAACCTTAATGGTGGTGATTTAGTCCTAAATTGACTATAGATATGACATAAATAGAACTTACAAATCTTACATAGTTTTACAAACCATTTTTGTTGGTTTGAGTTAGACCCAAATTCCAAATTTTACGAGGTAATCATGGCTAAAAGTATCAAATATTCCAATTTACAAACAACAAACACTTTAGTGGCCAAGGTACTATGCTAGAAAGTTGTCTTAGTAGCGGTCAACTCAAGCCCACATCACTTGCGGTTGGAGGTTGCCTTAACTGCAATCACAAGGGTGGTAATTTAGTCCCAACTTTTGGTTTATGGAATTGGTTTAGGTCCAAACCCAAATTCTATGATATACTAATCTCAGGCAGATTTAATCATTTATGTGGTTTAAATTCATTAGTTGGATTTTTAATTTTTTTTTTTTGGTTTTTTTTTTTTACAAAGCATTACTAAGTTTTAACTTTGCCAATCATAAGGACCACTCCAAAATTAGTTATACGGAGAATTGTTAGCTTAAATAGCCTATAACAAGGTTGAAATGACAACCATTGATGCAGATAACCAATCTTCGAGGAAGGGTTAAATCATCCCATACATAATCAGCACTGCATGCAGGTCCAAGAACTTCTGGCTCCAACAAACCCTGGAAATTTCTCAAATGATGAGATCAGAAAAAAGGCAAATGATGAAGGGAAAATATAAAACAGATCAATCTTATGCACCTTTTGATAGTAAGTTATTGATAGACTTTGCAAACAATTCTCAATTCGATAAGGCAGGCTCATATTTGGGGGCTTGTAGAACCTTGAAACAAGTGTAGAACCTTCTTCCACCACATGCACTGCTGCGAATTGTGTCATTCTGTTGTCTGATATTGTAACTTCATTAGTTTGTTTTCTGAATTTCAGGAAAAAATGTCCTAGAGAGGCTATGCAAACTGGCCCAGACCATCCTAATCCAGCCTCATTTAATTGAATCTGAACATAAAACAAGGTATTGTCACTGGAACTTCTGTGCTTTCTGATAAAATGCTCAAATACACTGAACTCTCTCATCTTCTTAAATCCTTCCTTCAGCTGTAGCGGCATTCGCTGTTTGCTGCTAATGGAGATAGCACCTGCCACCTCATCCTTGAAGACAGCTAAATCACTTACTGAAGAGAAAGAGATAAATGAACAGGTACATTATACATACATAATGCATACCTGCAAATAGCATTGGCGAACAGTGAAACATTCTTCAGATTCATTGCAAATTACATATCGTGGAACCAAAGTCACCATTTGTGATGGCACAACAATTTCTCCTAAAGAAGGACCAATAGAAATTCCAAGCTTTGTTACAGATTTAATTCCAGATCCCTCTTCTTTTTCAAAGCTTATCTCTGCAAGGCCTGATAAAGAACCAAAGTCAAGCAGTGCCTCAGATGTATGGTCCTCCAGCAATTTCAGAAGCACTCTTTCAGATCTGGAAACAGAGAGAATAATAAGACACTGGAAAAATAAAGAACGTCATAAAACAGGAAAATCTAGGTAGCATTGTTTACATATTAAATCATTAAGCAAAGGATAATAACTCATCTTACTTCAAGAACCATGAACTAGTCGACTTTGGTGGCAAGCATAAACCTAGCTCTGAAGGAACACTCATATTTAAGTTCTCTAATTCAATTCTGTACGTGGAGAGCAAAACCATATGTCAAGAATTTATATAGATGATTCTAATTTTTCTGTTAATTTGTCAAAAAGGGTGGGAATCACCTGGATAAAGAAGACCTTTTAGTTTCAAGAACAAAAATTTGAAAGTCTGTATCATTCTTAATGGAATAGGACGTAAAAATGACAACCTGCAAGCAGCTTGATGGAGTCGTAAGAAATTAGATTAACTGAATCTATATATATACACTTCACTGGATATAAATTCACAGAATGAAAGCAAAGGCTAGCAGAACAACCTCCAGTATGCCCCTGTTTCCACGGTACAATCTCAAGGTTGCAAAAAGTTTTCCTCCATCAAAGTCCAAATTTATATCCAGATGATGGACATCATTGTTCTGCTTCAGAAACTTCTTCATACAGTCTCCACTATTTACTGGCTTGGAACTTGAATTGGAAGAAGGTAGAGACACAGTGAAGTATATAACTTCTGGATTGGCATAAAAGTCAACTGTTGAACCACATGATATAACTGCCTGCTTCCCAATTTTGTCATATCCAACCAGATTTGACTGATCTTCACCATAATTAACATTAAACATTAATACAGAATTAAAAGTAATACATTTGTGAATGCTTTCATTTTCTTTACCTGTTTCACTAAGAATGACATCTATCTCAGAATGCAATAAATTAGTCATCCGTACAGTAGGAAGAAGACAGATTTCTTTCTTTTCTAGCAATGAAACTGTTGGATTATCATTTTTCAACACAACAGCAGACTTTTCGGGTACAATAGGGATTTCCGTAGCAATTGTTTGAATGAGAAAATGCATATTCGCAATACTCTTCCCCCCAGACTTAAGGGTGCAACATGATGTGCTAAAGGAACACTTGACTGATTTTTCAAATAATGCCTTGCGAATTCTGTAGTTCAATTTATTAAATATTCCTGATAGACGAACAGCTTTTCCACCTTTAATATAATCCGACCATTCCAAAGAAAGAGAACTTTCAGAATTAATCAGTTCCTCTGCTATTTTGGGTCTAAATGAAAATAAGAAGTTACCTGAAAAATAATCACCAAACTCCATCATCTCAGGATAAAGTTTAAATGGTACTACTAATTCTTGGGAAAACAAACAATCACAGATCTGTCAGAGGAAAACACATTTATCCAGAACAAAATAAAAAGATAATAATAAAATATTGACCAAAGACAAAATATGCTACTGAACTAAACCCATTTGTTAATGCATCTAGCGAAGCAACTGCAAAAGAGCCAGTCGTGTAGTGTAATTACAATAATTAGAAGAGATTAATATCCATAGTTAGGAAAATTTTGATTACACTTGATTTGTACAATTCATATTATGTTGCAATTCCTTAATTAGGCTAAATTTAGTCTACATGTATCATACACTCATACCAATAACAGAATCAGTGCTTTACGTCTTTCCGTTTTACTCCTACCCTAATACTAAAATTTATAATTTCAAATTGATACTAAATCCAATGACTAGAGGACCCTTGTGAACTCCCTTCGTCTAAAAATTCTTCCTTTTTCTGGTGTTGATGTATATCTGAATAACAAAAATGAGGATGAGAGGGAATGTAATATTATTAACCAGCATAGAAGGGCTACCAATACCAAGAGCAGCAACATACACTTTCATATTCATGTTCTACTCTTATGTAGTCAAATAATGCATTATAATTGTTAGATATTGTTTGATATTATTAAGATATTGTTAATCACAATATCAAACAATATCTTCTATTTACTCTATTTATATTCAGTTACTCTTTTTAATTGTTCCTCTCTCTATTAATCTCGATCCCTATTTTCTTTATTCTCAACATGGTATCTAGAGCTTAAGGTTTTTCTCATTGCCGCTCCTGGTCCTTGGATCTTTGATTCAGGAGCCACTGATCATATTATTGGTAACAAATCTTTGTTCTCTTCTTTATCCTCTACTAATTCTTTACCTTCTGTTACACTAGCTGATGGTTCTAGAGTCTCATCTCATGGTGTTGGCACTGGCACTGTTAAACTTTTCCCTTCTTTAACCATTGATAATGTTCTTTATGTCCCTGGGTCTCCTTTTAACTTGTTGTCCATCAGTTGCCTAACTCGTTCTCTTGATTGTGTTGTTTCTTTTACCAACAATTATAGGTGTTTACAGGACCGGAGTTCGAAACAGGTGATTGGCACATTATATGAGTCTTATGGTCTTTATCATCTCCGTCCCTCTACACACGTTGGTGCAGTTATGGAGTCTCCCTCTCTTATTCATGCTCAATTAGGTCATCCAAGCCTTACCAAGTTACAACAGCTTGTCCCTGCCTTGTCCAAGTTGTCTCGTTTGGATTGTGAGTCATGTCAATTAGGCAAGCATAGTCGTACTTCCTTTCCTCGTAGTGTCACACGTGATGCTTCGTCCCCTTTTGCCTGGTTCACTCTGACATTTGCGATCCTAGCCGCGTTAAATCTACTTTAGGTTTTCAATACTTTGTTACTTTCATTGATGATTATTCCAGATGCACTTGGTTATTTTTAATGAAACATCGTTCGGAATTATTTCATATCTTTCAATCTTTTTTTAATGAAATTAAAACTCAGTTCGGTGTTTCTATTAGAATTTTGCGTAGTGATAATGGCCGTGAATATCTTTCTCATTCTTTCAAACAATTTATGGCTTCTCACTGCATTCTCCATCAAACTTCTTATGCTTATACCCGTCAACAAAATGGTGTAGCTGAACGTAAACATAGACATCTTATTGAAACCACTCGCACTCTTTTAATTCATGGAGAGGTTCCTGAATATTTCTGGGGTGATCCATTCTTACTACCTGTTATCTCATTAATCGTACACTTTCTTCGGTTTTAAAGAATAATATACCTTATTCCATTTTATTCCCTCATAAACTTCTTCATCCCTTGCCTCTAAGAGTTTTCGGGTCTACATGTTTTGTTCATAACTTTAATCCTGGTCTTGACAAGCTTTCTTCTAGATCACATAAGTGTGTTTTCTTAGGGTTTACAAGATCACAAAGGGGATACAAATGTTTTTCTCCTTTTCTTAACCGTTATTTTGTGTCTGCAGATGTCACCTTTAATGAGTTCTCCCTTTATTTTAAGAGTCAATCTTCACCTTTGACTCCATCCAATCCTGACAACTCTTCTAATACATTTAATGTTCCTATTGTCTGTGACCCTCTTACTGTGTCTTCTTCACCCTCGATTCCTGCTCCACAGTCAACTGCTCCTCCACCCCTTCTTCAGGTTTATAGTCACCGTACTCGATCACAACCACCACCATGTGACTCCACTCAAGTGCCAACTACTCTGTCTCCTCCGGCTCTGACACTTGAGTCTGAGCTTCCCATTGCCCTCCAAAAAGGTATGCGTTCTACCTGTAATCCCTCTCCCCATTATATTGCCTTGAGTTATCATCGATTGTCATTACCTTTTTATACATGTCTTTCCTCTCTTTCTTCTGTGACCATTCCAAAAACTGTTTGTGACGCTTTAGCCCATCCTGGTTGGCGTCAGGCCATGACAGATGATTTAAGTGATCTTCATAACAGTGGAACTTGGGAACTGGTCCCGTTGCCGTCTAGGAAATCTGTTGTTGGTTGCAGGTGAGTGTTTGCTATCAAAGTTGGACCTGATGGTACTATTGATCGCCTCAAAGCTCGTCTTGTGGCCAAAGGTTATACTCAAATTTTTGGGTTGGATTATGGAGATACCTTTTCCCCTGTGGCAAAGATGGCTTCTGTTCATTTATTTATCGCCATGGCTGCTCTTCAACAATGGCCTCTTTATCAACTAGATGTTAAAAATACTTTCCTCAATGGTGAATTGCAAGAAGAAATCTATATGGAGCAACCTCCTGGATTTGTTGCTTAGGGGGAGTCTTCTGGGATGGTATATCATCTTCGCAAATCCCTATATGGCCTAAAACAATCTCCTAGGACTTGGTTTGAAAAGTTTAGCAATGTTGTTCAGCAATTTAGTATGACTCGGTGTGAAGCAGATCATTCTGTCTTTTATCAACACTTGACTGCTGGATGTGTTTACTTGATAATATATGTTGATGACATCGTTCTTACAGGGAGTAACAACCATGGCATCTCTCAGTTGAAACAACATCACTGTCACTATTTTCAAACCAAAGATCTTGGCAAACTTAGATATTTCTTTGGTATTGAGGTGGCACAGTCCAATGATGGTATTGTTATATATTAAAGAAAGTATGCCGTGGATATTTTGGAGGGAACTGGGTTGATGAGTTCAAAGTATGTTGAGAAATTGAATTATCTTACCGTTACTCGTCCTGACATTTCCTTTGCAGTCAGTGTGGTAAGCCAATATCTTAATTCTCCATGTGAAGATCATTGGAATGCATCATTGGAATATATTATTGGAATTATCTTACCGTTACTCGTCACTCGCATCTTGAAGTATATTAAAAAATCCCCTGGAAAAGGATTGTTATATGGTTCTAATAACCATACAAGAGTTGTTTGCTATTCAGATACTGATTGGGCAAGATCTCCTTTTGATAGAAGATCTACATCTGGGTATTGTGTCTCCATTGGTGGTAACTTGATCTCGTGAAAAAGTAAGAAACAGTGTTGTAGCAAGATCCAGTGCAGAAGCAGAATATAGAGCTATGGCCTCAGGTGCCTGTGAACTTGTTTGGCTCAAACAATTGCTTAAAGAGTTACAATTTGGAGATGTTACCCAAATGACACTTGTGTGTGACAATCAGGCTGCTCTTCATATTAACTCTAATCATGTCTTTCATGAGAGGACCAAACATATTGAGATTGATTGTCATTTCATTCAGGAAAAGATCATGTCTGGAGACATCAAGACTGATTTTGTTAACTCAAGTGATCAGTTAGCAGATATTTTGTAACAAGCTTGACACATACGATTTGTATGCCCCAGCTCTAGGGGGAGTGTTAGATACTTTTTAGATATTGTTTGATATTATTAAGATATTGTTAGATATTGTTAATCACAATATAAAACAATATTTTCTATTTAGTTTATTTATTTTCAGTTACTCTTTTTAATTGTACCTCTCTCTATTATAAATAAATTACCCTATGTGTGATTTATACACAAGAGAGATTAATCTCAATCCCTATTTTCTTTATTCTCAACAATAGTGAATGGATATAATAGTATTTGAAAAATATTATTATAACTCTCAGGTATGAATAGTTGAGAATTGCGAATAGATGAAAAGTTGTGTGAAATGAAAAGGAATAGAGTCAATAAAAGTACATATAGTGAAAGTCTATACCAACACTCAGAGAAATTAAAGCCCTCTTTACACCCCCAGAGAATTTTATGGCATCAAACATAGCCATAGAATCATCAATAGAATCCCCTGGTCTTAACAACAGAGATGCAAACTCATCTTCCTTTGGCTCAAGCCGCTGGAATTGAAGTTCCATTGAAAATCCAGTTCCATTATGTATTCTGATCAAAGGTGAAACCACAACCAACAGGCCGACCTGATAAAAGATAAAATCATTATATCATATAGATGCAGATGAGGGGGTCTATCTATGATGTAGATTATATAAATGACATAAACATATGCACACACACAGACACTCAATTATGTTTCTTTTTTATTTATATAACTAGAAAAAATTAATATGAAAGAGAAAAGATTTTTATTCAATTGATTCATTTGAAAAAGTACACCAGTCTCTATTTATACAGAACTCTAACCTAAAATAATAATTACAAAGAGATCTTTAAAATCTTCTAACAACTTCTATTAGCTTCAAGTAATACATTTAAATTCTACCAACTTTCAATAATAAATTTAATATCCTACTTACAACACTCCCTTCAAGTTGGTGAATACATATCTCTATCATTCTCAGCTTGCTTGAGAGTTCATGAAATCACTCAGCGGGAAAACCTTTCGTAAACAAACCTGTTAGCTAAAGCCTAGATGGGACACTTAACAATTAAAAAATAAGTTTTGTTGTTAATGAAGTTTGTCTGTTTATGGCCAATCCTCTAGACTCAAATTGGATTGTAATTAAACACATTTTAAGGTATCTAAAAGGAACTTTGTTTCATGGACTTCATTTTCAACTCGCATTTCTGCACAGGTCTATATCTCTCACGGCTTTTTGTGATGCTAATTGGGCTTCTGACATTGATGGTAGACAATCTACTTCCAGTGCAACTATTTTCCTTGGTACTAACCTAATTTCATGGGGGTCTAGAAAACAACAAGTGGTTGCATGTTCCAGCATTGAAGCTGAGTATAGGAATCTCGCTCATAAGTCTGCTGAGTTGTCTTGGAATTCTATGTTGATCACAGAACTTCACATTTCCTACACCACTCATACTCTTTTATGTGACAATCAGTGTTTGTTTCAATTGCATACAATCATGTTTTTCATAATCACACCACACATACGGAGATTGATGTTTTCTACATGCACGAAAAACTTATGGCCTAACAACTGTGTATTTCTCACATTCCAACTCTTGACAATTGGGCTGATATCTTAAATAAGGCTCTCCCTTCAACACATTTTGCTCTTCTTCGTGCCAAACTCAATGTGAAGAATTTTAATTTTGAAAAATCTTCTCCTTAGGATTGAGGGGGGCTGTTAGTATACTATAATATAGTTGGTTTGTATGGGTTATTTTGTATTGTAAAGCTGTAGGTTCTATTCTATTGTACTTTTTTGTTCAGTAACTAACATGTATAAATAAGTCAGTGAACATATGATTCGGTGAGTGATGTTAATAAAATATGTTTAGTTTATTCTCTCTATTTTCTCTGTTTGTTTCATCTAATACAACCCATCATCCGCCCTAATAATATATATTGTTAAAAGTTTTACTGAATTAATAAATTTATAAATAAAATAAAAGTAAATTATAGAATATTATATAATCAATTTGCAACTGTTGGAAGTCCCACATCGACTAGAGATAAGGTACAATCCTCACCTTTTAAGCTGGTTTTGTGGGATTGAGTTAGACTTAAAATCCACTTCTAACATGGTCATTGTTTAAAAAAAAGCCTATCCTAGCAAGATTTCTTGGACATTTTGTATCACTCCTATCGGGCTGTTAACGGACGACCCATTAATTTCTAGTCCCACGCACAAGATGTATATACCTTGGTGTGAGGTGCAAACCTCACCTTACAAGCCGGTTTTGTGGAGTTCAGTTAGGCTTAAGGCCCACTTCTAACATGGTATCAGAGCCACGTATCCTAGTGAGCTTTTTTGGACATTCTGTTCCACCTAATATCGGGTCGCTAACGGACTACCCACTAACTTCTAGTCCCACGCACGAGATGAATATACCTCGGCATTGTTAGAGACCAACAATCGAAAAAGGACAAAACAATTGAGATGAAAGATTTCTAATAGTATTATTCAGAATACGTATCATAAAACAGTAAGGTTAACAAAACCTTCTACCACAGAGCAAGCTCCTTACAAGGAATACCACATCCCTTCCCAATCTCTCCCCCTCCTTTCTCCCTCTATATTCCCTCATCTCCCTCCTTAACCGATTTTGTTACATCTTTTCCCACCTCAACACTCCTCTTCACACCCTTTGTTCTTCTCTCATACACCCTCCAAACCTTGGGCCTATATTACTAATGTCCAGGCCCACATCCCTTGCTCTATCAGGCGTGAGGGGGTGTGTTGGAAGTCCCACATCGACTAGAGATAAGGTGCAATCCTCACCTTACAAGTCGGTTTTGTGGGGTTGAGTTAGGCACACTTCTAACAGTAACTAATTCTGGTTACAATGATCCATTATTTTTCATGATATTTAACTATTTAATTCTATGTATTTCCTCTAAAAGTTATATCAATTCAACTTATAAGTGGAAAAAATTATATGCCTGCAGAATGGTCACGTTGCAGATACCTCTGAATTTCTAGTAATGTTAACCACAAATATTGGCCCAGGGAAAGTCGTTGAACCTGTTCATTGAATAATGAAAACATTAAGGACAGTCTATGCTGATTTTGCAGTCTCAAATATGCACAGCAACAAATAAACCACAGATATGTGGAACATAAAACATCCTTAACTACTAACTACCTCCAACCATGCTTAAGAAACTGCATATTATTATTGATGAATTAATATAATTTATTATTGTCCATCATGAGCAGATAATCGCATTTATTTTGCATGTCATACTGCTTTAGAAATGTAGTTCAACTACTAAGATGGCTAGAAACAACATTGTCATGGTAATGAAAAGATGTCTGTATTTAATTTAACTGTTATCTGTAATGTCAGTTTAACAATATAGCATGGTAAAGAAAGTAGTAAAGAAAAACCTTCTGTAGACATTATCCGAGTTCTCCAAGCAAGAGTCTGTGTTCGTGAAAGTAAGACATTATTAGAAGAAGTTGCAAATGGACCAAGATCAGTTAGTTGGATAGAAATAGAAGCTGCTTCTGAATCTTGATTTTTCAAATTAAAGATCCCCCTGTTACGTTAAAATAACAAATTCACAATCATAAAAAATAGCAGTAGCCAACAATCAACATTAAGAACATTCTCTTGAATAACGAAAATTAGTAGGCAAACTAAATTAAATGGAGCCGAATCATACACTTAAAATAGAAAGAGGTGTACAAATGAGAAAAGAAATATGAGATCCTTCCAAAACTTTATCATAAAATCAAAGAAACACAATATATGAACACAATTTTATCAAGAGCAACCTCACTGAAGAAAAACTCAAGATCTTGGATCGACTGGCCAAATTTCCAGTCAAATGATAGAGCTAATACTCACTCACAAAAATCAATCAAGAACATGTTATGCATAAAAAAAAGCAATTAAACAAATGTGGGAATAGCAAGAGGAGTACAAATGAGAAAAGAAATATGAGATCCTTCCAAAACATTATCATAAAATCAAAGAAACAAAAATATGAACACAAATTATTAAAAGCAACCACACCAAAGCAAAACTCAAGATCTTGGATCGAATGACCAAATTTCCAGTCAAATGATAGAGCTAATACTCACTCAAGAAAATCAATTAAGAACATGTTATGCATGAAAAAATAATTAAACATACGTGAGAATGAGTGTAGCATAAGAATAAGTATTGATATTATTCTAGAATCAGGAGGATTAAATAGAATACAAAGACTTTGTTAGAATATAATCAGTTGTTATAGATTTCTAGAAAATCAACCGTTACATAATCTCGGAAATTAATATAATTGATTCCTAATTATTAGGTGTCTTTATTTGTATTGATTCTATTCAATAGTATAAATACATATTGTGTGGTCCGCATTAGATACATATTGTGTGGTCCGCATTAGACACATAATACATTTAGAATATATACAATTCTATATGATAGCAGCAGTTTAAAGTTTTGATCTTTAATTTTTTTCAGGTGAACAGTGCCTGCGGGGACTATGTGCCCCTTTGCTCTGTCTCTCAGCTTCTTTTTCCTCCGGTGCCCACTGCGATCAGGACCGTCTTCTTCCGGCAACCACCACATTTCCTTCGTCGTTTCGATCTGCCATAGCACGTGATGTCCCTTCCCAACACGTCTGTCACACACGCTTTATCCGCTTGCTTTTTTCTCACTATTCCGGCATGACCCACTTGTCGGCACCCCTGTCTCTTTCCTCACACACAGATGCCCCCTTTTTAGCCAATTTCAGGTTCTTTTCACATGCAAGCTGCACTTCACATTGCATCAAACCCGGTCTTCCATGAAAGAACTAAACACATTGAAATTAATTGTCACTTTGTTAGAGAAAAGGTGCTCTATAGAGAAATCACCATTGATGTCAACTCTAGCAATCAGCTGGCTAACGTATTCACCAAGTCCCTTAGAGGCCCTCAGACTGAATACATTTGTATCAAGCTTGGTGCATAAGACATATATGCTCCAGCTTGAGGTGCAGTGTTAAAATATAATCAACTATTACAAATTTCTAGGAAATGAACCATTACATAATCTCGGAAATTAGTATGATTGATTCCTAATTATTAGATGTCTTTATTGTAATTGATTTTATTCAATAGTATAAATACATATTGTGTGGTCTGCATTAGACACGCAATACATTCAAAATATATACAATTCTATAGACTTAATAACAAAAAATCCTAATTTTTGATGGATGTAACCTATCCCTATAATTTAGGATAAAGATTCCTGTACAATAAATATCAAATATGAATTTAGCCTATTAATCCTCCTAATTATAGAATATAATTAGATCTCTTTTTTATGTTTAAAATTGTAGAAGGAAATATTATCTGCAACATAAATCAAGGGATTCTACCATTGCCCCTCAAGTACGTGAGTGGATGTCATCCATTACCAACTTGCCAACAATAGACCGAAATCTAGCACCACTAGCCTTTTTGTCAATACATCTGCAAGTTCATTTCTAGAGGATAAAAATGGTATACATATTGTCCCATTATCCAATTATCCAATTTCTCCTTTATGAATTGTGTGCCTACTTCAACATGCTTAGTTCTATCTTGTAGGATTGCACTATTTATTGCTGACTTGTTATCACAATTTAATCTCATAGGCTTTTTTCAATCAATCTTCAAGTCTTTTAAAATTATCTTTAACCATAGTATTTCACAAATCCCTAAGGCCATTGCTGTAAACTCTGCCTCTACAATTCATCTTGCCACAATCTATTGGTTCTTGCTCCTCCAAGTGACTAAATTTCCTCTAAGAAAAGTGCAATATTAGGAGGTCAATCTTTTGTTATCCATGGAACCTACAAGGTCAACATTTGTTTGGGCTTCTAGGATCATCTCATTCCCCATTGAAATGGAATTCCATTTCCAGAAGTTCCTTTCAAATACGGTAGAAGGCGATAAATAACTCTCAAATGAGTCTCCTTCGGATTATTCGTGAACTAACTTACAACCCTTACAACATAGGCAATGTCAGGCCAAGCGTGAGAAAAGTAGATGAATTTCCCATCCAATCTTTGATAAGATTGTCTATCCACAACTATACCATGATGGGAATGAGCCACTTACACGCCTAATAAATATTTCAATATGCCTAACTCCTTAATTTCAAATTTTGTTATCAAACATTTTTTTATGTTACAATTAAATCATTTACATAGGATATTAGTGCAATAACTTACCCTAAAGCTAAATGCTTAATATATAGTGTATGGTTACCTTGACTTTGCTTGTACCCAATCGTCTTCATTACAATAGTAAACCTATCAAACCATGCTCTAGGAGATTGTTTCAATCCATAGAGTGCCTTCGTAGTCTACACACCTTTCAATTGGTTTTAAACTGACCTGTGACCTCCATGTAAATTTGTTCCTCAAGAACGCCATGCAAAAAGGCATTTGTGACATCAAATTGCTACAAACTTCATCCATGGTTAGCTACTAGAGACAATAAAATGCTAACCACGTTCATTTTTGCAATAGGTGAAAAAGTTTCATGATAGTCAATCCCATATGTTTGAGAATATCCCTTAGTTACTAAACTTGCCTTATACCTTTCTATTGTCTCATCTACCTTGTTTTCAATAGTCAATACCCACCTACATCCAACATGATTGTTTCATTTAGGTAGATCCACCAAGTACCTACTTTTATCCTTTTCTAGAATAACAATTTCAATCTTCAAAGGATTCTTCCATTCCTTACTATTCAATGTCTTGTCCACAATTTTTGTAATAGTGACAGTAAATAGATGACCAAGAAAGCTTTGTGATTACTAGATAGTTCGTCATAAGACACAAAGTGTGACAATGGATAACTTGGCTTTTTAGAACATGCTTTAACACCTTTCCTTACTTCAATTGGAAGCTCTTGAACTTCGACGGTTGACATATTTTGTTCTTCATTAATGTCAAGTATTTCAGGTATAGGTTCAAATTCATAGACTTATGGTGATTGATTTACAAACCTTCTGCTTTGTGAGTATGCTTGGAGTGGATTGGCAACACTCTGAGTTTGTTCTCTAATTATCTTTAGGCTTGATAGAAAAGGAGAATGAATAGGAGAAGGAACATGACTAGACTCAATAGATAGTGAAATATTAGATTTATTTTGGGAGAAAAAGATTTTTTTTGTTAAGAATAAATTATCCTTATCTTCAATGCATGGTCTTCCCCAAAAGATAAGGTTGAAAATATATATTTTCATCAAAGGTCACATCACAAGACACAAGGAATTGTTTTGTTGGAGAGTGGTAACATTTGTATCCCTCTTGGGTAAAAAGCAACCAATAAATATGCCACTCAATAGCCTAAGGATCGCGTTTCCCCTTGTGAATAAAATGAACATGTACAAAGGATACTTTGTCAAAGACTCGATATATAAGATGATTTGTTATCCTAAAGTCCAAGAAAAATTCGGAGACTAGATGGATGAAACTGATATTTAGTGTTTTGAAGGGTAGACGATTAACCAAATAGATAGCAGTAAGGATAGTTTCCTCCCAATATTGTTTTGGTACATTTTTAGGGAGAAGAGATACTCAACCTACATTTATGAGACGCTAAATTTTTCATTATGCCACCCCATTTTGCCAGGGCAGTTTCATACAAGAAGATTCATGAATTATCTTGAAGGAGGACAATGTTGTACAATAAATATAAAATATATTGTCAGCCTATTAATCCTCCTAATTATGGAATGTAATTAAAACTACTGGATATGTACTTAAAATTGTACAAGGAAATATTATCTACAGCATAAATCAAAGGATTATGACAATATACAAGGAAACAGATAACTGCATACCTTAATAGAATGGACGCAGATTGCTTTCTGGGTATTATTATACTTTGCTGGTCAAAGTGAACATGTAGATTTAAGCCTGTTTGATTTTCCACCTGCCATCTAGCAATTATTATTAGTAGATCATAATTATAACAATTGCACCACTAATTTGGTAGAGCATAAAACATTATTTTATTTGACATAAGGTAAACGAGATATAGAAAAAGAGAAGCTCACACCAAGAATTACGAGCTTAAGAAAAAATAGAAAATGAAAGATCATTTATTAGGTTCACTTGTTTCTTTATAATGGTAAAAACAAGTTGATGCACCATAGCTAGAACCTTGCAGCAGTTAGTTTGAATGATGGAGTTTCGGAGTGAGTAAGGACCAGATAGATTCAATTTCCCAATCAAAAAGAGAAGCACGTCCAATGAATTCTCATTCAAGAAAACGTCCAGCTGTCCAGATGATCAATAAATTTTAGAAATAAAGATATAATGTCGAAATAAAAATAAAGAACCAAAAGACAGAAACAATTCTAACAACCTCTTTCATTCTGCAGAAGTAATTAACAGGCACAGCAAGAGATCTATTTTCTGAAAGCTGAGCTTCCATGTTAGATCGGTAAAAAAGGCAAATTTCGCAAGGATGGAGAAGTTCTCCCCTAAATTTATAAAAAAATTAAGTAATATCAGGAATGTAGTTCAATTTAGATGTGTAAGTGTACAGGAGGAGTGAACATTTGAAATGAGAATTTAAACTAACCATAAGTTTCTTTCAACATCAAAATAATGTGCTTCTGCACTTGATGTGCTAATGACCCTGGATTTCTTTGCTAATGTTTGTATATTGAGTTGTGTACTGTTCAGGAGCAAGCAAATGAGAGGGAAGAGATACTCCGTATCTGAAAGTTCATGAACGATATTCAAAGAAACTTTTTCAACTTTAATATCAATACAAGGAAGTTTTCCACCCTGCCAGGAAGTACTTTCTTCATCTGTGTATAGTGTAGTTTCGGTAGCCATTCTAGGATAGCTAGCCATCTCCGAAGCACTGCGAGCTGCAGTAATATCATTAAAAATTTTGAACTTGATTGGATTTCCAGGCTTCCTGACAAACTCTAAAGCATCATCTACAAAAGCAATAGCAGAGTCGTTCTTTTTGTTCACAAGGTAGAAATTCCTCTTGAAGGATTGATTGTTAACCTCTGAGTCAATGAATCCTACATCATTTTCGCCCTGAGCAGGATTGGCTCTCCATAGTGCACATCCTCCATCATTAGTACAACAGATGTCAACAAAACATGATCCTGGTCGAAAACTTAATCTCAACGGAACACCCATATCATTCTTAGCAAACAATGATATAAAGGAAAACCACAAAACTGTAGAATTCCACCCCCTTTGACGACAATGCTTGACCTGTGAAAAAGCTTAGTTGACACATTTGTTATGTACACATCATGATACTAGAGAAAAAACAGCCCGTATATCCAATAAAAAATACATGAACTTTAGCTAAAAGACAAAGCAAAAAAAAAATTAAATTGTTGGAGAACCCACATCAACGAAATAAAGACAATTTATAGTATACGTAGGACAAACCTCTCCACATAAGCCGTTTTGGAAGAATGAGTTAGGTTTAACTGACTTTCTAATATGGTATTAGAGTCTATCGTAGCAAGCTTTGTTAGGCCAATCGTGCTACCTGATATCGAACCACCCACAAATATCTAGTCCCGCACACAAGATGCCGATGCTTGAGCGTGTAGAATTGGCAAAAAAATCCGTCCCAGCTGATAAAATCCATCAGGAATACTAAATGGATATCTATTAAGAAGTGGACTTTAAGCTAACTCAACCCTACAAAACCAACTTGTAAGGTAAGGTTTGCAGCCACTTATACATTATGAAATTGTCTTATCTCTAATCGATATGAGACTTCCAACATACCGTCCTCACACCGAGGCATACATCTCGTGAGTGGGATTAGACTTTAATCGATGGTTCGATAAGGCCCGATAGCATGTAGAACAATAGACCCAACAACAAATTTTGTTAGGATAGACTCTAACCCATGACTTTCTTACCATGTTAAGAAGTAAACTTTAACCCTAACTCAACCTTACAAAACCGGCTTGTAAGATCAAGTTTGCACCCACTTGTATACTATGAAATTGTGTTATCTCTAGTCGATGTAGGACTTCCAACAATATTTGTAATGGATACTCGCGAGTAATGGGTATGTGTATTTAATTACATGTTTGACAATGGGATGGGTACAGATATTATGGTATTCGACTCGTGGATACTCGCTACCCGCTTATAATTTTTTTTTCTTGGATAAAATTATTAGTAAGTTTATTTTTTTATTTTTTTTTTAAATCAAATAATCAAAATAAAGTTACTAGTGGAGGAAATAATTATTATTGAAGAATTGTTTAAAATTTAACTTGATATATATATATTTTTTTATTTAGGCCTATAAAATTGAAGTTACTTTTTGTAAAGATTAATTTTTTAAAATTTATATTTTGGTGCAACTCATTCAAATTTGTATTGCATTAATATTTTAGTGCGTAATTTGATTTGAATAGTACTTTAAAATAAATTTTTAATTTAGTTTTATATTTTAAAGATTTGGTTTTAAGTAATTTTATTTAAAATTAAAATATATAAACATTCGGAGAATCAATGGATACCCGCGGGTGTTTTTTCACGGATACCCGATGGGTAATGAGGCGGGTAATGGGATGGATTTTTTTAGGTTACTTCTGTAAGCAACCCGTTGCCATCCCTATACATGAGGGAGGGTGTGTTGAAGATCCCACACATCAACTACAGTAAGACCAATTTATGGTATATAAGTAAAACAAACCTCACCTTACAAGTCATCCTTTGCAAGGATGAGTTAAACTTAAACTCATTTCTTATAACAAACTACATTGTAGTTCACAAGCAAGGTGGAACCATTCATTATTCAGAGTTTTGCAACAGCATCCTCTCGATGAAAATAGATGATTTCATATAACACTATTGGAAGTTGAACCACATTAATGTTCTAGTGTAATGCAATCAAATTTTCCAATAATTCATTTACATGATAATTTTAATTAGGGATCTATCATCCGACGCACTAATCTTTCAGGGACTTATTTGAGTATTGACTCAATTTGATTGGGAAATATCTAAAAAAATATTTGCCATTATAACATATTGATTTTGTTCCTTATCATTTCTTTTCCATCATATGTAACAATTTTCATGTGTGCGTACCACCCATGGATTTCATTATATTTCTTCTCGTTTTCTCTCTTGTCAACATGGTACCGGGGCAATGCCCCTTTTGACTTGTTTCTCACCAATCATTTTAACATTGTGAATATTTTTAAATCTTTAACTAGTTAATTACTATCTCTAATTGAATGAATTGAAAGGGTGGTTGCTTTTACTAGACAAATAACTCGATTAAAATCAATAATTGAAACTTAATTTAAAAGTTCTCATGATTTAAATTAAAATGTCATTGCTTGTTTGCATCCTTCAAGCAGCACATAAAATTGTAATCCTATAAATTAGTCTTTTTTCACTTTACTTTTATAAGTCAAATTTAATATTCTATATATGATATAAAAATTTAAAATATGTAAATGGGTTGGAGAGGGCAAGCTGAATATGCCACCTTGTCCTGTCAAATTCACAGCATGCCAGCCAACCAAGCCTAGTTCGTTTTGTAATCCTTACAGTTTATTGCTTGGAATTAGAACAATTTGATTTGAGGAGTGTTTTATCACAAGGAAAGCGTGACGAAGTTAATAAATGTCCCACCAAAATAAGGTAAAAATATGATCAATTCTATTTTCCATTTGAAAAAAGGCATTATGCAGGTTGGAACAATCACCCTAAGCATGGTTTGGAAGGTTAAGTTTATTACAATCTTAAAAAAAAGTAAAGGAGATCATATACTGTTCATTTAATAGTCAACATCGACACGAGTGAAAATGCTGTGTATGTAGAATTGTAGATGAGAAGGAATGGATTTCCAGAAGTGAGAAAGAATGAAATGGTGTCTCTTTCCAAAATGTAACTGTAGTAAACATGGGATTATTAGGATAAAAGTATCCTAATATCTCCAAAGTACTTAGGAAAAATATTACTAGAATATATACATTTATTCCAGCAGATTTTCTTTATTCCCTCTCATGATTCAAGTTAGCATCAATCAAAGCTCCTGACCTTGTCCGTTGCCACTGTTGGGGCCACCTTCTGGAAATAAATTTAGGATAACTTGAGTAAGACCTTTTCTTCCAAAAAGGATTTTGCTGTCTGATATGACTTTGAAAACACGGTTTGTAATACCAAACACAGTCTCTCTCTATATCAGAATTTTGAAAGGGAATGAACTAGATTGGTACCAAAATTTGAAGATCTACAAAATAGACGTCTCCACACATGCTAAAGTTGTTGAAAAGGGAAGGATCTTTAAATTTTTACAGAGTCTGGACCTTGAATATGATGACCCAATCATGGCATAAAAACATAGGGAGAGAAAAATTGGCTCCTCTATCGAAAGCATTATTTGTTCTCAGGGGAGAAGAGACTCGGAGGGTCGTCATCTATAATTGATGAACCTCCAACACAAGTTCTATTATGACAATATGAAAACACTAAAGGAACACCTACTCCAAAGGTAATCATGGATAATATTGCTCATAGTGTAAAAGATCTAGGCATTCTAAGGAAATGTGCTTCAAACTCCCTGGGAGAGAAAATGTATTGGAGTGAATAGAAGGACTTGAAAGGAATAATTTGAAAGAAAGAAGATTCTTATTTTGTTAATTCATTTGAAACAGTACATCAATGTGCCAGCAGCGACGATACAGCAGCGACAATGCAGCAGAGATGCAGCAATGACGATGACAGCAGATGGGGCAGCAAAAGTGACAAAACCACAACTTGGGAGCACTTCTGGTAACCCAATAATTAAAAGAAATGGCTGCACTTCAGACAGCTAAAGAGAGCTGTAACTAAGACGGAAAAGAAGAAATGCAGAAGTAGGAATCCCTAGATCAGGAGCTCTGATACCAACTTGAAAGGAATAATTTGAAAGAAAAAATATTCTTATTTTGTTATTCATTTGAAACAGTACATCAACTTCTATATATAGAAAACTCAAACCCTAAAGTAATAATTACAAGAGATCTCTAGAATCTTCTAACTACTTGTAATATATTTAATATTCTACCAACAACTTTTAATATTGCATTTAATATCCAACTAACAATAGAAGGAAACAGAGGAACCTAACAAAAAATGGGCAAGCAATACTACCTTAGAGCATGAAAAAACAAATCAACCCACTATTCTACCTCCACCAAATCTTCAAACGAGATCCTATAAGAGCCTGATTGTCTGAGAAAAATAATTGAACAATTAAGTCCATGAAAGATAAGAATTCATTCTTGGGCATGTGTCTTAGGGTGTTTAGATTCTTGATACAAGAACCATTCATCAAATGATTGGTTTCCTATTTTTCCTATTCATACGTTAAAATGAATAGAAAACAACTCATTACAGTTGTAAATGGTGATAGCATACATACTGTGAATCAGGAATATAATGTTAGAATCATTTATTAAATTAAAGGGTGTTTTATATGTCCCAACACTGACCAATAGTCTTATCTCTAAACAAATCCTTACAAAAGACTTGAACTTTTAACAGTGTTTTTCTCCGCTTACTATGTCTTTCGGGACCCTATCACAAGGAAGACCATTTTAATTGCTAAAGTGCAGAGTGGATTGTATGCGTTAGAATTCAAGGACCCAAACAAAATAGGAGACTACATAAGTAAACTAGAAAATCATTAACAAAATTCCAGTGCTCATTATGTACTTTAGAAAGTTTTTTATTTTATCCTTGCTATATTTTAAATCTTTATGACAGGTGTGTTATAAGTGGATTTTAAGCCTAACTCAACCAAGATTGTCAAACTCGAGATTTTACGTAAACTCATGAGCGTCCAGTAAACTCGTAAGAGTTTACTTCACAAGGAAAAAATAATAATTTATATAAATAATAACCTAATTCAAACAAGTCCATAAAATTATATAGCTTAAAAGTATTTGAAATAAATAAGTTCATACAAATACTGTAAAACATAAATTCAAATATCAAATGTCTATATGTAATCCTCTAATGATATCATCATCTCCATCATCCAACTCCTCCCCTGATGACACATGTGCATCCTCACTGGCATCAAAAGTTATGTTATCAAGATCAAGAGCTAGATCTGTTGTTGGTCCATCTAAGGGAACATTTTGAACATCAATTTCACCTTGCTCAATCTCAACAACATCATCTGCCTCTTCAGTTATCCATTCATCATCTGATTCAGTGTCATCAAATGGTAGAGCAACAATTTTTCGAATTTGTCTACTTTTCAACTTCAAGTTATACATCACATAAACTAAATCATTCATCTTTTTCTGATGTAAACGGTTCCTTCTCTTTGTAGGAACCTAAAATGAAATATTAAATTTTAGTAAATATAAACCTAATAAAGAAAATTATAAACTATAAATAATTTAAATTACCATCTTGAATGAGCTCCAATTACGCTCACAACCCAAAGAACTACAAGTCAAGCTTAGAATTCGAATAGCAAATCTCTTCAACACCACAGTTGTATTCCCAAACATCTCCCACCAATCACTAGGATTTAATGCTTTCTTGCATTCCTTTGCATCTTCCATTCCAAAAAGACCTCTAGCAAAATGAAATTCAACAATTTGCAAATTAATTTTTCTTCTTTCTGCAATATCTGGCACCAATCTTCTCATACACTCATACAATCCTTCTTTAACCTCTCCACCATCATCACATCTAAAGTTAGGTTCATAGTGGAAGTGGGGGTTGAGAAAATAGGCAGCCGCATGCAAAGGCCTATGAAGTTGACTATCCCATCGAGCATCAATTATTCTCCAAATCTCTTCATAACTACATTCAATACCAAACAAATTTCAGACATAAGGAATTAAACTTTTAATGAGTTAAAGTTTGGAAGTTTACCTCTTCTTAATATTGTTAAAATTGGACCTAATCTTTTCTTTAGCACAATCCATCTCTTCATAAATGAAACCCATTGCGGGTTTTACATCTGAGTCCACCAATCTTAAGACCACCATAAAAGGGGCAGTAGCCTTCAAGCATGTGGAGACATTCTTCCAAAATCGGCTGTCTAATACCACGCGTTCTATTATTTTCCCCTCTTGTGAAGTTTCAAATTGGCTTGTCTTTCAAATTGGCTTGTCTTCCCTTCTTGATTGTCAATTCATGGACCTTCAAATTCTTTTCAAAATCTTCAAAGATCAAATCATTACAGTGTACAGCACATGGAGTCCAATACAATCGCTCTATTTTTTGCATCAACAAATCACCAGCTGCGTTGAAATTTGCAGCATTATCAGTGACAACTTGAACTACGTTTTCTTCTCCAACATACTCAACAACATCATCTAACATCTTAAAAACTTTATCAGTTGTTTTGGAAATGTCTGAGGTGTCAAGTGAATAAAGAAAAACCGTCCCTTTAGAACTATTGACCAAGAAGTTGCAAATAGAATGTCTTTTTTTGTCTGTCCATCCATTAGACATAATGGTAGAACCAGTTCTCTTCCACTCCTCCTTGTATTCTTCAAGCATTAAATTTGTTTTGCTCACAACTTGTTTCAAGAGTTTCTCTCTAATATCATGATACGAAGGTGGTTTGTAGCCAACTCCATATTTACCAATCATTTCACACTTCTTTGCAAATGCTGGATTTCTAATCACGTTGAAAGGAATGGCACTAGTGTAAAAGACTTCAGCCACTTAAGCATCAACCTCTTCTTTGAATCCTTTTTTCATCATTTGATTTATAGTTGCTTGGACTCCCCCTTTACAAGCATTGGCAACTGTTTATTTTCCTTTAAAGCCAAACAACTGATATCCTCCTTCAATACTTTCACTTTCTTCATCTTCTTCATCAATGATATTCAACTTTCTTCTCTTTAATGTTGCATGCTTAGCTTCTGCAACGATCTTTATCATCAAATTTTTTTATTTCTTCTGAAATAGAGGCACAAGGTTCAAAATCCTCCCTAGTTCTAGCAAGATGATGTTTCAATCTAAATATCCCTCCACCCACAATCTTTGAACAATAATTACATTTAATTTTTCTACCATTGCCATTAATATCAAACTTGTGTTTCCATCCAATATCAGACTGGTTCCCCAGAGCATTTTTACTTCTACTCTTAATAGATGAGGAAGCACTTGGATTAGTATCCACTGAATTTGATGCATGTTGTCGAGTATGTTGGAGAAGAAAACGTAGTTCAAGTTGTCACTGATAATGCTGCAAATTTCAAGGCAGCTGGTGATTTGTTGATGCAAAAAAGAGAACGATTGTATTGGACTCCATGTGCTGCACACTGTATTGATTTGATCTTTGAAGATTTTGAAAAGAATTTGAAGGTCCATGAATTGACAATCAAGAAGGGAAGAAAGATTACCACTTACATTTATGGAAGAACAATGTTGATTTCGTTGTTGAAAAAGTTCACTAAAGGTAGAGACTTGATAAGACCGGGTGTGACTAGATTTGCCACGGCATATTTGACTCTTGGTTGTCTTCATGAATTGAAAGCATCATTATTGACCATGTTTAACTTCGATGAGTGGAAGACAAGCAAATTTGGAACTTCACAAGAGGGGAAAAGAATAGAACGCGTGGTATTAGACAACCGATTTTGGAAGAATGTCTCCATATGCTTGAAGGCTACTGCCCCTCTTATGGTGGTCTTAAGATTGGTGGACTCAGATGTAAAACCCGCAATGGGTTTCATTTATGAAGAGATGGATTGTGCAAAAGAAAAGATTAGGTCCAATTTTAACAATATTAAGAAGAGGTAAACATCCAAACTTTAACTCATTAAAGGTTTAATTCCTTATGTCTGAAATTTGTTTGGTATTGAATGTAGTTATGAAGAGATTTGGAGAATAATTGATGCTCAATGGGATAGTCAACTTCATAAGCCTTTGCATGCAGCTGCCTATTTTCTCAACTATGAACCTAACTTTAGATGTGATGATGGTGGAGAGGTTAAAGAAGGATTGTATGAGTGCATGAGAAGATTGGTGCCAGATATTGCAGAAAGAAGAAAAATTAATTTGCAAATTGTTGAATTTCATTTTGCTAGAGGTCTTTTTGGAATGGAAGATGCAAAGGAATGCAGGAAAGCATTAAATCCTGGTGAATGGTGGGAGATGTTTGTGGATACATCTCCGGAGTTGAAGAGATTTGCTTTTCGAATTCTGAGCTTGACTTGTAGTTCTTCGGGTTGTGAGCGTAATTGGAGCTCATTCAAGATGGTAATTTAAATTATTTATAATTTATAATTTTTTTATTAGGTTTATATGTACTAAAATTTAATATTTCATTTTAGGTTCATACAAAGAGAAGGAACCGTTTGCATCAGAAAAAGATGAATGATTTCGTTGATGTGATGTATAACTTGAAGTTGAAAAGTAAACAAATTCGAAAAACTGTTGTTGTACCATTTGATGACATTGAATCAGATGATGAATGGATAACTGAAGAGGCAGATGATGTTGTTGAGGTTGAGCAAGCTGAAGGTGAAATTGATATTCAAAATGTTCCCTTAGATGGACCAACAACAGATCCAGCTCTAGATGCTCTTGATCTTGATAACATAACTTTTCATGCCAGTGAGGATGCACATGTGTCATCAGGGGAGGAGTTAGATGATGGAGATGATGATATCATTAGAAGATTACACATAGACATTTGATATTTGAATTTATGTTTTACAGTATTTGTATGAACTTATTTATTTCAAATACTTTTAAGCTATATAATTTTATGGACTTGTTTGAATTAGGTTATTATTTATATAAATTAATTTTTTTTCCTTGTGAGGTAAACTCTTACGAGTTTACGATTCGAGTTTACTAGGCTCTCACGAGTTTACGTAAACTCTCGAGTTTGACAACCTTGCCGAAGAGCCCTCAACTAAGGCAAGCACATGTGTGACCGCAATTAAGGTGGCTTTCCAATGGTACTCCTATATATCCATCCAAATCACAAGTTCAATAATTAGTGGTGGATAAGGAGATATATTGGTGTTTGGTTGGAAAACTAATTTACCTGTCACACACAAAAGTATTTGTTGTACAATATCTCTCTCAAATATTAGGGTAGAATAGAATGATTTTATTGCTAAGAGTACATCGTATATTTGTACAAGATTGCAAAGATAATTTTAGAAATGTAGTAACAACACTTGTGATCAGACCCCTATTGTTCAGGGACATAATCAGATCCCTATTATTCAGAGATATAATCAGATCCCTGTTATTTAGGGGTATTCACATTATACACCGTAATTATAATTTGCTAAATATGGAATAATAAAATACGATTGTTGACATCTCCTTATAAGCTCACTTGAGACTGAGACTTTAAAATATGAGTAGTGGACAACAGTACCACTCTCCTCCTCTTCTATTTATAATGAAGCAAGTACATATGAAAAGACTACTCTAAGATACTAGGCATGATTACATGCAACAATAGATACGGCAGTAGGTAGTTTCCCACACTCAACACCCTACACATAGGGTTAATGATTCAATAGGTAATAATTCTAACACTCCCCCTCAAGCTAGAGCATACAAATTGTATGAACCAAGCTTGGAACAAATGAACTCAATCCGAGGTCCCCTTAATGACTTGGTCAACACATCTGCAAGTTGGTCATTTGACCCAACGAACTCAGTACAAATTTCCTTGG
>Ga0214543_1002007_pt1 | contig 40025 bp, 15 predicted proteins | sample CNSS2metaG_FD_160094 | JGI IMG/M metagenome (GOLD analysis project Ga0214543, IMG submission 160094) | Root nodule microbial communities from cowpea collected in UCLA plant growth center, Los Angeles, California, USA - CNSS2 | ecosystem: Host-associated > Plants > Roots > Nodule | place: USA...
TATATATATATATATATATATATATATATATAAAACTTGACATTAATACCAGTGTATCAACACATTATTTCTGTGTTCACAAACTTTTTAGTGTTTATAAATTAACGTATTATGAAACAATTAAATTAAATTGATAATTTAATTGAGCTGATTAATAAACATACATGGAATTATCTCTGAAAATTAAATAAAAAAAATACAAATATGTAAGTCGATTACATATAAACTAAATATTTTTTTCGTCCTCATTTTCGTAGTGTTTGTTGTGGATGATCCTCATTTCTACCAAATATATATAACGGTCCTCATTTTCGTAGTGTTTGTTACGGATGGTCCTCATTTTTACCAAATGTTTAAAATGGTCCTCATTTTTGTAGTGTTTAATTTAGTCATTTTCTGTGACGTCGTTTAAATCAGTAATGGAGGACTGTACAAGTTCCACTATTTGTATTACATTGTATTGGGGTATATTACGTGTACTGTACATGTGGGTTATTAACGTGACGATTTGTTCGTTTGATTTTAATTTTCCAGTTAATCATCATCGACGAGGTAAGTGTTTTGCTTTTGGGTTTAGGGTTTTCGGAGTTGTGATAAATTTTGCACATTTGAATCAGTTAGGGTTAGGGTTTTCATAATTCTGTTTTAGGATTTGTTTGTAGTTGGAATGTTGTGATATTCTCTCCATAGTTACAAATCAGGGTTAATCTCCCATTTCTCGTTGAACCACCAACATTGCACGAATTGCTACAACATTGTTGCCTACAACGATTACAATCAGAGTTAAAGGAAGAATATTGGATTGTGACATGGGATTGCAGGAAGAAGAAGATTGCAACAACACAAACCAATTGCCCAACAATTCATTTTCAAAACCATAGCTCACTTATTTATCTCCAAATATCTAATTACTACACTTGTATAATACACTCCAGGTACAAGGTAATACAAATAATGCCACCTGTTATTGATTTAAACGACGTCACAGAAAAGGACTAAATTAAACACGAATTGCGAAATGAGAACCATTTTAAATATTTGGTAAAAATGAGGACCATCCACAACAAATACTACGAAAATGAGGATCATTTTAAACATTTGATAAAAATGAGGACCATCCACGACAAAGACTACGAAAATGAAGAAAAAAAGGTATTTAAGCCTATAAATTAACATATCATGAAACAATTAAAATTAAAGTGAGAATTTAATTGAGCTGATAAATAAAAATACATGGAATTTATCTCTGAAAATTAAATAAAAAAAATACAAATATGTAAGTCAACTAAAACTATACATTACCTTGTCAAAAATATACCTAATTTCTTATGGGTTAGCCGAAAAAAAATACTAATATTTTTTTTTTCTAGAAATAAAATAAACACTTAACATTTTGTGTGAAAATTAAATATTCTTATTTAGTGATAGACAGATTGAACTAAAGTGAATGGTGGAACCCCTACTATACTTTTCATTCCACCTAAATTTTTTTGTGTAAATACTTGTTAATTATAAATATATTTCACTTTATTCTGAACTTTGATATTTATTTTTAAGGCATGCATGCTTTAAGATCAATTGTTATATTATTTTCATACACCGCATCACGCAGCTATCCATATAGTACTTTTGTTATCAACAAGTTTAAATTAAAATTAGAATAAAATAAACATAAAAATGAAGAATTAAAACTAAAAACAGCTATCAACCGAATGCAAATGAAAATAAATAAAATAAACATACACAGGAAGAATAAGTATTTCAAGGTGAAAAATTAAGAGCGTAATCTTAAACACGAAATTTCATCTGATATCGAAACTATATTTCCTAAGTGATTAACAGAATAATTAAATCACTCAACATCTCAAAATTACGTGATTTTTTTTCTTAAAATTCATCTTCGTTACTATCAACAATTATTATAGAAAGATTTTGCTATTTGTAACAAACTTTGAGAAACGACAAATACTACACGCTAGGTTTAAAAACTGTAAACAGCTTATTATACTACTAAAGAAAATATCTTGAATAAACCATTAAAATTAAATGTCAACACAAAAATCCAGGATGAAAACGAAATTGAGCAAAAATAAAGATACTCCACTCCAAAAGTATCCCAAAATTGTGATCTATATGCAAGTTAAAACACCTCCTATTAATGCAGCAATTAGACTGCGCCGATGATGAAGTTTCACTCATCATCATCATCATCTTCATCGACATCAGCGGCGGAGTTGAGAGCCTGCAAGCGTGCAACCAACTTGGCCTTTCTCTCTTCATAAGTAAGCTTCTTCAGGTTGTACCTACGCAAAGATGGAAATACTTTCAGAAACATTCTCCAAACCAGACATTACAAATGTCAAAGCAAATAATGTGCACAAACTAGATTAAAAACATATGTTTAATCTTGAAACTTATGCAAATCCGAAAAATTGATAGAAAATACATAGTTCATTATTTGTAGAATATATAAGCATTCTCAAAAATTATCATAGTGATTTAATTTACCTCTTGTGCTCCTTTGGTGGCTCTTTCTCAGATTTCTTGAAAGTAGGATCTGCACGGATGGCAGCATGAACCTTCTTGTAGAGCTCCTCTAGACCATCAGCCTCTATTCCACGCTTGATATACTCACTGAAGTGTGTCTGATATTTTTCTGGCTCATCTTCCATTAGGCTCTGCAAAAAAAGATAAAATGGTTTGCCTAGCTTATCCTTTGAAAATTCACAATAATGCTCGAAAACATTACACCAGCACGATGCTAAATAAAATATGCCATACCTTCATATAAGAAGCAACATGTCCACCAAAGACATATTTGCGGTGAACATCAGCATCAAGCTCCTTCTTATCCTTATCAAATCCAGCAAATCTTTTGTCACTGTGAGGAATATCCAAACCACCATCCAAAGCTCCCTGAAAAAGATTAAGATTATTCAATTTATCAACTAATAAAACATAAATCACACCAAGTAGCATATTGCGCATAGACTACCTTTAGGGCACCAAAAACACGATTTCCTGTGGTAGTCCTGATTAGACCAACATCTAGGAGAGCCCGGAATGGTCTCCTGGTATCAGCAGGTTCAACTGAATAATCCTCTCCAGTGGCCTAAAAAGTGAAACAAATCAACTAAATAAGAGGGAAAAACGAATATAAATACAGATCATAGCAAACGCCTATACCTCAACATTTCCTTCGTACTCCTCGTCCATTTCAAGCTTTTTGAGTACTCGACGGGCCAATAAGAGCCCAGTGCAATAAGCTGGTCACAGACCCAAAAGAGTGAGATATAGACACAAAACACTCAAACGATAAGAGGGTTGGGGAGATAAACTCTCGAAGAAAATACCTGCAGCATAATTTGTAAGGCCTACTTCAAGACCATAGCGTGGCAGCTCATGTGCATATGCTGAAGCAAGAACAATATCGCCAGCAATGCTAGCAGATGTTATTTGGGCGATGACGTCCTTGTTGGTCTAATAACAAGGTCAAGGTTTGTACACATACACATAACAAAACATATACCGGTAAAATAATTCACTTATTCACATGATATGCCCAATTATGTCTCAACATAAAAATAGGACGATTAATAAATTCTAAACACGTAAAACCATCTCGTCATAACATAAAATAAAATTAAAGTAGGATACAAATCGAACCACAAAGCGATATTTTGGAGTGTTGTACTTGTTCTTATCCTGGTTGATCAACCGAATCCTGGCTCGGTAATCGGTTTTCCCCTCTGCGATAATTAAAATTACAATTATAAAAAAATGTATGCAAGAAACAATATAAACATTAAACACGGAGAAACAAAACAAACAACACACCTCTTCTTCTCTTAAACTTCACTTGATATCTCTTGAAGTAGGCCCTTGATTTCTGAGCCTTAACAAACGCCTTTCGTATACACACAAATGTCGATACAAATTATGTCAGAAAGGAAACATCGGGTAATTCACGTACTTAGCAAATCTTTGTTTGAAAGAGATCCATTATATGTTACCAAACACATAAAAACTCGGAACAAAATAAGAAAACAATGGAACAAGATGCAAAACCCCATCATAATTGAAAACTTAAGAGGAGACGACCATTGAATTTGACACTTTGTTAGCAAGATGCGGTTAGCGGAACTCAGTTCCACGACCTACTTCTTTGATGCCGAGACTAGATTCGAAACAAGAGATTGCTCTTCTTATTCAGGGAAATATAACTGTAATTACCCAAAACCCTTACTATAATAAAGAACACAAACTCTAAAACATGTATAACTGATGTTCAAGTTCTGCACGAATACAGGACATCTGAGGAGATGAAAGAAGAAGAATCCAATACGCACCATTGTTGTGAAGCTCGGTCTCTTCGCTCCACTGATGGAAGAGTGAGAAAATTAGGGTTTGTCAATGTTTTGCTTATAAGACGTTGAGTTTTGGGTAGACTGGTTTGTTGTGGGCTTAGGGTTTTGTAGGCCCAAATAAGTTTATTCTTTTGGACTAACCTGCTGTTTGAAATCATGCACCATAATTTCTACATATACCCTAGAAATATCGCATGTGGCTTTTAACTTAATCGTTTCAAAAACAACATAGGAGGAATTACTTTTTGAACAATTAAGGAGCCTGTAATTGCTTTCTAGAGTCTAATATAAAAAGGTTTAATAATATTTTACAATTAAATTTAAAATTAACATTAATATTCAATATAGTAATTTGTAATATACGATTACCCACAGTGAAATATTTAAATAAATTTTACTCATTTTATATTAATACTAATTAGTTTAACAATTATTGTTGTGTTTGGATTGGAGTGTGAATTTAGAGGAGTGGATTTACATTGATTTGAGTTTATCTGCATGTAAATATGGGATTGTTTGAATTAAATGAAATATGGTATAATTTAAGTGGATATGAGTGAGAAGTTTATCAAAATTTATGTATGACCTGATTGATAAAATTTAATAAATTATAATTTTTAATAGAATAAATTATATGGTTACCATTTTACTCTTCAATGTAAATAAAAGAAATGATATTCAAATAAAATTAAAAATGTTATTTAAAATTACAAAAATATAGTTTATTCATATTATAATTAATAACTTAAAATAATTATTATTATTCTTAATTATAACTTGAAATAATTTATAATATAAACGGTTTAATTTTAACTCCACATTTATTTAAATATATTTTATTTTATAGAATTAATTTATTTACAAAATATATTTATAAAAATAATAATAATAATATTACTATTATTATATAATAATTATTATTATAATAATAATTAAAAATTAAAATTATATATAATAATAATAATAATAATAATAATAATATACAGTGTTATTAATATCCATATTGTGACATCCCATTTAAATAGAATAATTATACTAAGTTACAACATCACATAATTATAATAATAAAGAGCAATCAGATGAACAGTATGCATGGGGATTCACTATTACAGTCATCTCAGAAAGTATGTAAAAGATACCAAGGCACACCAAGGATGTCATACAAAACGTGTTAGACAAGAGTTTTACATTTTGCAAAAGAGTGTTCCTGGAACAAGGAATTACAAAAAGGCACTAGGGCCATGAAACTGGTCCTAAGAGCCACCGCTAAGAGGATAAGCTAAATTGCATCGCTGCTACCGTCAGATCCACCTTGAACATTTCTCCCCTCTGCTCCCACCAAAAGGTGATCATCGCAACAAGAAAATAAAGCAAGAACAAACAAAAATAAAAGGGTAAGCTAGTGAAAATACTCTTAACATAGTATAGCAGGCAAGTACTCAAGACAGTTCCAAACAAGCAACACAGCAGACACAAAATCATGTTATAGCAAACAAGCAGGACATTATGACTCAATTATCCGGATACATATAACAAGATCGGATTTACTGGACGCTTGCACTTATGGTGGCCTCTACTGCTTTGCAGAGCCATTGCCAATGGGTTTCACCCTATCACACACAAGGTTAGCCTTCAAGCATCTAAGGTCATTTTCCTGCCAAAGACTAGGGCCTCCTGCTACTTTCACAACTTGGATCAGTTTGCTCTACATGAGACTCACTGATCCTTTAGAGTTTCGGGATGCGATTCTTACTTGAATCATTATCTTAATTATATACACTACACACCACCATGAGATCTCCCCATGAGACTCATGAAATTACGCCTATCTCACACCAAAATCATGTTTCTCATACCATAACCACCATTGTTATCTCAAACATCCAACTTTCATGCCAAAACACCACTGACCCATAAATTCATGATCAATTTCATACCAAGCATGCTAATTTCAGTTCATGGGAATTAAACAGCCAAGCATATTCACATACTCCTCGTTTAAAAGGGAAATTTTAAACCAATCATGCCACACATCATCCAAATATACAAGGAAATAGGGTTAGAACACTCCTTTGCACTAGCCTCGCTCAAGCTAGGAGCCCTCGCTCAGGCTAGGGAAGTTGCCTCGTTTAAGCTGCAGGCTCTCGCTTAGGCGAGACTGCAACAGTGGCCCCTGAGAGATTTCACGAGCTCTCACTTCAGCGAGACGAGGTGTCGCTCAAAACGTGAATTGGCCGCCTAGGCGAGACGAGCTCGCTTGGATGAGAATATCAGTTCTCCCCCACTGTTCCACGCATGCAACCCAAAAACAATCCAACCAAACATTATATTTTTTATCTCCCACGAGCACAAACATTTCCCAAATCATTTTATGCATAAACAGAAGTGAGAACAAGCACATACAATAAAATGACAAAAAAACTAGCTTCCCTTACCTTGCTTAGGTGCCAAAAATGCAATAGACCCACAACTAAAGAGTATCGCAGCTCCAAGAACTATGGTAGTGAGCTAAAATGGGGAAACCAGCACAAATACAAGGGTATGGAGTTAAACCCTAACCAGACCAACGTACTAAAACGTTGCAAAAGGGAAAAAACAGATCAGGAACCTTAAGGTTTAACTTACTTGGAAGTAGGACAGACGTAGCTAGCCAAAAGGTGGGAGGTTCGTTGTGCCCTAGCAGAGCTCTAGCTGGAGGAAATATCAGGGGAGAGAAATATGATTTTCTGCAAATGAGACAAAGTGCATGGGTTAGGGGCTGGAAAGGGTATTGAGTTCCTATTACTAGGTTGGTCTTTGGCCTACAAAAGGCTAAGCCCAAACGTTTAAAGGCCGAAAGGAAATTGGGGCTTACACATATAATTATTATATATATTTTATTATATAATACTAATTATTATGATAATAATTATAATTATAGTTATTAATATATATATATAGTGAATTAAATTGTTAAAAAAGATGGACAATGAAGTAATATTAATACGATTAGCTGACTTTCCCTGCATATCTCTTTATTTTAGAGAGTGGCAAAATTTGCAACTCACATGCAAATCCACACTCATAAATCAACGCAAACAAGCATATCCAAACATGTTTTCAAGTCACTTTCCATCCGAATAAACAATACTCATGCAGATCCAAAGAGAGCATAAAGTCGTGTGTATCTTCCATTAAAAGTCACCTCAATGTTATTAATTTCTTTAAATGTTGTATTCTTCATCCAACACACCATTTCTTCACTTCCAAAACTCTTTTAAGTTCTCACTTTGCCTCTCTGTTTAAAATTAAATATATATTTTTTTCTCTTCTATTTAAGACACACTAATTAACTGATCCCACCTCCAATTTTTTTCTTACGAATGTCAATATTTGGTTTCTCCTTTTGTTTTACAAATGTCGACATCCAATATTTTTTATTTTTTATAATTTTTATCCGTTACGGATAACCATATCAGGTTACCTTTCTCTTTTTCATTTACGGACGTCGACATTCGATTCTTCATTTTATGGATGTCAACATCCAATATTTTTCTTTTCTCAACCGAATCTCTACATCCGGTATTATGCTTTTAAATTTACTTTGTTTAGAATCTTCTTTCCACATCCTGTATTGCAGGTTTAAGTATCAAATCAATGGTCCAAATGATGCCTTTGGTTCAAGGAGGTACAATTAGTGATGCTATACACATGTAGAACATCTAACCACTATTGATTTGTGAGGGATCAATTTCTCCAACATACCTACTCATAGTCATAATAAACACCGAAATCAGAACAAGTCATCCATGAAAATATATATATCAAACAATTACTGTAATTTGTAACTCCAAGACCATTTCAGGTACCAAAGAGATGATGAAGACAAAATTTTTGAAGTAAATACCGGATATGGAGATCCGGTTCTAATGTACACCCTACTTTCTCTATGTATTTTAATGTAAATACCACAGTATCACTAATTCTCCAAAAATCCCTTATTATATTCTTATTTTGCGGCTTTCATGGTTCACTCCTGCATTGTGTAAACTTCTTAATCCTAACTTCTATTTTATAAGATTATTTCTTGTATGAAAACTATATATCTTCCTTGGCATACGATGGAAAGCGATGATGATGATGATTAGGAATAGGATAGTTTTTAGTATTAGAGACATGTTATCTTTGACAAAATATACGGGGAAAAAGACTTGTAATGCATTTGCATTGCTACATAGAACTTTCAGTGAAATACACCACAAAAGTTGCCATTATGTGGTATTATGTGTTGTGTTAGTTTCACTCTAATGTCTTCCACTTAACTAGGGTTTACTTCCAAGTCTCTGTACCCAACTTTTATTTTTTTACAGAAACTTTGTTAGTTATTATGCTACACATGTCCCGCATAAAAACAAATTATTGAGATAGTTTAAGTAAATACGTAATAGTTGCATGCAATTATTGGGAGAGTGGACATTTTTTATTGCTTGCACAATTTTAAAACTTATTTATTGAGAGAATGAAATGAGATGGAGAAGGTGTTGACTGCGGTGGTGGACTGTGGAGGAAGAAACATTGGTCTAATTAGTTATCGGATATAATACCGAATTTGGAGAGCCGGTTCAAAATAAAGTAAATTTAAAAGCATAATATGGATGTGAAGATCGGTTAGAAAAAGATATTGGATATCATCGTCATAAAATAAGAATCGGACGTCAACATCTGTAAATAAAAAAAATAGATATAAATATTTGCAATGACTAAAATAATTATAGAAAAAGATATTGAATGTCAACATTCATAGCACACAAGAAAAACTAGATGTTAAGAGAAAAAGATTTGGAGGTGAAGTCAATTAGTTAATGTGTCTTAAATAAGAGAGAAAAAATATATATTTAATTTTTAAATTGAGAGATTTAAAAGAATTTTCGAGGTGGAAAAGAAATGTTTGGAGGTGCAGAAAAAATCCCCTATCTTTTGGTTTGATTGAAGCTTTTCTTTTCTATTCATTTGAAATTTATCTTATTTTCCTTTCTGACTCTGTTTTTCATTAATGAAAAAAGTCCTATTTTAATATCTGATTTTTCGTCTTTTCCTTTTTTTTACCTGCGCCTTTGAGGATTTCATTTAATGTTAAAATTACCGCAATTGAAGACCTTCAACAATTCAAAACCAAATCTCTTACTTTTTTTTCGGTAATCTATGTTTCGAATACTTTAACCATTCTTCAATGTTATGTTAAGCGTCTATTTTGGTGAAAATTCAATTCATTTTGGTTTGTCATGTGTGATATGTTCAATGTTCTGTGTTGTTATGGATTTTCAATTTCAATTCTAAATTTGATTTTTTCTAGCTACGAATTTCAAAGCTCTTTTATTCCTTTAAAATGTTTATATATTTTTGAGCGTTATATGGTTCACACGCTTATTGCGTTGTTTGGAGTTTAAGTCTGTGGTTATCGTTTCTCTCTTGAGTCTATCTCTTGGGTCTATTTCTTTGTTTAGTGTATTGTTTTCGGTTTTTATTTGCGTTCATAGCATTTATAACAAATATAAACATGAATAAACAAAAACCAGTTCATTTGTTTAATGAAATCAGCTGAGATAAGGAAAATTAATAATTGACAGGGTATTAACTAGAACAAAACCAATTAAAAAAAAAACACCTCTTTTAGATTTTAGAGACACGTCATATATATGATAAGAAACTCAGCTCTCACACTATTTAATTATGTGTCATGCATGCATGTGTATCCCCGTTAATTGTGGAAAAGAACGCAAGAAATATTTACAAATGATTTTCTTTTTTATCGATGCTCAACGTAATTAGAGATGACAACAACATAATTAGAGATAACAACATGTTGGGTTGGACACGGATATTGCTTACCTGCAACTCGACATGTAAAAAAAATATTATTCACTATCCGTCTATTTTCTTGTAAGATACCCGTTTATAAAATATATGTAGATTGTTTAAAAATTTGCATGAACACTCTCATACTCACAAATATTTAAAAAGATATATGTTTTATAAATTTTATAAATAAAATTATAAAATTATATATATATATATATAAATTTTAATTTTCATAAAATTTAACCTAATAAAATATAATTTTAATTTGTTCGGGTAACAGGTATCCACACCTGACCCATTTATAAGTGGGTATTAAAATACATACTACCCACTACTCACAGATAATAAATATATGCGGGTACTAACTATCTGCAGCGAACTTTATCCGCAGATATTCGCATGTGCGAGTATTTTTGTCATCTCAAAATAAAATGTATTTATTAGCGTTGTCTTTGCTATATGTGTAATTTGATGTATAAAATCAAGGATGGCAAAGCGGACAAGTCTGACTTGTTTTGGCCTGCACCACATTTTGGCCCGCAAAGTGTGAGTTGGGTTGTCCCACCCCACATCCTGCCCCGCCTCGTGAGTTGGTCTCTGAGCTCGCGGGCTGGCTTGTATTTGTGGTGAGAGAAATAACCTTTTTTAGTTATGAGCAAAATAAAAACTTTTTTATTCTTATATAATAATTAATATTCATTTTCTATCGAAATATTTCCAGTTAGTTTACCTAACCAAGTACAAGAAACAATAACAATGAAGATTATAGTTAAAGTACAATAATAACATGTCACCTTACAAGATAGGTACCTAAAAATGCATAAAGAGATATTTCATATTAAAGAACTAAAATCATTATTTTAAATACAAATGATTATACATAAACATAATAATAATAAAAGTAAAAGGAACTTATATAAACAACATGATGAATCATGTGAGAACTAAAAAATGAAAATATTCAATTTTGTAAGCGGGCCAGTGGGCCAGCCCATTCCTCCCCATCTTTAGCCCGCGCGGACTTCGGGCCTATGCAAGGCGGGCTTGTGCAGACCAACGGGTTCAACATCCTAACTCGCTCCGTATTTTTTATGTGGGCCTACAGGACAGTCTGCCTGGCCCGCCCCAAACTGTCATCCCTACATAAAATAGTTTCTTTCTTTCACTTTGTTTCTTAATCGGGTAAAACATTTTTTTAGAATATGGAAACTATAATTTGTTCAGCTGACATAAACTCACCAGAATCTCTTAACAGTTGTCGAGTCCTTTAGATTCGCAGAAATAACTTGTAGTCTAACAATCACCCTTACCATATCTCCATCAACAATAGGTGTTACCTAATAACTGAACTTAAAACACGAGCAATAGTTAATTAAGTAGATGTAGTCCTTTTAATCCAATTATATTACATTTTTTTACGTGTCAAACACGTTTCATGCTAGTATTTGAGTTGTTTATACCGTTTGACACATTCTCACTTCAATATTTGTTGAAAAATGTGTTTTACACGTTATTTGGTTAAAATAGTTATATTTATTTATTTTAAAAATTTAGAGACAAAAATGTATTAAAATTTCACCCAAAAATGAATTTCAATTTCATTTCATAAAAAGATACTTAATCCTTAAAAATATTTCACTAGACAACAACTTCAAAAATAATCAAGAATCGACACCTGACACTAGAGTGTTTTTTCTCAACACTTTTTTTTTATAAGATTCCATCTTAGAACTTATAGCTCACAAGATGGTGGTGATATATAAAAGTTAGAAAACAGAGCGAACAAAGGAATTATCAGAGAACTAAACCAAAGCCTATGTAAACAAAACACAAACATCTTCAAACTATGAAAATCTGAGTTCCAATAGACCAACTCTATTTGTAAAATAAATAGGAAAACCAAGAAAACTCTAATTGCATGTCAATACCAATGTTAACCAATTTATTTGCGCACTTATTTCATTCTCTATATTTGTATAATCAAAATTTGTATCCGTCTAGCACTTTGTAAACAACTCTTTCGTCTGTATTGAATGTTCTAAGTCACAGTGTTTGTAATTCTTAAACGTCTGGTTAACCAAAGTGGAGTTTGTTTCAATTCAAATAGATAACCAACCTTTTCAAGAGCTAATTCAACACTTTTTTTTCAATCTCAACATGGTTTCTTTATTTTGGTAGTGAAAACATGATTCTAACACTTATCAGAACTTAGAATTGTGATGGGCGTAACAAATAATTTGTTTAAAATATGATTTGGTATTGTCTAGTTCTTGGAAATTTAAATTAGGTTTTATAAAAGAAAAATAATATTTTTAATTTTACATTTGAACGAATTTCTGATGAGAGATTCCAAAATGATTTATGTTTGGTTATTATAAATCTAAACACGTATAATTCTTTATAAAGATTAAATATCTGGAGACATTTATACAATGAGAAATCGTGTTTGACACGTTCAGTCCAGTTGATAATTGACGGTCATATTATTACGAATTAAGTCAAAAAGAAAATAATATAATTAGAATTGTAAGATTTTTATCTGTGATAATTAAATTTAATACTTTTTTAGGAAATCTTGGATTTTTTGAAAGACATTTCTTTTCTTTTATTTTTATTTTCACTAACGAATCACTAACAAAACTCAAACTATTATTTTTAGTGGTGATATTGATAATTATTTTATTTTGCCATTTTAGGAGAACAATTATATGTCCCAGAAACGATCAGAAAATTCTTGTTTTTCTTAATTTTCCATGGGAAGAAATCTGTGTCGAATTTATTATGTTAGAAAAAATTGTAGTAATATTACAAGGACGGAAGTTATAAAATTAACAAGAAAGAACAAAATGTATTTAAATTTTCAGGGAGGTGATAAGATCAAAACATTGAAGTGAAATCGAAAAGGTGTCGTAGAATTTTGTGTTCCCCGCCGGCAACAGCACCGCCTTCCGCCCACATGCCATGATGCCATAGCCACTCAACCTAAACTTTAACATTCATTCTTACAAACACGAAACCCCCAATGCTAATAGCTTCGTCTTTAACATATTTCTCGTACAAATTTCCTTAGTTTTGGTCTCTGTTGCCGTTCCTATTACTTTGTCATGATGACCACAATTGCGCTTATTCGCAACCGCGCCATGAAATCCATTCGCAGGATTCTCACCAGTTCTCGGAACTCATCGCCTTTTCTGTCCACACCTGCAAATTATGGTCATGCTCCTTCAATTGCTAGCAATTCGCCGAAACCTCGTTTCAATCAACACCACCCTTTGCAAACGCATCGCATAAAGGGTATTGCACAGGAAATTTTTGGCTTGCCCTCTTCGAATTTCGCCCCTTTATCAATGCCCTTTATTTTAATCACGTCCAACAGGGACGTATCTACCTTCAAGGTTCGAAATTGCTCAACCTCTGTGGAGAACCGTGGCCATGACAACAATTTTGAGAGGATTTACGTACAGGGTGGCATGAATAACGTGAAACCGTTGGTGGTGGAAAGTTCTCATGAGGATGTTACAGATGAGAGAAATTTAAGTGGTGAAGTGAATGTGAGTGTGGGGAAGAGTAAATGGGAGGAGTCAGAGGTGGAAAAGGAAGCATGGAAGTTGTTGCAGGGAGCCGTTGTGACTTATTGTGGCAACCCTGTGGGGACTGTGGCTGCAAATGATCCTGGGGACAAGCTACCCTTGAATTATGATCAGGTCTTTCTTAGGGATTTTATCCCGTCAGCACTTGCTTTCTTGCTTAGAGGAGAAAGTGAGATTGTCAAGAACTTTCTTCTTCACACTTTGCAGTTGCAGGTAATCTACCCTTTTAAACTCAGACACCTAATGATTCAATCACGTCCTTCATCACTTGAATACCTTCTTTGTTGGAAGAATAAGAACTGTGGACGTCACAAAATTGTTATAAGTCTGGATTTTATTTAACAAGTTTCATGATTTAGTAGTTTTTAATAAATTCTGATAATAGTGGAAAATGTTAGAAAAAGTGAGTTGCTAAAAAACTTTTGTTTGGGTTTCTGACACACATAGTACTAAAACAACCTTAGTAAGGGCAGATACACACTGTATTCTATGATTACTCAAAATATTATGTAAGTTTCTATTTATGCTTATGGAAATAGGCCTGTCTTTCTTTTTCAATGAGATGATTAAGAAGATGATAAAATGTCCTAAATGGATTAGATCCTCTTTTTACTTTTTTATTTATTTTAGATAGATGGATTAGATTCAATTTGTATTTGGTAAGAATATATTTAAATTGTTATATTTTTGCTAATCTTGTATATAGATAATTTTAAATATATAAGTCTTCATTGTCAATTTAGATAATTTGTAATGATTTTCAACACACACACACACACACATATATATATATTGCTAGCACTCCTTTTTGGATAAATATATTTTACAGTACAGTGTTTTGTCTGTACTTGATTGATCCTGAAAGAAAGTGGTTTTTGTGTAGCAAGATTCATTTAGTTTTAAAATTTTTGTTGAGAACTGATTGTTAATATTATACATTTTTGTTATAGAGTTGGGAGAAAACTGTGGACTGCTACAGTCCAGGGCAGGGCTTGATGCCTGCAAGTTTCAAAGTTAGAACTGTAGCTCTGGACGAAGATAAACGTGAAGAAGTTTTAGATCCTGATTTTGGGGAATCAGCTATTGGTCGCGTTGCACCTGTAGATTCAGGTTAGCAGTTGATTATTTAGCTGTTTCTTAAATACTTCACATAGAGTAACATGTTGAAAATTGCTAGAGTTGTGCATACACAATGAGAATTCTGAAAATTATTATTTGAGTAGTATAGTGAAGAACTTTCATTTATTATTTCTGTTTTTGTTTTCTCAATAGGATTGTGGTGGATCATACTCTTGCGGGCTTACGGGAAGCTCACAGGAGATTGCAGCTTGCAAGAAAGGGCCGATGTTCAAACAGGCTTAAAAATGATCCTTAACTTGTGTTTAACAGATGGTTTCGATATGTTTCCTTCTCTGCTAGTCACTGATGGTTCTTGCATGATAGACAGGAGGATGGGGATTCATGGACACCCTCTTGAGATCCAAGTGAGCTTAACTATGCTATGCTTTTTCATTCTTCTGCTGTTCTTTGTCTCTGTTCTGTTTAAAATTGAACAATGCTCTGTATTACACAGTCGAAATGGCCCAAGTTTTTGCATCTATCATTATATGCTCCCATTCCATTGATGTATGTTATTTTAGTGCATATGCTTCAGCTGAAATTAATCTGTCTGCTAAATAACGATAAAACTCTGAATTCAGGCAACGTGGTTTCTGCAATGTACTTCTACTTTTATACATATTATCCTTCCATTTAGTTGTGGCAGTTTTGCTTTTCAGGCATTAACGTGGTTTCTGCAGTGTACTTCTATTTTTTTACATATTATCCTTCCATTTAGCTGTGGCAGTTTTGCTTTTCAGGCATTATTTTACTCAGCTCTTCGCTGCTCACGTGAGATGCTTGTTGTAATTGAGGGAACTGATCATCTTATTAGAGCTATTAACAACCGACTCAGCGCTCTGTCATTCCACATTAGAGAATATTATTGGGTGGACATGAAAAAGATGAATGAAATATACAGGTATAAAACAGAAGAGTACTCCATGGATGCCATCAATAAATTCAACATCTATCCAGAGCAAATTCCACTGTGGTTAATGGATTGGATTCCAGAAGAAGGTGGATATCTGATTGGGAATTTGCAGCCAGCTCACATGGACTTCAGGTTTTTCACGCTTGGAAATCTTTGGTCCATTGTATCGTCATTGGGCACCCCAAGACAGAACCAGGCTACTTTAAATCTGATAGAAGCAAAATGGGATGATCTTGTGGGTCATATGCCTCTTAAGATATGTTATCCTGCCTTGGATAACGAAGAGTGGCGCATAACTACTGGCTCAGACCCAAAGAATACGTGAGTTCTTATTTTCCGTTTTTGTTGTTAGCATACTAGAGAATTTTGATTCTTTTTATTATGAAGTACATTTGTTGAATTCCTTTTTTATTATTTGTTAGTCTTTGTAGTCAGAATTGCTTCTACTGTGTGCATCTTAACTGAAACATCATGCTTAACTTTTGCAGCCCTTGGTCATATCACAACGGTGGATCTTGGCCAACCCTTCTGTGGCAGGTAAATTTTTCCTGATGGCAATGGGTGCATTTTAAGGAAAGCTAAGATGTGTTGTTGGCTATTCTCTTTGTCCTGTGTCTTACCACCTAAACCTTTGAACTCAATGGGGAATAATAAGTGTGGGAGGAGTACTTACGAGGTCCCCAATAGAAACTCATTTTACTACAATGTAGAAAAGTGGAAATTAAAACCATAAACTGCAGAACCTGAAGTAAGAGAAAAATATCCAGAGAGGTTATTTTCTGGGTTTTTTAATTGAGAGCAAAAGATTTATAAATTAAACAAAATTATTTTCCAGTTTTGTTGCTGGGACCTTGCATGTCAACTGTCAAGTCATGAACTGTTGCTTTAATTTCTGATATATTCCTTTGTACCTCATCTCATTCAGTTCACGCTGGCATGCATCAAAATGGGGAGAACTGAACTTGCCCAGAAAGCAGTTGCTTTGGCTGAGAAAAGACTGCCAGTTGATTCTTGGCCTGAGTACTATGATACACGCACTGGAAAATTTATTGGAAAACAAGCCCGGATGTATCAAACATGGACCATAGCTGGTTTCCTTACATCCAAGATGCTTTTGAAAGATCCGGAGACGGCATCCAGGTTATTCTGGGAGGAGGATTATGAGCTTCTAGACGTATGTGTTTGTGGACTTAGCAAGAATGGCAGGAAAAGGTGTTCCCGTGGTGCTGCCAGGTCTCAGATTCTTGTATGATGAATACCTAGTGTAGTGTGAAATTCATAGAGTTCAGGGGATCATTGGTATATGCTTATAGTAAAAGTTACATAGGAAGGTTAACATATTCTGCCTTGCTATAATTATGGTTAAGAAGGCGTTCCTTTATACTAGGATGACAATTCTTACTTTTTCTTAACAATGAGGACATAGAAGGTTAAAAGTACGTCCTCTTGTTTGTATATGAACTAATATTCACATTGATTTATCTCACTATACGCTCGCTCCTTTGCAGCATTTTGTAAAAGAGTTTCTTTATCTCCCTATACAATTGTTTTACCTTGTTCTGGTGCGTGTTTGACTTCACTTTCTCATCACTGGTCCTAAGATTAAAGGAAATTACTAATCATATAGTCAAGGTTGCCGCATAGGATGTTTGCAGAGAACAGTGACTTGACTGTAACACTAGTAAGATTAAGGATTCACAGTTTAGTTTAAAAGGACACATTACAAGGTAAATTATAATTATAACCTTTGACTAAAACATAATAGATATTGTGAAAGAAATATTGAGTTGAGAAACTTACCAAGTGATAATTTGAGTAGTTATTTTAAGTATTTTGTTGTTAAGAATTTTTTACTGGATCTAGAAATGCAATATCCTAAGAACTAGAGGAACAATGAGAACTGTTGAGAAGTAAACTTTAAGTTTAATTCAACTCTACAAAATTAGTTTGTAGGTGAGGTGTTATATATTATGAAATTGTCTTATTTGTAATTGATGTAGGGCTTCCAACAAGAATCACGTATAGAAACAGTTCTGAAAGCCATATTGAATTGAGAAGAAGAATAGTAAGAGAAAAGTCAACTGCATGTCTTCACATAAGGTCAGAGTTGCCTTACATAGCAAAACTGATCAACTAACTTCTACCAGAGTTAACTCCTCACTATTGACATACTGCAGCCTAGTCCTAGCCGACTAATTGCTATACAAATATCCTAACATAGCCCTTCCCTTGAAAGAATCCTTGATCTCAAGGATAGAAGGTTGGGAATTCTTTTTTAAATTGTAGTAGTATTTCCAAGTTGCATCTTCTAGAAGCTGGTGTTTCCATTTCACAAGGCCTTTAGTAACATGCATGCCTCTTCTTCTAACTATCATACAGTCAAGGATAGATTCAAGCTCCTTTTCCGCAAAAATATCTTCTTGCTGATAAGGAAGATAAGAGGCAGTAGCCAAGTTGCCCAAATGTATGGACAATATCCTTGTCCATACATTATTTCGTAAGGAGTAGATTTAGTAGCAGTTTGATAGGAAGTGTTGTACCGGCATTCAGCCAATGGCAGCCACTTGTGAGGGACATTATTACACATACATCTCATATAAGTTTCCAAGCATCTATGAAATATTTACTACTTCCATTTGACCATCCACCTGTAGTAGATGGTAGCTTGATGACAACTGAACCTAAACCCCGTTCAAGGTCATGAAATTTTAACAGAACTAACTGATAAAAATGGCATCTTCGTCACTGGGGATGGCGCTTGGGAATCCACACAATTTAAACACATTATCCTTATAAGACTGACCACATCACTGTCTATATAAGGATGGGAGAAATCCATAAAATATGCAGCTTTGCTCAATCTTTAAACCACTACAAATATCACTTTCTTACCGAATGAACTAGGCAAGCCCTCAATGAAATCCATAGTGACATGCTTCCAAATTTGTTAGGAACGGGAAGAGGTTGAAGTAAACCAGGAGTCGCTACGGTGTCATATTTGCATTGTTGGCAAATTGTACACTGCTGGATGAACTTCTTGACATCACTGAATAGCCCTTTCCAATATACCACATCTTAAACGCATTTCATTGTACCATTGATCCCTGAATGTCCTTCCCCAGCAAAAGTGTGCAACCACTTTAAATTTCAAGCCAACGCATCGAAGATCGAGCTGAGTCGGCCTTAGCTGAACGTTGAAATCATCAACTTTGGTTGAAGGTGAGGCAAATCAACCCGGGCTAAAGGTCGGGCCTAGTCAGTTCATGTTGAATCTTTGGGGTCGACTCGGATCAAAAGTTGAGATGAGTTGTATTGGATCAAAGATTAAGCAAACTCAACTTGGGTTCAAGGATAGAGTTCAATTTGCCTTAAAATGAAAATTAAATTGCTTTATTCAAACGAGAAATTTGAAATATATGATATTTCAATTACTCCATTCAAACAAACTATTTGAGAAATGAAGAGAATTCAATTATATATAATTCAAATATTATGTATTTCAATTTCTTGGATTTGTTAAAATCCCTTATCCAAACACAAGGCTAGGGTCCAACTAAATCCATTTTTCTTTAACATATTAGTTAAGGGTTTTGCTACTACTCCATACCCTTTCACAAACGTTCTATAATATCCCTTTCAATTGTTTGATCCAAGAAGGCCAATCTTGGATAAGATTGAAGATCCAGGAAGGTCATTTAGCAAATCATCTACCAAGGGTATAGGAAACTTATTCTTCACACTGTTCTTATTCAATTCCCTGTAATCAATACACAATCTCCATGGTCCATCTTTTTTACCCACCATAACCACTGAACCAGTAAAAAGACTGGTACTATTTTGAATTAATAGAGTTGTAGAACTGAAATGTCCTCACCTTCCGCTAAGGTTTTATTGAATTGTTGAGCCTTGGTGAACTTGACACTATTATTTGATTCTGAATTCCATGGTTAACTGATCAAAGTTCCAAATTATGACCCAATGGAATTAGCCACTCTGTCCCTTACACCAAATCAAAACAACCAGGTGGGATTAAAAACATGTTTGAGGTTCCTCGATTTGGCATCCCACTTTCTGAGCCATGTCAACATCCAGAAAATTGTGTGTGGATCCACTATCAATCAAGATGTTTAGAGGCTTCTTTTGCTTGTATCATGTGATTCACATGATTCTGACATTTGCCACACCAGTCAACGCATTCATTGATATTTGATGAGAATTTTGATCAGAGTCATTAAAAGAACTACCAACAGGGTCTACGATTAACATAAGTCCTCCTCCTCCTGAACCTCCAAAACATGCACCTAAATCTTTTTATATGTAAAACTATGCTCTTGCGAATATGGTTCATGACATAAATAACAATTTTTTTGCTCTTCTTTCACTTATATAAGCGGGGTCAAACTCCTGCTATTTCTGACCTTAGGTGCAGTCATAGTAAGATTAACCGAGGCGACAAGTTTGGATCTAAGATTTTTTTTCTGATGCTTTAGGTAGCACAGAAGAATGAATAGAAGGGGAATTGGCTGCTTCATACATTCTTGCCAAGGTAAAGGTTCGTCTCACTGTAGTAGGCTGAAATATCCTAACCAACATGTGGATTTCTATCTTGAAACCCCCTAAAAAGTAACCCAACATATACTCATCACTAAGATTCAGTTTCATCACGATTGAATCAAAGTCCTCGTGATACTCAGACACAAATTTCTTCTGCCACAAACAACCTCATCAACTCAGCTATAGGGTCATCAGAAACTTCTCCAAACTGCTCTATGAATAATCTTGTATATTTGGTCCAAGAAATCATTGGAAAATATTGTGCTGACCTGACCAAGCCGTATGTCATTACAAAGTGTGTCCCCCATATACACAATTGCAAGTTTGATTTGAACATCGTTAGGCATATTTTCAATTAAGAAGTAGTTTTCACATTGAAATATCCATCGATGGATAACTTCTCCTTAAAAACAACGGAAATCGATTCTTGCCAATCTTGTTCCGCAACAATATGAAGAATGATGGTTCTCACCTCTAGAATTAACTCCAGTGGAATTGCCACAAACATCATCAAAATTTTGGTTGACCAATTCTTGAATTTGATCTTTAAAAGAATCACCCAAGGCTTTTTGCATTGACCCCACAAGCTCCATTAGGTGCATTTCTAATCTTGTACACACGTGTTCTTCCAAATCTTTAATTGCCTGCATTTCGACTACCCTATGCCATAGCTGATACTGTGAATGGACCAATTGTTAAGAATTTTTTTCTAGTTCTCTAGTAATGCAAGGTCCGAAGAACTTGAGGAACAATAGGGAATCACATAAAGAAACAGTTTCGAAAGCTATATTGAATTGAGATGAATACAAGAATATGAGAAAAGTCAATTACAGGTTTTCATATAAGGTAAGAGTTGCCTTATATAGCAAAACTGACAAACTAACTGCTCACATGGTTAACCCTTCTCTATTGACTAATTGCAGCCTAGTCCTAATTGACTAATGACTATACAAATCTCCTAACATATTTATATTTGTGTTTCAAACTTCAGGCCAAGTTCATAAAAGGCCAATTATGCTAGTGGCCAAAACAGTTCTCAATATATGAGCCTATTCAGGACATGTGATTGTGAAATTTCAACAGCTATATCCATCCCAAACATGTATCATGGTATCATCGTGACAACACAAATAAAAGGGTTGGTTGCATGGGCATTTGTTGGAAGATGATGTTTACTGAGAAGTTACGGTCTTCATTTGATTTTTCATTCAACCCATCCCATTGGTGATAAAAAGCTGTTTCACTGCATCCAATTGAATGAACTGTTTCCCACTAAGGATTTGACCATTTAGCCAACTGATATCTTTAATATTCCTCTTGATAAGAGCTCAATCAAAGAGGCACGCATTTTGTTCGAAGAAATGGCCCTTGAAAATGTGGTCACCTAAATGCCATCATCACTGCTCGAAACCACTATAAGCATCCATGGAGTGTCTTTCTTCAAATGCTCAGAGATGGGACATATCCCAATAAATTCACCATATCTGCTATTTTGAAGTCCTTCAAGGGTTTGAAAGCTCTTTATGTGGCCAATTAGCTCATGCTTTGGCCATCAAGATTGGTGTTCAAGGATGATCCATATATGTTGACAATGCACTCCTGGACATGTGTGTCATGCGATACCATGGACCACACAAAAATGGTTTTGAAGATATCACAACCAAAACTTATGTCTGCTGAACTACTCTGACCACTTGATACACTCAGAGGAGACTTCTGCGATTGTCCTAGAATTTTCTGTCAAATGTTTCTGGTAAGCCTTTGCTTAATCTCTTGTTTCAAAGTCATTTCTATTTTTACTTAATCTCTTGTCTTGTTTCAAAATTTCTACTTTTACTTAATTATTTTGTTTACTGGTGTTCTAAATAATCACAACACAATCTCTTGTGACAAACAGGAGGAAGGATCACCAAGTCCCTTTAGCTTCTCAATTGCTGCAGGAGCTTGTGTCTCTATTGGTTTGGGTTATTAGGGCAAGCAGGTACATGCTGCAGTGGTTAAGCATGGAGTTGAGTCCAATCTTCCTATTATGTTTTCAGAGGAAAAAAAATTATTAGCTGAAATGACTCAAAGACATCGTGACATGGAATACTTTGATAGCTGGAAGAAGGTTTTCACGGAAATATCTGTCCTAAGTTATATGTATGCCAAGAGTGGAAATACAGCTGATTCACATGAAATATTTAGCAAAATGCTATGCACAAAATTGGTCTCTTGGACTTCAATGGTGAATGGACACTGGAGTCATGGATATGGTGGAAAGGGGGTTGAACTTTTCCATTGTATGATTAGGTATTAAACCAGATAGTATGTAGTTTATGACAATTGTTTGTAGCCATGCTGACCTCGTGGGTGAAGAAGGACTGACACATTTTAGATGAATGACGAACTGTTATCAACCAACTGAGAATATGCAATTTGAGTCACATGAGTCTATCTGGAGAGCCCTTCTGGGAGGCTTTTAAATTGCATAATCAACCCAGTGTAGCCAAATTAGCAGGTTATAGGGATTTGGGATCAAGCCAATTAGGACAGGAACTTATGCCTTGATATCAAATATTTATGCAGTTGAAGTCAACTAGATTGGTTTTTCTGGCTTGAAAAACAGAGAAGTATTAAAAATAGAAGTGACTTGAGAAGGAATTGGATTAATGTGAGACCAGGTCTGCAGTTTTGTTGTTGGATTGTTGCAAAACTTTTGTAAAAGTGGTAAAAACAATCAAATTTTATGTGATTAGAAAAACATTTCATCCCTAACAAGTTAACCTATTTAAATAACTATAAATAATATTTCTTTTGTTATTATTGTTATATTAAATTTTGTTATAAAGCATTAGAATCATATAATTTATTTATCTTTGTTGATCAGTCTTGTGTATACTTTTAATAGTTGATTATGCACAAATTTTCTTTTATATTCATTACTTTTTAAATAAATATAAAATATAATGGTGCATAAATACATCTTCAAATAGGACCAACGAAAAAGATATTATAAGTCATTTAATATTTTATTTAAAGTATAAAAAAATAATTTCTTTAGTAAAAAGTTTAAACTGCTGTTAGAAGAAAGATAAGAGAGCATTAGATATGTTCTTGGTAAAAAGTTGGAACTCAGAATTAGTAAAATAATTCTATATTTTTGTTTAAATTTTAAATAAATAATATATTAGGTTATATTATATATATTATTTTTTGTATGAAATTGAGTTGTACTATAAGGTATGGTATGTCCATGCTACTTTCTCGAATATGTTTCTCCCCGTGGTTTTAGATGATCTATATTCCTTACTCCTTGGTAATCGGCTGGACATGTGTAACTATATAAATACTTTGATGTTCAAATTAGTTACAGTCAGTCAGATATATGATAATTTAGGTAATAATATATATCCTTTACTTGGAGATTGGATCATTTTTATATATCTAAATTTTATTAATTATTTTAAAATCACTTTAGGAAAGTTTAGATCTTATTATAAATGTTTTATATACGTGTTGAAAGGAATTCGATTATGTCCTATGTAGTATACTTACAAAAATTACATAAAAAAATTGTAATAAAGAAGTTATTTTAATATGTAATATTTTTTTTCATTTTACTTGTTTTAACTATTAAAACATAATTTGTTTACTTAAATATTATTATTCTACATATGTCCTTAACAATTCCAACAAAACTACAACTTTTAACCAAGTTTATTTTAACAAAATTTTAGAATTGGGTTGAACAATCTTGCACATTATATCTTTTTTCCCTAAATTTTTTATTTTCACAAAAATTATTTCTTAAATATACTTTCAAATATTTTCATGTAATGAAATCTTTACAAATATAAAGATTATATGTGGGTGATGAGACCACAAAATATCATTTAAGACTCAAGTATCACCTTCATTGAATATTGAAATGAACTGTGCTTGTGCTTCAGCTCTGTATCAATTCCATTTTTTTTTATCAACTTCAAAGCAATGTCCAACTTGCATTACTAGTTAACTGTTCCTTCCCAATGCTGCTTAATATTTTTGTTTCCTAAATTGTGGAATTATTTCTATGGTTTCATCAAACAATTTGTAGGAAGTCCTTTTTTCTGTACATATTTTGTACATTTTTATCCTTATTATAAAATTCTCTTTATAACAAAAAGATAATAATTTGCATTCCAATAATTAGATCTACCCTGCTGAAGGGTGTGAAGCGTGCCCAAGAAGAGACTACTCTCCTCACATTCCCGCCAACTGACACATATAAAACACGTTCTCTCTAATTCCGTTCCGTTTAAATTTCCGCAACCGATACGAACCCTAACTCCGGGAGTGCAATGGTTCCGAAGCCTAAAACCAAAACCAAAGGTGCCTCCGCCTCCGCCGTCTTCTTCAAACCGGGCACTGTGGTGGAAGTAAGCTCAGAGGATGAAGGCTTCCGTGGTTCTTGGTTTTCCGGCACCGTCATCCGGCATCTTCCTTCTGACAGGTTCCTAATAGAGTACCACAACCTGATGGCAGACGATAAAAGCTCAAAACGTTTGAGGGAAATCTTGGATATACGTCAACTGCGGCCCATTCTCCCACCGGAGATAGGCGAAGTATTCAAATTTGGGGATGAGGTTGACGCATACTACAACGACGGTTGGTGGGAGGGTTTTATAACTGAGGAATTAGAGAATGACAGATTTGCAGTGTATTTCAGGGCGTCCAAGGAGCAATTGGTGTTTTCCAAAGAACAACTCAGAATCCATCGAGAATGGTTCGATCACAAATGGGTCCCGCCATTCCAACAGGCACATTCATCTCTCAATTTTATTTATATCTCGTAATTTGATTATAGTTTAATGTTATGACGACAGTGTTGTTAATCACAGGAAAAGGATGAATCCAAAGAAGCTGCAAAGCCCGATGAATCCAATGAAGCTGCAAAGCCCGATGAATCCAATGAAGCTGCAAAGCCTGATGAATTTGGCCAAGGGGCTACAGTCGAGGTTAGCAATGATGAAGATGGGTTCAGTGGAGCTTGGTTTGAAGCCACTATAGTTGAGGCAAAGGGAAATGACAAGTTCGTTGTTGAGTACCAGACTCTGTTAGCTGATGATGATTCTAATCTTTTGAGAGAGGAGATTGATGCCTTGCACATAAGGCCTCCTCCACCCAATACTAATCTTGATGGTCAATTTAGTCTTCTTGATGAAGTCGATGCCCTGTACAATGACGGTTGGTGGGTGGGTGTGATTTCTAAAGTTCTTGCGGACTCCAAGTATGTGGTTTACTTCAGGTCTTCTAATGAGGAACTAGAGTTTCATCACTCCCAATTGCGGCTGCATCAGGACTGGATTCATGGCAAATGGATTATGCCTTGTAAGGTATGGTATTCACTGAAACTCTGTGATCAAGCATGCATGTTGTGACTTTTATAAGAATTCCACTGAAAGCTGATAGTAAAAAGTAGGTTGAGATTGATTTCAGTCGTCTAGTAAATCTTTATGTTAGATTTTATTCGTGCTGGAGGCTCCAGGAGACATCGGCACCAGAAAATGTATATTCTCATGTTAAATTCACATGTGAAAATTCAGCATATGAAAGTTCATTCTCATCATTTGACAGCTTCTCTGGAAAATGTGCATTTAATCATGTTAGGATGATTACCAACAAAAATACCTTAGTGCCTAGGTTTAGTAGGTCCGAATAAGATTTTAAATAGCGCCACCGTAGGGTTGTAGTAGGACTATTTTTGGGATTTCAATTTCTAAACTTGAAATCTATAACTGCAATAGTGAAAATGATAGAGACTTGAAATTTGAAGATGATGATTGATTATTCCCATTTGAAAACTTGTACTTTAATTTTATTGATATATTGACTTGTAAGCTTTTTTGGAACCTTCTGGCTCTAGGGCAGCGTAGTTTTTATTATCCTTGATCATTTTTGAGAATTCATGTCTATAGTATGCTGGCATAAGCTAATAAAAATTTTCAGAATTGCTGCTATATGCTATCCTATTATAATGTTTTGGGGTCAGCTGCTATATTGTTCTTTAAAGGAACAATATCCAAACTTGTTTCAAATATGTTCTACGTCTGTGGCAGTAGGCTTAGTTTTCCGTCACCCTCTTCTGCATCCAAGAGACGCATGTATATTGTTCTTTGCAGGAACAATAAACTTGCTCCAAAATTTAATGTGTTAGCTTAGTTTTGCATCCTCATCTGACAAATCATGCTGTGACAAGAGACAATGGGTTCAGGGATGTCCTAAAACAATAATGAGTAAAAATCATACCTGCATACCTAAGAAACGAGTAGAGTGAAACAACAGCTTTTGAGGTATGGTAAGTAATCTTTGTTTGGTTGCGATATATTGGATGTGATACCAAAAACAGTGTTTGGTTATACTGATATATAATACCAGTAGAATTAAAATATCCCTCATGACGTTTTAGTAGTAGATTATTAAGTTGTTGATCAGTATTTGACCTTGACATAATGGACAAGGTTGTTCTAGACTGAAGGTGTGTTTTTCTTTAATTTATCATGCATTCTAATCTCATTTCACTAAAATTAAGATGATATATACCCTTGCCAAAAAACTCAGTTTAGGAGGAGAGTGATCTCTTGACTTGAAAGTCTTTTTTTAATAGAGACATCTCCTCTGCAATCTCAAACTGATAATATGTATTTGATTGAGTTGTAACTCGCTTGTTCTAGTTGATTAAGACGATTAATTGATATACTAACTCTTGCAAACAATGTTGTTTAGATGATCACTACCGTTCAATGCTTTTGGTTAAAAAAATTTCAGGTGATGAAGTTGTGAACGCTGAAGATAACAAGAGGTAGAAGAAAAAATCCGGATTCGGTTAAGTCACTCATCAGGGCTTACCAGTTTGTTTGGATCCAAACACGAACTCATCTCACTTTAGATTCTGATTATGTAGTTTTGCTTTAGACATTAACCTTTGACATTTCCTGGTAAGTATAGCCAGTACATAATTCTCTCGAAATTGCAATTTGTGCTTGTGTGCAAGTCCTTTTCTGTCATTTCGATTTGCTACGTGCAACACGAATATTTTTCTAATGACAAAGGTCATGGACTGCACTTAAATAACAGATAACCCATAACAAGAAAAAGGTTTTAGTAAAAAATGCTATTAATATACTTACATTATTAGTACTATGTGTCGTGTATTGTGAGTATTTAGTTCGAATCAACAATGTGAAAAGCAGCATGATATAGCTTTTCACTCCTGTGAAATAGAAAAGTCCATTGTGTTTGTTGCGAAGCGCGACTTTCCTTTTGGCGCATTAATGTTGGTTTAGTTTGGCAATTAAAACTTGATAAGTGTTGGTTGGTAGGGCCTAATGCTTCTTTTACGTTGTAGATTAAACATCTCAATTCTTAAATATTTAAAATTTAATCACGTAAATAAAGATAAGGAAACTGTCTATACATTTTGATCAGATCAGGATTCTCTGCTGTTGATCATTAAAAATAAAGTTAAAAATTATTCACCCTTAGATTTAAGACTCATGATCCTGCTGTTTTTGTTTTTCAATTGCAGATGTTCCTTCATCGATCTTTAATTTTCAGGCATACTGTTATCTTGTTAGTGGTTTCATTTTCTAGTTTTTCATTTTTTTATAGAAACTAAATGGTGAATGACAAGCATATTAAGCTTTTCTCTTTTCAATATATTTATTTTCTCACGTCATACTTTTCAATGACAGCATAAATGTTTTTTATACTCAAAATTATAAATTATCAGAGGTTTTTTTTTATCTCTTTCTATAATAAATGGTCATATAATTAAATATTATTTAATTTTGCAAAGAAATCATTTAAAAAGTCATTAAATATAGTTTTTAATTAATTTTTTTTAACGAAATAGGTATAGAGAAGGACCACTTTACCATCAACTAGATTGAGGCTCTAATCAGCAATACTTTTTAATTAATTGATAGGATAATGGTGTATTAAAATCAAATTCTGACCATATTTAAAATAAAGAATGATATCCGAGCTTCATTTGCTCATCACACCTAATTTTAACCTGAATCGCGCAAATCACTCGTTAATAAATTTTTCAAATTGAAGAAAACCCTTAAAAATAGCTATGGATTTGCTTCTCATCATTAAGTACATAAAAAAAAAAAAAAGGAAATATCATATTTTTCTCCATCTTGCACAGTTAATATTTTTTTCATTCCAAAGAATGAAGACGAAAGCTGTTTACTGCACCACAATAGGTGCTGAACCACAATAAAAACTGTGGATCAATTTCACTTAATCAAGAAAATGTGGAACCATATTAGAAACATAAGACAACAAATTTTAATACTAACATAAATTTATAACTTAAGCATCGTTTTCTCTTTCAAGCTGGTGCAAGAAAGAAACTGAAAGCATTACAACTGAGACATAAAACAAAACCTATAGAATATAATAAACTCATACATAGCCATGGCTGCCACCAGATGAAGAAGAAGAAGAAGAAGAATCAAACCTCTTGAACTTCAACAGCATTACCAACTTGTTTCACTTCCTTCTCTTCTTCTTTTTCTTCTTTATTCTTGACTTCCTTAACTGGTTCCTCAATCACAAAAGCTGAAACCGGGAATGTTCTGAACAACGCTGAAGGGGTCTTGAACGTGATCTTCCCACTGGGTGGATCATCCACAAAGATCTCACTCAGTGTCACCCAAACCAAGAGCTCCTTCGCCTTCACCCCAGTGAGCTTCTTTATCTTCCCAAGCTCAACATACGCTGTGATCTCAGTTGCATACGACACTAGCTTCCCAATCTTCTCAAACTTGTGGTTTATGCTCTTCTTCTGCTTCAGCCACACAAACCCACTTTCCTTCTCGTACCCACATTCCTCAATGTCCTTCAACGGTAAAAGCCCATTGGGTAGCCCTACCTCCTTCAGCAGCAACTTGGTCTTTTCTTGGCACACTTCATCTCCATGGTACACCTCAGATTTCGCCTTCATCTCTGCAGAAACTTGACTCATTTTTTCTCTTCTTTTCTGATATTATGATCGGTTAACGTTTGGTATGTGATTGTGAATGATGAAGGTGGGGTTGATATAGCTCTGGTGCTATCTCTTTGCCCTTGTATCTCCCATAAACTTCAACAAATGCCATTGTCACAGTTCATAATGTGTCCCCATACTCACTTTAAATTTTGTAATATGTTACATGTTGTGTAGCACTCACTATTAAGGTAGTTGGTGAGTAAAAACGTGTGTCTTAAATGCTTCTCTGCATGTTATGGCTGAAGGTGTAGTAATTAAAGGGTATTCAAAATGAGGGTGTTTTTGCAGTAAAATTTTCAATCAAATTGGTTTGAGTTGAGACAGGTGTACTTTTCTTTCTTACTATTACGGCGATGCCAAGTTTTAGGAAATGGATTCAAAATGGTCGGAAATGACAGCATTCGTGTAACAACACTTTACTTCTGTCTGATAAAGATTGGAGGGGTTGTGTTATAAATGTGTGTAATGTTCTGAATCTGATTTAATACGAGTTGTTCGATTGTCACTGGTGACGGTTGAGATCTGGTGACTGGGTGAATGAATGCATGCTATTGCCGGTTCCAAGCAATTAAAATTCTAATTTTACCGTTTAATGAAGCTCATATGATAACCATCTTAATTGTATGCACATATATTTGTTTGAAATAAGTGGTTTTTGTCCAAACCGATAATTGGGTCCGATGTGAATCTACTACGGTTCATCACTTAACGAGACAATCTAACTCGACTTATTTATTAGTGAGTAAAAAAAATCTGAACCTGACCCGACTCACTACGGGTTGATGGATTAAACGGATTGATTTACAGACTTACTTAATTAATAAAAAATATAATGTTTAAATTTTTTTTATCAGTCAAAACTAAATTATAATTCTAATTAAAATTTAAATAAAATTTAATACAATCTAAATACAAACCAAAATCACAAAAATATAAATTCTCTATGTGTTGGCTAAAAGAAATAATCTAACATGATCCAAATACAAATCTCAACTTAAGACAAAATACTTGTATGACCCTTTATTTGCAGTTGATGAGCCAATCCAACTCACCACGGATTCAATCTGAGTGAGACAGGTTCTAGGTGAACCAGGTCAAAAATCAACCTCCCATATTAAAATGTGTAAAAAAATTTTAATTTAACCCGATCTGAACTTATTGATGGACCAAATTGTATTACAAGTTCTAACTTAATTTAACCGATCTAGTTTTCATTTAATTAAAAGGAAAATATTAGATTATTGTAGTGTTTATTAGATTTATTGATATTTATTTTTAATTGAAAAAGTTGACTAATTACTCTTGAGTTATTTATTAATTTTATTGATGATTATTATTTATTAAATAATTTGACTGATTAATTTTTATTTATATAATGCACTAATATTTTAATTTAGATTTCGTATACGTGGTATATATATATATATATATATATATATATATATATATATATATGATAATTTAATATATTATCAATAAAAAAATTTATTTATAAAGTAATATATAACAACAATTATATTTTTAATGACAATTATATATATTTATAATGTTTTTAATATTTATTTTATATTTTTAACATTTGTATATCACGTAACTTATTATTTTCATAAATTTTTAACGAAATATTTTTCCATAATTAAATTCTTTTTGCATAAAACATTAATCTAATTAAATTATTGACCGACTTCTGTTTTTCTTTCTCTGCAACTACAAAGAGTTAGGTCACCTGTGGATATAGTTCATTTTCTAATTAACAAAACACATTTATATGTTTTTAGTTATAAACAAATTATTTATTCTTTCAGGAGTTATTTCCTGAAAAAATTGATTATTAAATGCACCTGACAACCTAAACAAATTGACAAATAATACTTTTAATATATATATATATATATATATATATATATATATATATATAATCTTACACTATAAATATTAATAATAGATCGGTGATACAATTAAATATGACCAAATATTTTCTTTCTTTATGTTGCTTTTTAATTTGACTGAGAGCTCCTCCATACATGGTTGTCGCGTCTAGGAACATAGACATATGTCCTATCATGTGCCATGAATACTCACTACTATCATAACATATGTTTCTTTACTATTAAGAATCATATTTTTCTTTTGTCAAATGTACTTGTCTTCTTATATTAGTTTGTTTATATAATTCTTTCTTAGAAATAATACTACACAATACATCATAATAATATGTATCAGATTTTTTTAGGCTTCATTTCTTTATGGTCACTTTTATTTTCTTGCGGAGTTTTCTAGATGTTCTTTTCAAAAGTTCAATTCTTTTATCCCCAATATTTCTTATTATTTTGTTTTCAGATTTTTAAGTTTTTCAGACAACCATGACACAATTTAAGCTTTTTCTTTTCTTTTTCTTCTTTAAATTTTGATAAAAATTATCACATGTTAGATAAATTATCTTATGGTAAAAGTTAAGTAAACCATGGCAGAATAAAATAATGACGTTTGAACTCTTATATTCAGAAACAAATTACATTCTCAGAATTTACTATAATATTGTTTAGCCCAATAATAAACTATAAAAATCCAATTAAAGTTAAAATATTTTGATATGGAAAATATTAAATAGAAAAAAAAATAATTAAAAATATTAACGTGTTTTTGCATAAGATAATATGTCATGGTCAGCACCAATATTAAAAACAATCCAAATTTCTTGAAACCACAGCACTATACATTTTCATACGGTTGAAAAATTTAATGCGTAATAATGAGTGAATAGAGAAAGTAACAACGTGTAATATAACAGTTGGGAAGGTCACCTATTTATTTGTTATGAATGAAATATAAATTTTATGAACCATCAAACATCACCTAACATCCTATTCAATTAGTAAAGTTGTTACTTTAATTAATATATAGTTGTACCTTTTTAATTAAATTTAAATTTTTATATAAATGTGAACTAGTATCCTTAATGGTTAAGAATATCTTTTGCTGAACTTTTCTATACTTTTTTTTTTCTAGAACCAAAAAAAATTGACATTGTCCTTTTTATAAAAATCATCTTCAAAAGTTAAAAACAAAAATTTAGAAATTTTTTGTAAAAGAACTTTTACAAATTATTTTATAAATGACTGAATTTTAACTTATAAAAAAAATACTAATTTCGTATAAACATAGTTAAACAAATATTAAAATATTTAATAATTTTTAAAAATAGATATTATCTGCACCGGTCGTTAGTTTCTTTATTACTGTTATAACTACTGTTTTAATAATATAATAATTATATAAATGGGAAATCATATTAAAACTGATTAATTTTGGTTGTGATCGTGACAAACTAACTTGATGTTTTTTCATAAATCTTTTCCAAAAGAAATTATTATAATTTTAAACATAAACGTGACCCTCGTACATGACCTGAAACGAAATAAAAACCGCAAAGTAACTTTCTCACTACTTTAATGATTAGGAAAAAGTAAATTATATGCCAAATTTGTTTAATGAAGTACAGAACGAGTAAATTATATGTTAAATTTTAATTACATTTTGTTAAATTTATTTAAAGTATTAAATATTTTTTTATAATATTTAAGTTGTTTATATTATTTAAACGTTTTTATTTGATATTAAGAAATTATCATAAAATACGTTTGAAACGTTAAATAAATTTAATAAAATATAGTTGAGAGGATTAAATTCACGTATTTAAAAGACTAATTTTAATTTTCAATAAGAGTTAAGGGACAAAAACATAATTAACCCTAATAATAATTATTAATTACAAAGTTATTAAATTAAAGAAGATAATTTTATTAAAAGTTAATCTTAAAATATTTGATACAGAAGAACCAAGAACAACAACAAGAGAAGAAGTTTGGCCCAAAAGGCAGAAACCTAAAACATTTACACGAAAAGAAAATAAATATCTCTTTTTGAGGCAACCATGTTTCACGAATGCTTCCACCTTCCTTAGCATAAAGACAAGATAATCAAAGGTTCACTTAATTAATAATGCAAAAGATGGTTTATAGATAAATCAATAGTCTATAATAAACAAATAGGACTCTACATTAAATACACCAAAGAACAACGTTAATGTTTTTAAGTCTTTTACTTAACTTGATTGAAGAAATTTGTGAAATATAATACTTTGTGTTTTCTTTTTTAGATGTCATGTTTTCTTATTTTTTTTTTATTTTTACTTTTTCTCAATATTCAATACAATATTAATTACCTTTTTTGTTATCTATACCCTTGTTTTTATTTAATTTTTAATTACTTTACGTATACGTATTTATTATAATATAAAAACATAAAAAAGATTAAATGTAAGTTTATAACCTTTCTTAAAGTTAAGAGAATTTATTGCAATTCTTGATTTCTCTAAAAGAACCTTTAACCCAAAAAAAAAAACAAAGCATAATAAAATGGAGTAATTATTTACTAATGACTTATAAAAAAAATGTATCACTTCTAAAAATAAAATTCAAACTCGTTAATTTGATTATAATGTTTTTAATAATTCCAAACTCAATCAAAATAAAGTACATTGTCTATTTCCCTTAATAAATATTATTTTATTCTTGATAAATATATTATATTTAATATTTATTAAATATATGACCAAATTATATATATAGAGAGAGAGAAAGAGAGAGAAGCACATCCTATCTTACAAAATCAGTTTTGTACTATTTACCTAGGCTTACATTTTACTTTCTTAAATTGTATCAAAATTAATTTTAATTAAATTTGTTGAATTTAATGTGTCAATTGTTCAAGTTTCTTCCTATGTTTACGTTCGAGGTAATCAAAGATTTTGGTGTTAGATGCTTTAAAAATTATATAAATCTTGAACAACAATTTTAGAGAAACCAAAATAATAGTTTTAAGGGTTAAGTATGTTTTTAGTCCTTCAACTTTCGCCAAAAATTGAAATTCATCCTTGATCGAAACTTTGATAAATTTTGATCCCTAAACCTTAAAAATGAATGAATGTAATCCTTTTAAGCCAATTACGTTGATTTTTTTCAACATATGAGATGTGTTTCGTGTTAATATTGGAGTTGTTTACACCGTTTGACACATTCTCGACTCATTATTTACTGAGAAATGCGTTCGAAACCTAAAAACAAAGTTAACAAAATTAGGTTAAAATGACTATATTCATTCATTTTTAAAGTTTAGAGACCAAAATTTATCAAAGTTTCGACCAAGGACGAATTCCAATTTTGAGTCAAAGTGACTAAAAACATAATTAACCCTAATTTTAATGTATAATTTCGGTGCACTCTTACCTTTCACATGGGTAATCCACTATCCTTATTTCATAAGTGACAAAAAAATATGAAAAATTATACCCTTCTTGTTTGTCTATATTAACACTATCCTCCATTCCTATTAAAATCTGTCCTTAATTGATACAATAAGTCGATTATATAAGATTTAATTAAACTCAAACTTAACTATTCTTAAAATAATATTAAAAAATTATTCAAATTTATCTTATTTTAATCATGTTTACTGAATTTACCGTATTACCTATTTTTATATTTTCCTTGATATATGACGTTATATTTATTTATTTATTTATATATTCGTCGGAAAACAAAGTAACCATGGTCCATATTCAAACTTAATAATACTTTAATACAATGAAAAATTAAACAATAACCAAATATTCATTAAAAATATTAAGTGTAATTCAATAAAATATTATTCAATGATATTTTATAAAAGCATTGCAAACACAGCTATAAAGTATTACATTTCAGTTCAATTTCTGAATAACAAATTTATAAAAGTCCAAGATTAGTTAAAAGGTAATACTACTGCGTTCCTCTATTATTCATTTAGGATTTGTTTCATCCAAATAAAGAAAAATATTTATTAGTACATATTATTTTGAAATTTAAAAAATAATATTTTTTTATTCAGAAAAACATAAAATTAAAACAGAAACAATAAGTTGCAGTTATGCAATCGCAAAGTCAAATTAAAATTATTGCAAAAGCTTATTTTACTTAAAAACATTGCTTTGGTCCAATTCCATCAATAAAAATTAAAACACACAAAACAAATTATTAAACCACGCACAAAAGTCGTCAATCAAATAGAATAATGTGATCACTATTGTCTTTTCCATATTTCAACCATTACATTCCAACAGGACTGAACCAATTTATCTGCAGTCATCAATCATTTACAACTATGAAGTAAAGAACACAACAGAAAGCATGAATAGACAATTTTGAAATTTATACCCGAGAAAATATAGAAAATAATTTCTTTTCTATTTTCTTCTCATTTTGCTATTCAATCAAATCAAATAAAATGTGTCGTTATCCATTTCTTCTCTAACTCATCTTTTATCATCCAAATCCTAACACTAACACACCATAAATAACATATGCCCACCCTCCACCACCTCGTTTTCCTCGTCAAGATTATAGAGTACATGTTTCACAGGTTGAAAAAATATGCAGGAGATCAAAATAAAGGATAAAAATTTAGTTCCTGCTCCAAACAATGGCATGCACTTCTCAAGCATTCACTGTTCTGGTTGTTGTCTGCAACTGCTGATATAAGGAATATATGAGTTGGGTTAACCTCTTCAGTTGTTTTGGCTGTCCAGCGTTGTTCCCATTCCATGGCAGAAATTGTTTAGCAAGGACTCAATATGCTTCACCTCTTTTGGGATTGATGCTGTCAGAACCTGTGTTGTTTCCCAACAACTTAAACATTAGTTATTAATTAACTGTAAATATTCTAACGACTTAATTCTGATTGATTAGACGATAATTGATGGAGATTAAAGACGTTGATTAGTTTCTAACGCAACAATATCCTTCAATTTATTGGTTTGTGATTTGACAACTATGGCTCACAACTGATTACTAATGTAATGACACTGTATAAGACGACTGTGTGTGACTACGAAACTATACTACCACTAATAATACTAAACGGATTTCAGAGACCAACTTGTGAGAAGCAGCAATCCCTAAATTCTTGACAACTCATGAAGGGTAATAAAAATACCGTACCATAGCTGCGCCTACCACAAAATCATTAATGATATGTTTGGTAGGGAAGAAATGGAAAAGGAAAGAGAAGATGGAATTAAATTGAACTGTATAATTTTAAAAATAGTAAGATTCACCTTATTATTTTTAATCTGTTTTCTTTCCTTTCTGTCTTTACTTTTACGACTTTTCTATTTCTTTAACAAAAACATTTTTAATTTTTATTTTATCCTTCACCTATTTTTTATTCATGCTATTTCTCTCCATTTTTTCATACAGCTTTGACAAGCATGGATGATGATGCTGTGTAAAGAATCATCCTCCGTTTTTGTCAGCTAGTAAGTTTCATATGCGGGAGTTTTTACCACTGAGCCTCCATTTGAATTTTTTATGCACCACAACACATTATTATCCAATATGTTCCCCTTTTTTTTATGGAGTGAAATCGGCTTGAAGAGGTCGAGTTCATAACATAAAAAAAAGGGCATATTAGATAATAATATGTGAAGGAGGGCATTGTGAAACTTAAATGGCGCATGTGCTTAGCTGTTTGTCTTTTAAGGATAAAGTATTTACTTGAACTCATCTATTGCAACTTCTTGCATCTTTCATTCATCATTCTAGCGCTCAAGAGAAGCACACTTAGCAGATTACCTAGCTACCCCAATCTACATACTAGTTTCAACGTTCAACTGCAGAACTTTTAGAGAAAATACCTCATAACCAGTTTCTGTGATGAGAACCTCATCCTCAATCCGTATCCCAATGCCTCGATACCTGAAATTGGAAATCTTCCAAGATTTACTATATTGCGCAGGAAACAAACATTTAATGTCAAGAGTGAAAACATCTTAAATGTTCATACGGAATATACGTGAACAGGGCAGCTATTGACCAGAAAAGACAAGTAGAATACAGGTGAGAGGAATAAAATCCATATCATGCTTGCCTAAATGTCCAACTGGTACTACGATTGAAACAGATTAACTCAAGTAAGACTCTTAATTTGCTTAGGAGAAATTTGAGCTACAAAAACGGACACATGTCTCTTAATGGCTTGAATAATTTAGGAAATATACATCTCTAGAACCTCAGGCCCCATTGAATAGGACTGCGGATGAGAGCGGAATAGCCATTTCAACTGCCAAGTGTATATGATTAAATGACTATTCCATTCGAGTCCTATAAATGAGAGTATAATAAAACGTTATTTATAACGAGATGGAGTTGGTGCAGTGGTAGTTGGGGGTTGAAGGTATGACCCTGATGGTGCAGCCACTGGTAGAAAGTGATTTTTCTCATTTTTAGGGAAGACATGCTATATAGAGGTATTGCAGTAAATCTTGATGGAACGAAATACAGTTCCTATTTTGGAGGGAATGGCTATTTCCTTTTTCTGATGGTATAAGAACATCCTAGACAGTGAATGAATAGTCTCATTGCAAAATTCCAAATAAGACCTTAGGGAATGAGAAGATTATGAGAAAACAGGGTTAATTGGTGCTAAATCATACTTGGAAATTATTTAATCAGGATACTCAATTCGGTTTAATAAACTGGTATACGAAACCAGATTCTTGGACGGAGAAATGAAGGGTAAATTCTTAGAGCTAGTCAAGGGAAACAAACTCCTGTGAATTAGCATTCTTTAGTAGATTTAACTGGTAAACCAGAAAATTTCCTTAGACGAGTAATGGGAAATCATCAATTCGAAAAAACAGTTCGTAAAAAATAGCTATTTGATCAACCTTAATAATTACCTCTCTGGACCATTAAAAGAAGACGGGATGTAGACTCCTGGTTCAATAGTTATTACCTGTACACAGACACACCACACAAATTATAAAAAAGAACAGGCTGTCAGCTAATATGGGTACACGGTGCAACTCTGAAGCATATGTCCCCAAAAACAGGCAATCAAAACTCCAAAAAGAGGTTATCTTGCTCAAAGAAGGTTAAAATTAAGTGGCACGACTCACCTGCTTCAATTCGCCACCTAACCCCCAGCCCAAAAAGATTATATTTGTTAATTGAGCCAGAAATCGTTATGTAGTTATATAACATAAAATATGTGTTGAAAAATATTGGCGAAGATCCCTAGGCTGTAAATTTTAAAAATTAATTCAGTTAGCACTAGCTTTAACATATTTTTATGCAGCAGAGTTCTCCTGATATCAGTTAGCTGAAAACACCTATACACTTGAGTAAGAAATATGAAAAAAATGCTTAAGTAATTACATCATCTCTTATAACTAATTCATTAATTAATAGAACATACATCAAAGATATCGAGAAAAGTAATGAAACGATCAACCTAGAAATAGGTCAGATAAGTAATAAAAAGCATAAGTTAACCTATTCTAACAAGTTAACCCATTCAAATAAATTAAACAATTATGACAGTCCCGCTTAAACACAAACATACAGATTGTATGTACCAAACTAGGAACAAATTTGAGGTCCTCTCGAGAACTTATCAAAATATCGACAAGTTGATCTTGGAGTTTTGTGCAGATTTCCTTTGATAACAAGATCTCTCAAACAAAAATAACAATAAATCTCTATATTGGTTCTCTCATGAAAAATATGATTGGTTGCAATGCAAATAGTTGTTTGTTTATCACAACAGTACATGCTCATTTGTTGCATTTCACAAAATTTCACCTCTTGAAGGAATTGTTTAATCCACACAGGTCCACAAGTGAGTGATGGCATCGCCCTATACTTAGCTTCGTCAATAGATCGAGCATCCACATTTTGTTTCTTGTTTTTCCAAGAAACAATACTTCCTCCAATGAAAACACAATATCCAATAGTGGATTGCTTATCTATTGGAGATCCTAACCAATCAGCACTACAATAACTAGTCATTTGATTATTTCCCTTAGCAATCCTTGTCATGGAGCCTTTTTGAGGTATCTAAGGATGTAAATGACAACGATCCACAAATCTAGAAGAAGAGCCTATATAAACTTAGTATTTACTACAAATGCAAAAGATAAGTTAGGTCTACTAACAATGAGATGAATAAATTTCCCAACAAGTCTTTATCTCTGTGGTCTGAGAAGAGCTCAATCTACTCTACCATTAATTTCTAATTTATATCCATAAGACTATTCATAGGTCTACAATGAAGCTTGTTTCTTTTAAAATTGTTGAGTTTCAGGGATAACCAAGGGATCACAGGATGGTAAAAGAAGGACCTGTTGAAGAGATGAACTCTCCTCCATGGAGGATAAGAAAAAAGGTGTGTCCTCAAAGAATGTAACATCAGCAGATATATAATACCTTTTGGTTGAGGGAGAATAACATTTATACCCTTTCTAAAGGCAAGAATATCCCAAAAAGACACACTTAATAGCCTTTGCAGAAAGTTTATCAAGACCTGGAGACACATTATGAACAAAACAAGTACATCCAAACACACGTGGAGAGACACGATACAAAGGATCATTTGGAAAAATTATCGAGTGAGGAACTTTATTTTCAATAGAAGAAGAAGGCATCCTATTGATTAGAAAACAAGCAGTGAGGACTGCATCTCCCCAATGATGAACAGGAACATTAGTATTCAACATTAGAGAGCGTGCAGTTTCGATAAGGTGT
>Ga0214543_1002008_pt1 | contig 40022 bp, 26 predicted proteins | sample CNSS2metaG_FD_160094 | JGI IMG/M metagenome (GOLD analysis project Ga0214543, IMG submission 160094) | Root nodule microbial communities from cowpea collected in UCLA plant growth center, Los Angeles, California, USA - CNSS2 | ecosystem: Host-associated > Plants > Roots > Nodule | place: USA...
CGAGTACATTCGCATTTGATGCATGGACATCGAATCCCTCCCTCAAGAGCATAATATTTATATTGACGAGCCGTCTGGATAAACTCTTCAACTCCTATCACAAAAGATTCCTTCAAGCCTCTCCTACAACTGTAACAACGGTCATAAACCCAACGACGGTGGCTGGGAACTTCGCCCATGTTCTGTGACAAGGCAAAGATAGACAGTGTTACATTTGTGATAGTGAAAGAACATGGGAATTAAGTAATAAACCTATTATTACTTAAGTCTAACATGGAAGGCCATGTAAAACAGTGAGATGTTCCCAAAAGTATCATATTGTGGGAATATATATCTCACTTATTGGGTAACAAATTTGAAGAGTTATGAAACTCATCATTGTCGTAATCGAAAGAACCTAGTCAAACTATGATTACAACTGTTTGTATAGATATGCACTTAAAATTTAATGTATTATTTAATACGTTTTTGACTTCATGCCTTTCAAGTAAAGGAAAGGCGAGGGAATGATTGAAGTGTAATCAAGAGCAAACCAACATAATAAATCAGTAACAAAACCAGCATCAAGTGATGAAGGGAAATTTTTAGTAAAGCAACACCAAATATACTACACTCATGAGGCCAAAGCCTACTTGCAAGATGTTGCAAAACAAAAACAATTTGAGGGGTCACTCTAAACCAAATTTCAAAATCTAAACGCACATTTAACCTTTCACTTTAATTATCCATTTCAATCAATCAACACACGCTTTACACTCTGCTCCCCACCACATCTCTGCCTACCAGCTCAAACACATAATCAAATTAACATACAAACAAAAAATACACCACATCTCTGCCTACTAGCTCAAACACATAATCAAATTAACATACAAACAAAAAATAACATCAATCAATTATCGCTTCAGAGAGAAAGAGAAAAAGCTCATACCTGCAATGGCTCACACTCGCGCTTAAGCACCCAAAAATTTGGTAGCAGCTGCCTCCCCCAATCCAAAGCTTCAACCACGGTGGTGCCCCAAAAAATCCTTACCAATTACAAAACGACAATGAGAATATGCAGAGAGATAAAGAAATCAAAGGAAGAGTGTCAATTACCACTACGCCGGTGACTTCGACGGAGAACGCTGACGGAGATCGTGAATCAAAGGATGGCTCAGGGCATGCTCACGGTGGCAGCGTCACACCGGTAAAGTCCAATCGGAAAAGGGCTTGCTCTGCACCACACCACTCCACTACGCCGGTGACCTTGACGAAGAACGCAGACGGAGCTCCCTGCAGTTGATTGCGTCGCACCCACGAACGTCACGGCAAGGCTAGGGCACACTCACTGTTGCAACGTCGCGCCGGCACGGGGAAGAACCTTGAATCGGAAAAGCTTGGACGGAATCGCTCGCGCCACCACGCTGGTCTGCACCTTCCTCCCTCTGCACCTTCGTCTTCGCGTTTTCAGGGAAACTGAATTGGGGGAAGAGCGAAATTCGATTTTAATTTCAGCGAGGAAATTACCGAAGGAAATAATCCGTCGGTAAAGGATTAAGTTCCGTCGGTAAATTAGTGACAGTATCTGGGAAACATACCGACGGATCAATCCGTCGGTAAATAAATAAAAAATTTTAAAATACATGATACCGACGGATCAATCCGTCGGTAATGTTCGCAAAGAATATCCATCGATAAATCCGTCGGAAACAATAAATTACCGACGGATTTATATCCGTCGAAATTTATCCGTCGGTAATAAACAGTTTTCTTGTAGTGCTCGTGCTCCCTCAGTTTTCCAAAGAGAGTCGCCATGGTCATTGTTGCAAGATTATGTGACTCTGTGATGGCCGTCACCTTTGGTTGGAAAGTCCTATTCAAAGATTTAGGAATTTTTATGTTAAGTTCATCAGTATCAAAGGTTTTACCTAGCCCATTGAGATGGTTGACGATGTGTGTGAACCACTTCTGCACATTGTAGATGGTTTCTCCCTACTTCATGCGAAATATTTCATATTCTTGAATCAAAGAGTTCTTTCTAGCTCATTTGACATCATCAGTTCCTTCGTGAGTCACTTGAAGGATTTCCCACATCTTACGTGCACTGGTGCAAATGTAACATTTTGTCCGGATATTACAGTTTAAAATAAAATAAAATAGAAATAATACGTCAGCGTCATTTATTAAATCTCATTTCCCAAAACGCGGAAAATTTAAAACTTCATTACATAGTCTAATAAACTAAATCCAATTCATAAACTTGATTAACTCATAACTATCGCAAAGTGTTTACAAAATTATTCCAAACCATAAAACAATAAAACATTGAGAATACTCTTTATCCCAGCTTAGCCCCACTCCAGCACTATGTCTTACAAGATACACCTACAACATTTTTGCTCACGTGTACCGCATACACGATCATCGCCAAACACAAACAGATAGGGTGAGCTAACAAAACAAACATATATATATATATATAGCACAATTATATATATCACACAATCACAACAAAGGAAATCATGCCTTTGATCTCATACCGCATGGCCACAACCATGTTAATCGTGTTCTACGTCTTCTAGTGAGTACCTTAAGATGTCTTGCTTTCATACCTATCAACCATAACCGATAGAGCACATGCGGGAAACCATGCTACGAATCACACACCGTAACGACAGGTGGAGTTCCCAATACGAACATAGTTCGTAATGTCCCAAGACTACCCAACTCGTTTGTACTGGCCACAACTCAAGGGATATCTATCTGGACCCATCCGTACTGGCCACCACCAGCGCACTCTCACCTACAACACTCGTCAACCCGAGCTCAACTCAAGAGTTTCTCGTGTTCATCCGCCATCCCGAGCTCAACTTGAGGGATACCATTTCGAGCTCAACTCAAGGAATGCCACGTGCTTAACCCCTATCCCGAGCTCAACTCAAGGGATATGTTTCGAGCCACAACTCAAGGGATATATTCTGAGCCACAACTCAAGGAACACCAACAAGCCGACCTTTAAGATATCAGCAAAGCCTTGTAGACCACGGACATCCAAAGCAAGCCAAACACCTTTGCCTCAACAACATCGCCTGGCTCTACTCACGAGTCGCTAGGCGCACCACACTTCTAGACCGCTTGACGGGGGACACGTGCCGCCAGGCGCCAAGCGCCTCTGATGCTATTGTTTCAGCAAGTATCGTCTGGCGGGACAACCCTTACCGCCAAGCGCCACACACTTCAATACTCTACTGGTTTTGTAGCTATTGCTTGGCGGTCAAACACCACCGTTAGGCACTACACCAGTACTTACACAATACTGGTTTTTAAGCACCTAGAACAAGGTAAAAATCAATCCTACTCTTATAATTAAGCATATCCACAATCAAGAATATAGGCTTCTAGAAATCAACATGACTTACATGCATAATCTCAACTTAGATGGCTTTATCATACGCGTACACAAGTATCACCATATATCATATGCATCAATCCCCCATATTCATACATATATATATATATATATATACACACACACACACACACACACTCTACCCTTTAAATCCATGTTAGCATTCAATTCTAACTTCTGAATAACACATGCTCAAACGAAATAAAGCAGTAGCACTCTAACAACTTAAGCACATGCTCTTATGCACCTATGCAAAGTTATATTAACACACATGCATTCATCAATAAACCAATTCTCAACATGTGACTAACCCAAAGTAACATTCAATTTCATAGAGACTTATAACATAACCCAATCATGCTTCATTAGAAATTACTAGGAATTATCAAGAGGTTATTCATGCATTTTAAAGACTCCAAAATCAGCAATATTGAGTAACGTATATCTCTATCTACAGACCTCCAAATCAAATCTCCACCGTTCAAAGTGAAGAACCACATGTTATGGACTCCCTGTCAAAATTTCAGCTAAATCAGACAGTTAACGAACCGGGAAATACAGTTTTATGAAAACTGCACGAATCAGAAAATGGGTGGCACCTAGCGCCCATAAATCAAGAGCCTGGTGCCTAGCGGTACAAAACTAAAGCTGGGCGGTTCCTATTCCGCGAAAATACGAAAAACAACGTTTTTCGTGAATCAGAATACCACGCATATCTGGTATGGCGCCTGGCAGCCAAATGGGTGCCGCCAAGCGGTTCCTACAACTCTAGAAACCCAGCACTTCTCCCTGCACCTGCAAACCCTATCAACTCCAACTGTTCTGATTTTTTTTTTCAATTCATAATCCAATAAGTTTCACTCACATGTTCAGGTTCATGGTTTATTCCTAAATTACCTATTACATTAAATCTTCATAACATTTACGACTCAACTTGGTGTACTTTTTGATAACCCTAAATCATCAACCCTTACTTCATGCTCTTATGATTTTCACTCCATTCCCTCGCGGCACCAGTTAATTTCACAATAACCATCTCCCTTTTTATCAAATCATGATTACCACACCGTTCCAAATGATCACCATATCCCAGAACCCAAAAAAAATTACTAAAATCGAACCAACAGGGCTCGCGTCGCCCGGCGGGTCAATTACCACCGCTAGGTCGTTCATAGAAAACCCAGAAAACTGGGTGGCATAGTCTGCGTCACTTGGCAGCCAGGGATATGCCGCCAGGCGGTTCCTCTTCAGGAACCCAAAATTAACAAAAAATCATATGAGGTGCCTAACGGTAGTTCATCACCCGCCAGGCGGTTTTTGGAAAATTCCAGAAACACAAAATGAAATCAAAGCAGAGAGGAAACATACATATATTAAAATCATACATCATGCATTTAATCAAAGAAGTCAGATTAATGTAGTCTAGCTCCCCTGACCTGGAATCCTTAGCTAAACTTTGAAATTTGAAGAGCTCCCTTGATCACCAATGGCTTGCCTTAGTTTCCTTCAATTCCACCTCTATACTTCACTCACCACACCAAATTCTCTCTCAATTTTTCCAGAACAAAGGCAGCCACAAACACTCTCTATTTCTCCTTAATTGATCACTAAAAATTGTCTTAATTGGCAATGATGATAGAAAAACGAAAATGGCATTAAGCTAGCTTAATTGCCATTCAAGATCACTTAGTGGCTTTTTTCCAACCCCTTAGACTGCCTTCATGTGGCTACTAGGGTCCCAGCCCTTCTCATCTTTGCCAAAAATAAGGTTAGCAAAAAGAAAGTATACTTTGGTTCTACCAAGGTTTAAACCTATAACCATGCTAATGTCAAATCAATTCACAACCAATTCAACCAATTCATGTTTTGTGATAATTCATATAATTATATGATTACATTATCACTCAACATGATCATGCATATTATTAAAAATAATAATAAATCAAATAACACACAATTGGCATACATAGGACTTGAACCCAAGTCCTCTTACACAATTAAGTAGTCTCAATCATTTGAGCTAGTACTATTCCACGTCATACATATTAGAATTAAATGCCATAAAGGCTCCCACTACCCGCATTAATTAATTAATTAATTTTAACTGGTCTTACAACAAACATAAATTTTATAGAACTGATCAAGAGTTAGAGCAGATGATATGATGTTTCTGACTTTAACATCATATTGAGCTCGCCTATTTTCATCAGTAGTTCATTGCGCAAAAGACTTTGGTTCCTTCACTTCATTAACAATGTTAACAGGAACAAATGGTCCATTCAAAACAACATCCCAAATACCCCTATCGATTGATTCCAAAAATATTTGCGTTCTAACTTTCTATAATGAGTAATTTTCACCGGTAAAAAGTAGAGGTCTATGCAACTATCAATCCTAAAAAAAATGAAAGAATGGCAAGATAAAAAAGGTATATGAAATAATCTCACCCATAAATATAATAGTGGTCCCATTTGTGATTCTTCAAGTCGATTTCCTACATGAAAAGCACAACAAAGAGCACCAAATCAAATTATCAACAAAACAAGAAGAATCATAAAGAATGTTAAACACGCACTCCTATAGATTAGAACACAAAAGGGTTCGTTAATCCACCTGGAGACGATCAGTAGAATAAGTACAAATACAATATTTTTCATCATTCATGTTAGCAATCCTGAGAACATTTTCTACCTCGTTTTTCTGAATTGCCACGATCATATCTTGTTGACTAGCCACATGCAACACCGAATAACCCTTATAATCAATATGCTCCCCAATCAAGAGTGAGAGCTAACGCGAAAATCATTTGGATACGCGAGAGTGAACCAAGAGCTAGAGGATTAGAGATTGAGTTTTTTTTTTAAATGAGAGGACTGGAGCTAAAGAACGTGAAAAATCCTTACGAGAGTAAATAGGTTTGAGATTGAGTGTTTTGAAACCGGAGGATTGGAGTTGGGTTGGGTGAAATCACTAATGAGAACGGCATTGTATAGATCTGAAAATGAATAGAGAAACCTAAACAAAATAAAGGTATAATTATTAATTTGGTCCCCCAATTTCTTGAATTGGTTCAATTTGAGAGGGAACAAAATGTAAGAGAAAAAAATTTAATAAATGTTTTTTTATAATTCTTACATACGAATACTTTTTGTAGGTAACTGCTTTTTAAAATAATTTATATATATTTTTTTATAATATTTTTTCTATGTAAAATTTTGTACGTAATATTTCGTATAAAAAAACTCTTACAAAATTCGTTATGTTTACCTATGAAATTTTCGTATGTAATTTATTTTTTGTGTTACCCACCAACGTTAATGTTATCTATGAACTTCTTTTGTAGATAAATGAAATTATCTATGAAAAAAATTTTATAGATAATTTTTCGTAGATAATAAGCAATTTTCTTGTAGTGAAATGATCGTGAGTACCCGTCGAACAAGCACGAGTTTGACCTCCCTATTAGGGACAACCACTTCACTAAACCCTTGGGTCGGGTCACGTAGAAATAAAGAAAACTCTCGAGGGAGGGAGACAAGTATAAGGCTTCATAGATTAGCCAAAATGCTTGTAACCCACCCTAACTATGTGGATGGAGGTACTTAAAAGTAATGTTTAGGAGGTAAAGCACACCCATGTTGAACTCGTAAAAGGGTAGACGGAAATGTAGCTGCAAGAACAAGGAATGGTAGACATAAAACAACTCATCCTCATCCCTTTCGTGACCACAACATACACGGTCCACGACACTAAGTCTCTTCAGGGAGACAATGCCACAACTTACTCCCTAATAAAAATATATAATTGTGCAACCAAGACTTTAGCATCTTCGACCAACGGAACTTAGACGAAGCTACTTGAACCTCCTCATGGACCCAACCATACCCAGTCCTTATAGGAGAAAGTCCTCAGGCAACTCCTCCGTAGGAACAATGTTTAAGAGGCAGAGCACAACCATTGTGAACTCGTCAAAGGGTAGGTGGACATGTAGACACAAGAACAAGGACAAGTAGACATAAAAGAACTTGTCCTCATCCCTTTCATGAACATGACATACGCGAACCACGACGTTAATTCTCTTTAGGGAGACGATGCCACGATTCACTCCCTTATTAAAAAATATATATTGTTTAACCAAGACATCAGTAGCTTCAACCAACGAAACTTAGACGAAGCTACTCGAACCTCCTTATGGACCTAGCTATACCCAATATTCATAGGGAGAGTGTCCATAAGGGTCTTCTTGTTTTCCCTAATAACCTCAACAATAACTCCTAATATCCTAGAAGCAGAATTGCTAAACTCCTCTAAAAGCCAAATACTACCCGACTCTTCACTAACACCAACATTAGAACTACTATAGGGCCATACGACCAAAGAAGTTCAAATTTTCTTTTCAAAAGAGCACACAAGTTGCGAAGTCAGCGTCCAAGAACCTACACGACCATTTCCTAGTCTTTAATATGTAAACACATCAAGACTAGGGGTTGATGGACTCCTCGTCCCCTAGGGCACACGGTCCTAATAAGTAACCCCAGGGGTGGTGCACTACTCATCCTCGTCCTAGACAAAGGACTAGTCATCCTCGTCGTGAACAAAGGACTACCCGTTCGCGTCCTCCCTAGGACACTAGTTCCTAGAAAGGCTACTGAAGACCACCTACCCAAAGGAACAATTCAGTACACGACCTCGCTGAGTACATGTCGGCCTAGTAAGACAACATGTACTCAGACTAACTAGCTAATCAAGTCATTCTAATCATCTTAAAGGAAAATAACACCAGATTACATAATCAATAAAGATTAGCAGGTAATTAAAAGTACTAAATCAAAGCCTAACCAGGTAAGGTCCATGAACCCTACTATAAAAGGCATATTTTACGAAACATATGCTTACGTTACTATTCTAAGATTAGAGCCCAGTATCTCGAACTAACTTTAGCATTAGAGTGTCTTTTGCAGGCACTCTCTCTTTCTTGTGCTCGAGAGTTGAGGATGAGATACCCTTGAAGTGAAGATTGTAGAGGCCAAAAGGATCAATTTGGAGACTTCGTAGGATATATATTGTCCCCTTAAGAAGAATAATAAAATAATTTAATAATATAATTACCTTGGATTTAAAGAATGAGCAAGACAATGAAGATATGTGCTACTCTTAGTCCAACGATCGATTAACATTGGGTTTACTGCCTCAAAAAAAGATTAATATTCAACTTGTGCCTTTCTTTCATGTTGGTATATGATTTTTCTCACATTTGCAATCAATGAATCACACATTTCATATACTAAGTGAAGAGTAGCCATATCCATAACTATTTTTCTAAGAACATCATAAATAGAGGCAGTAAAAGCAAGTATATAATCAACCTTCATCCACCAATTATCATTTAATAAAGTTTCTTTCAAAAATTGTGCACTTTCCACATTATCCTCTTTGTAAGAAGACCATTCATTACTAATTACCATCTCTTGGAGTCCTCTTTTCAAACTTCTAAACCTTTTGAGCTTGATAATGGTTGAAATAAATTTGGTTGGAGCAATAGAAAGCAACTTCAATAAATTGAAGTTATTAAACGGATAATCTCATAGAGTGCCCCAAAATAAATTTTTAGTAAATGTAGTATCATCAACAATTTGTGAAATCCAAGAAAATTCTTCATAAAAATCAATATTTCTTTTTGTATTTTTTGTTGCACAAATATTTTTCAATGCAAGATTCAAGCTGTGCACTACACAAGGAGTCCAACAAATTGAAGGAAATTATGATTCTATGAGCATACATGCTGCCTTACATACAATTGCATTGTTGATTATAATTTGTATCACATTTTTTGGTCCAACTTCTATAATTACATCTCTCATGTGTTTGACAATAAAATCCTTATCCTTTATCTCACCAGATCCATCTATTGATTTTTAAAACATTAGTCCACTCTCATTAATAGCCATAAAATTTATCAATGGTCTTCTTTGAGAGTCATTCCACCAATCACTAACGATTGTCACACCTTTCCGGTTCTATGAATTTCTTATAGATTGCTATAGTGATCAATTTACATACCAATTTACAAAACCAAAAATTATTGGTTACTAAAACAGTCACTATTATGAATAAAAATTTATAATTAGTCACTAAATTGGTCATTAAAAATTTATAATTAGTCACTAAATTTACAATATTCATTTTCTATTTGTTACGAGTTTTATCCGTAGATACCCGCGGGTATGATTTTTTTTTACATATAACATAGATTAAAATCCGAAACTAAAAACTAATAAAACATCATGTCGTAATCTAATAGAAACTATATATTACATGAATATAAAACATATGTTATAAAATATAATTACTTATAATATATTTTTAAAATAATATTAAATTATTACACTATTTAATATATTTTTTTTTAATTTTAGTATGTTTTTAGTGGGGGTTATATTTGACGTTTCTGGGGTTTTAACCCCCACTAAGGGTTTTATCAGGGGTTTCCCTTTCCCCCAAAAGAACTAGCGTCGGTAACGGATTACTAGGGGTTTTTAGCAACCCCTAGAATTTGCACAAATTACCAGAGGTTTACAAAACCTCCGGTATTAGTTGGGGTTTCAAACCCCCGGTACTGGTTGGGGTTTTGGAAAACCCCTAGTACTCATTGGGGTTTTGGAAAATCTCCAGTATTGGTTGGGGTTTCAGAAAACCCCCGGTACTACTGTGGTTTCAACCCTCGTCAGGAATTGTCTTATTAGTTGGCACATTATTGCTTAATATAATACGAACAACGATTGCACGACATGATAAACCAAACAAGTACCAAAAGATAAACAAAGAGGAACGACATAACTCTTTTCAATTATATCCCTGACAAGACAAGAATACTATTGAGAAAGACTATAAAATGATAGGTCACAGTATTTTTAAATCCTTAATAATCTAGCATGATCTACATCCTTTTCTTGTACATAATTCTACGTTGTATTTATCTAGAACTATGATTTTCTATATAAAGATTTTAATAAGGCAATAAAATTCTACAAATAAATATTAGGAAGTGAGGATACATGAATGTATATTGGTGCCACTATAGCAAGAACAACAAAAATAAGAACTTGCCATTTTACTATGATACTTGTGAATAAACAAATGGAAATATATATTTTAATACAATTTAAAAGGAAATGTAATATTAAAAAATGAAAATAAGAAATGAAAATGATGCATAAACTCATGTCAAAATGCCACTGGTTACTTTTAGAATTTCAAAAGATAAAGCAAGCCAAAACCAGGATGCAGTCCGCAAAGCAATAAAACAAATTTTACTAACATGGTTGATTAGAGATCTTCATAACTACTTAATTAAGTAACTTTTCCATCCTCCATTACCTAGAATTTTCATTATAATATTATTATTTACTAATTTAATATTAAAGAAAAAAAGGAACCCAAATGAGATGTTTTACTAAGATCATATCAACTTCTACAAGAAACTCCACTTGGCGAGTCACTATAATGAATGTTTTCTCTCTTAAAGCAGTCATGACACATCCTGTAATTTTGTTGATGCAGCAGTTAGTTTGATTCACCAAAATCAAGAGAAAGAATCACCGAAAGTAGTCATGACACAATTGTCATTTCCTAAATCAAAGAAAAAATGATCAAAATAAAACCACAAATCTAAATCCAACCAAAGCTATAACTTAACATACTTTTTCTAATTCTATTCCAACCAAATTATAATACAATGAAAACTTTATTTTAGAAAGTGAAGAGTGGAACTAGATTCAGTGCAATCAACATTTTGTGAATGCAGTAGGCAATTTAAATATGGCAGTAGATTTAAAAATGTGCAAGTGGATTCTCTTACCATTATTGTGGCAATGGAAATGGTTATTACATAAATCACTGTTAGATATGCTTTTTTTCTCTCATCAGTGACAATGGTAGAGGATTGGTACTTATGTTTCTCGTAGAAACAGAAAGCACTTAAAAAATACAAAGCTTATCTTGAAACAGAAAGCATAATTCATATAAATATCAAAGTAATGAAACAATACTGAGAATAATAAAAGTATAGAGACTAATAAAGGTAACACTGGAAGTAAACATGCATAGAGATTCAGTACACGTTCCTAATAAATAATAGTATAAATTTCATTGAACAACCTCTCTCTAAGAAGACATTCTTCAACCTTTAAAATAGAAGGCACACTACACCTTTGAATTATGGTAAAGTTAGGAAATCTTTATTCTAAATGCTAAACTTTTGGTTTTGTTGCAAGACCCTGTTTTCGTAAAGAACCTAAAATATTTTGGTTATACCATTATTTATTGTTTAAGGCGCACAAATAAAAAACATCATTTATCTTCTCTTACCATGAAGTAGTAATCATTATGCATGTCTCATACCATTGTGTATGTTTTCCTTGAGCCAATCTACCCGTATGCAAAGAAGCATACATTATAACCATCTAGAACGGATCTAATCAAGGGCTGAGTGTCAGCATAAATTTGTTCTGCACATGACAATAAAAAACATCATGAAAAGCATCAAATAAGAACTAACTTAACAAAAACGTATAAGAAACCTAATTTATAAGTAAGAAAACCATAAATTTATATGAACCAACAAAGATTTTACTAATTGAATATTACACAAGAGAAAGAACTTTCCTGAAAGTATTTCAATTTCAGAAAGAGACAGTGCTGAATTTATAAACAATACAAAGGTAATGAGTCTCCTCAATCCAAACCTATCCCTCGAAGTACTTAACTAATATTTCCCAACTAACTTAGTTTTAATTTTCTCCTAACTTCTAACCTAAACATTCCTCTTGCTATCTGAGGAATATAAATGTGGACATGATTCTAACATTTATACCTTTCCAACAGTTTACAGCTAGTAAGATATAATGAAATGAAAATTATTTGTTGGGGAAACCATAATGAATTGAAGGGAAATGAAATTGCAATTGAAATGCGAACTTCTATAATTGAAATTGTTGCAAGAATTGTGAACATACGAAACAATCACGAAACAATCACAACACAATGCAGATGCTAGAACCACGAAATTGTTGCAGCCGGTCATAGATGCACCACAAATTTTGGAAAACACAGCACCTGAAACTGAATTCTTTCACAAAGCCAAACATAAAAGAAAAGAGAACCAATACCAATTGAAAAATACGATTGACAGGGAGAGAGTCGAAGAGGGAAATGAAGAGAGATCGGAAGCTGCAGTGAAGAAAAATGGGAAGAGCCTGTTGTTTGAAGATTTGAAGAATTTTGTGAGTCCGATAGATGAAGATTGGAAGAAGAAATTAAGGTATGAAAAAGAAAAAAATTGTAGTGTTTTTTGAACTTACGAAGAATGAGGGAAATTTATGTAAAGACGTTATGAAAAATATGGAGGGAAATTTCCCTGGGGTTCATTATAAAACCCCTAATACTTAGGGGAGGTTCAAAAAACCTCTGCCTACATGTGTAATTTACTGGAGGTTTAATAGCCTCCATTAATAAACCCTCTTTAAAATTAACCTTTCTTGTAGTGGTGTAATAGAACAAATCTATAACTTATAAAGTGTTAATGGTACAAATATATTGATGGATTGATGTAAATAATGAAAGTACCACTAGTGCAAAATAAGTATTTTAGATCGGTTCTAGAGTGCATATTAGATCGGTTCCGCAACCGATCTAATATACACTGATGTAATATGTCAAAGACATATTTGATCAGTTCTGAAACAACTGATCTAATATCTTTTACTGAAAAGAAAAAAAAACATTTTTGAAAGTGACCATGCGAAAGAGCAAAGGAAAAACGAGCCACCAAAGACCACCAACAAACCACCACGGACCAACACCAATGAACCACGAAGTGAACCACCATGGAGAACACCGCACCCCGACCACAAACTTGACTAAGAGACTTCACGAAACACCATGGGGACCAACGACACACATTCGGTAAAGCAACGACGTCACAAATTTGCTTCATTTGCAAAGGAGATGGGAAATCACCAAGCATCGAGAAAGAAAACTATAAAGAGAGCTTTCTCCACAAACAAAAACCCTAGGCATGAGAAAATGAGGGGAAGAACACTAACTTGTTGCATTGGTTGTTGAAGAGTGGCATGGAAGAGAAGAAGAAGCTTATTGAAACACGATGCGATGGTGGTAGGGCACGACGACGGTGGTCAATGACGCTTGGAAGAGAAGAAGAAGCAGTGGAGGTGCAAGAGAGAAGACCAAAGGAGGCACGAGAGAGAAGACGAAGTTTGAAAAATGAAAAGGGTTTTTGCAATTTGTAGTGCAGAAAACATATTAGATCGGTTGTTTTTTTAATCGATCTAATATGTACATATTAGATCGGTTCTTTATATAACCGATCTAATATGTATATATTAGATATGTTCTCCCTATAATCGATTTAAAATATTTTCCAGTATTTACAAAATTGCCATCGTGTTTTAAATTAAATCGCTTTCGCTTCCACCGATCTTATATCTTGTTCTAATATCACAGTTTTGCAGTAGTGCTCTTTTTATTTAAAATATTAAATAATTTAACAAAATTATTAGTATTTAATATGAATAACATATTTACGTTTAGAATTGTAGAAAAAAGAGTGTAAAGAAGGTACCTTTTTCGCTTTTTCTAGATTGTTCTTCTTGAAAATATTTATACTTCTTCTTCCTATCAAATACCTTTCTCTTCTGCTATTCTTCTTTCTTCTTCTCGACTTTTCTTCCTTCTTCCTTCACCAAACTCAACCAACATAATATTTTTCTTCCCTATAATTCTTGTAAGTCTATTTGTAGGTTATTTTTTTAGACTTTTATAAACAATGTTTAGGTTTTATGTTATCAGAAAATGATATATATTGGCATAAAGATATTCGAATAGAATAGATATATTTGAAGAATATTTCGTTCATTCAATTTTGGTTCACTGATATTCAATTTTAGTTCGATTTTGAGTTTTAATTTGCTTTACCAAAAATTTTCAGTTAAGATTGTTTATATATTTATCTTTATTTTATTTTCAATTTTAATTTGTTAAGATTTTGAGTTTTGGTTTCTTCTATCAAAAATTTTCAGTTGAGATTATTTGCACATTTATCTTTATCTTTATTCTATTTTTTTATTGAAAAAAATTTATTTGGGTCTTTTTATGAGACACGTGTCCAAAGATTGGACCGTAATATTATGGCATTTCTCGAAATTGGACTATATCTCCTCCAGCGTGTATGGACAAGATCATGTCAAGTTCAACGAAAGGTATCGAACACCACGTCGTAGGCACTCCAATTGCATGTTTGTGTGGGTACTAAGTCAAAAGCGGGGAAACACGATTACATCGCATGTTAGAGCTTCCTAGATATCAACAAAGGAGGCTAAAGTTGGAAGTAAAAAAAAAAGAATTATGTTATGAACAAGGTACATATGTCTAATATTTTCGTTAGTGCGGGAAATATGAAGAATATAAGGAATAAAATTAACGAATTTCGATTACTTTTGAGAAATCAATTATAAAATCTAGGTACAGAGGTATGGAAAGTTATATTCTCTAAAAAGATTGCTTTGGACAGCAATGCTTCAATTGTAGCTATTGCTTGTAATAATTGGGGATGGCCATGAGCGGGGTGGAGATAAGTTTTTTGTCTTATATTTACCTCCAAAGAAAAAATTTATCAAAATTCAACGGGTATGAAATTTCTGTCTCATTTCTATCCCTATGGATAACGCCAAAACCGACTTAAGGATGTAAAATACTCATTTTAGGCTTCTAAGAAAAGAAGACCTCAGAATTTTTTTCTACTATTAATATTTCTCCATTATATTAATTAAAAATTTGCTTTTGTACTAATATATACCTCTATTAAATTAATTATAAAATTATGCTTAAGAAAAAAAATGTCTAAAATAATATTTTATTACAAATATAGCTCTATTAAATTAATTATAAGTTTATGTTTGAGAATAAAATGTAATTAAATTATTATTAGTGTTTGTTAATTTTTATTGGTATTAAAAATGATAACTAATGAGTTAAAACCTTTATTTAGTAAACTATAATTTTGTTTACGAAAAAGAGAATGATTAGTTATCTTTATTCTCTTATAATCAATCTGAATTATATTTTCTTCTTTTATATTTTTATCTCTATGTGAGTTCTCTCGCCTCTCCTTACTTTCTTCTCTTCTAAGAGTCCTTTTTTTTAGGGTTTCGGCATATTAGGGATGCAAATTTTATTTAATCATACTTGATTGCACTCCAGATATAAGTCATCAAGAGCATGGTAGTAAGTATCGTACAATCCACGATACGAATTGTACAATACGAAACGATTCAACAGCTTCACGATACGAATCGTTTGATGAATTTTTTTTGTTCCTATATTGTGTTTGTATTGTACGATTCGGACTCCAAATCGCATGAATCATTCCGAATCGATCCGAATCATAGCATTCACAGGCACAAATGTTCCTCCCGATGACACCTCTCACGACGGTGATTCTTGCTGCAACATCTCTGGTGGTGGCGCCTTTTGCGATGGTGCCACTTGCGGTGGCGCCTCTTATGGTGGTGTCTCTCGCGGTGGCCCCTCTTGTCATGGTGTCTCTCATTGTCGCTCACCCTCTTGTCGTGGTGTCTCTCACTACCTCACGGAGCGATGAAAGAGATGTTAATAGACCTCAGCGATGACAACTTGTAGCAACTTGCACGATATCATTGTATCTTATGGTGGCACAACCTCAAAGTTGGTCTTGTGCATATGATAGACAAAAAACCCTAGGATTTTTAGTGTATTGGAATTAGGCATGTATTAACCTAAATTTTAGCTCATTTTGTTTAAAATATCTTAAAATCTAATAAGTAAATGGTAACTTCCACTAAAGTTACTGCATAAAAAAATGAATAAAGTTACTACTTCACCCAAAAAAAGTAACTCTAAAAACTGTCACTACATCCAAAAAATTAAAAAAAGATAACTTTCAAAATGTTTATGAATTGTACGATTCACAATACGAAACGATTCACGATACGATAAATCAGCTCTCCGATACACGATACGATAAATCAGCTCTCTGATACACGATATGATTCACGATTCAACTACCATGATCAAGAGCAAATGTCTTATGTATTTCGGTGTGTAGATATTTCATCAACTTCAATACAATTTAATGAGTATTTTTTAGAATTTTTAAAGTAGATGATACAAGTGGAAAAGACCTTTTTGATGTTATTGTAGATAAGTTAAGAAGTCTTCAATTTGATATTAACAACCTTAGAGAACAAGGATATGATAACAGATCTAATATCAAAGGAAAACATCACAGTGTGCAAAAAAAATTTCTTGATATTAATCCTAAATCATTGTATACCCTTGTGGTTGTCATAGTTTAAACTTAGTACTTTATGATATGGCTAACTCTTGTCCAAAAGCTACATCTTTCTTTGGCATGTTACAATGTATATATACTTTATTTTCTTCCTCTACAAAAAAGTGGAAAATTTTACAAGACCATATACATAGTTTAACTCTTAAATCATTGTCACAAACACGTTGGGAAACCTGTATTGAGAGTGCGAAAGCTATAAGATTTAAAACTTCACAAATAAGAGATTATTTATTTGAATTAACTTAAGCTAGTGATGATCCTAAAATAAAAAGTGAAGTTGATTGCTTAGCAACTTATGAGCTAGAAAACTGAGTTTTTGTTAAGGATGAATATTTGGTGTGACATTTTATTTGCAATTAACCCAGTTAGTAAGAATTTACAATCAAAAGATATGTGCATTGATGAAGCTATTGAATAGTTAAAAGGTCTTATTTCATTTTTTGAAAAGTACAAACAAAATGGATTTGAAAATGAATTGATATCTACCAAGGAATTGCTTTTGAAATGAATATAGAACCTAGGTTTCATGAAAAATGTATTAGACACAGAAAGAAACAATTTGATGAAATAATCTTGCACAAAAAAGGGCTGGAAAAATAAATTTTATGTTAGTTGTGTGATGTATGCTCGAAATTTGTTCATACCTTTAAAACCAGGTTGTACTTTTACTCAGAAGACTAGGGAGAGTCGAGTAAAAGTAGTTGTTATTTTACCCTTAAGACCTTGGAGAGTCGGGTAAAAATGGAATTTTGAGTTACTGTAAGACTTTGATATAAGCTTAGTAACAATGTCCTTGTTAGGTTTGGTTGAGCAGGCAAGGAATGTTGCTTGGGAGGCTTAGGAAAAGTTATGCTCTTACCATGTTTTGGTGAACAGGTAAGGGTGAGACTCTTGTCGGGTTTTGTTGACCAGACAGGAGTTATGTTTGTGAGACTCAGGGGAAGCAACATTCTTACTGGGTTTTGGTGAACAGGTAAGTGGTGGACTCTTGTCGGGTTTTGATGAGCAAGCAAGGGTGGTTGGTGTAAGTATCATGGTAAGCAACATCCTTATCGAGTTTTGGTGAGTACGTAAGGGTGATTGTTTTTCTAGGCTTTGGTGAGCAAGCAAGAGTTGTTGCTTACGGGTCTTAATGGAAGTAACGCTCTCACCCATTTCCCTGTTTCAAGGGCTCGCCTAAGCGAAGCCTACTCGCTTGAGTTAGTGTAGTCTTGCCTAAGTGAGATGGGCTAGCTTGAGCGAGACCTCGACGTGCCCACTGTTATAATCTCACCCAAGCGAGACCTGGCAGCTTGAGCGAGGGGTTTCACTCGCCTGAGCGAGGGCTCCTTCGTTTGAGCGAGATTGATGGTGTTGATTGGATAAGTGTGTGCTTTCAAATGTTTGGTTGGTGTGCTAGTTTACAAAGTCACGTAAGATGCCTTGTATGTATTATATATGACGAAATGGGGATGAAATGGATGAGTTTGGCATGATCTTAGTATGGAATATGATTGAATGGTTGGTTATAAATGTTAACATGGAATTGGTATGAATAATGATTTATGTTGGTTGGAGGAACATGATGTTGGTGTGGTCAGGATGTAATTCCACGATAGTTTTGTGGTGGTGCCTAATTTGATCAGGACGTAATTCCATGAAATCTCTAGGTGAGATCTCATGGTGGTGCCTCATTGGTCAGGATGTAATTCCACGTTGGTTGTGTGGTGATGCCTCATGGTCAGGACGTAATTTCATGACCCCTGTTAGTGGGAGCTCATGGTGGTGCCTCATACTTAGGACGTAATTCCACGAAGTTCGTGGTGGTGCCTCATTATATAATTTAGTAAGGATTCAAGGTAAGGATTGCATTGTGACACTTTAAAGAGCTAGTTAGTCTCACGTAGAGCGTACTGACTCAAGTGGTGAGAGTAGCAGGAGACAAAAATACTTTTAAATATGTACGTTCCCAATCCAACACGAATATGCTATGGCCCAACAAGACCCGTCTAGCTTTTCTAAGCTAAAGTGGCTAGAAGATATCCTAAAATATATTTCTTTGGTGCAAATACTTATATATTGATAATATATATGAATAAATGTCGCTAGTTTAATTACCTCTTGATATTTCTTAATACTATATATTTTTAAAATATTTTATTTATCAAGCAATCGTATCACATTATTATTAATTATTTTAGTCCTGCCGTAAAAGATGAATTTTATAACATACCTATTCACAGTAGTTTTCGCATAGGCACGGTCTTCCAATAACCCTCCCATATAAAATTTATTATAAATTATATTAAATGTCATTGTTTTTTATTTATAGAATAAATTAAATTGACCATTTCTTAGATTTTAAAAATTAATATTTATTATAACCGTTCTTATTTCTTATAAGACTACACATTTTAACCTTTTTAAACAATTAAAAAGATTAATATAATACATAACTAATGGAAATATAATACTTTTTTAAAACAATTAAATTATATTTGTAAAAGTAAAATAAGTAAAATGCATTTGTATAATTTCATAGAGAAAGTATTTTAAAATTAAATTACATTTAAATATATAAATACAAAAATGTGTACCTATAAGCGTAGCAGTCCCCAAATATATATACCTACTGTGCAGTTGAGTTTGGTTCTAGACTTGGTACCAATTTGGATAGAAGCAAAAAGAGTTAAAAGTTTGAAGCACGTTTTGGAAAAGAAAATGAAGATAGAGGAGAATATTTTAGGGATAATTGAAAGTGCAGGTTCATTTTTGGACGATGATGGCAAGCCTAAAAGAACAGGTTTGTTTCTCAATCCAAATCTTTTTCATGCAAATCCCTTAGTTTTAAATTAAAATTAAATTACTTTAGTTTTAAATTAAATTCTTGACATTGATTATGGCAAACCAACAGACATGTTTTTGTTTCCTTGTCCAAATTATCAGAATGTGATTATTTTCTGTTCTTATTCCACAAATTGTTATTAGCTTCAGCATTTCCTGTTAACGCTCTTTTAATTTTGAAAAAGAAAAAAATCATTGTGTGCATTCTAAAAATTAATATTAAGAAACTTTCATTCACCTTGGTTTAGATTTTGTTAGATTGGTTCATAAAACCTTCAAAGTTGTTCTACATTTGAATAATGGTTCAACTTCATATCTACACGTTACATTTAGTGACTAATTTTAGTTAAACTTTTGTAGAGTGTATTACTAAAATAATTTATTTTTGTAACTATTTTTTTAATATACATACATTATTTTGCAAATTTACCCAGTATAAATTGATTTTGTTATGGTAGAAAAACTACTTAAAATTAATCTTCTGTAAATAAATTAGAAAAATTCTTGGTAGGAAAAAGAAAAATTAATTTGAAATAAGAACCTTTTTACGATTAAAAAATAATTTTAATAATTAAGTCTAAACCAAATGTCTGGTGTATATGTCTTGGTTTACATATATAGATTCAAAGCCAGGTCAATTGAAACGGTAGCATTTACGTTGTGGTAAATGATAAGTCTGTTTTGTTTTATAAAATTTATTTATTTTGAAAATTTATATTGATGATACTGTTTTCTATTCATGGATAAAATAAATTCTTTTACACTAATAATATTACATCAAACTTAAACGTTATCTACAGTTTGACGAATTTTAGTTTTTATAGAAAGTTAACCTTATATATATTATTTTATAACTTTAAATTGTTAAAAGTTCAATAAATAATTAAAGAATATGGTCAGATATAACATTATTAAATGTTTTTATCTAATATATTAAATATTTTAATTAATTAAGACATTTACAATAACTGTTTTCCCATAAATATAATTTAAAATCATAAACGCGAAATACGATTTTGGGGTAATTGATACAACATTTCACGCTCTTCCTCTATTCTAAAACTGATTAATGTTTTCAACTATCACTGAAAATACCTTTTTTACTCTGTCATCATTAAAAACTTTAATTATTTTAAAATTTCATATGAAATAATCTTAAAGATAGTTCTTTTATGAAGTAATATAATTGTTTTACAACATAGGAAATATTAAATAATCACTCCTCGGTTACTTTAAAATTATTCTTATTAATAAATTTTTAATCGTCTTTTTAAATTTGAAGATTAAATAATTTTTTAATTGTAGTTATTATTTTTTATCATGGAGGTTAAACATTAAACTGAAATAAAGAAACTAAAAACATGTAAAAATTAAATATTTTTTTGAACATTTATTCCACAGGTGAAAGTAAGTAAATTAGGCTCTAACTCCTGTGATTATAATTTCAAACTATATTAATGACATGCAATGCACATTAAATATATAAAAGTCCTTTTTCACATCTTACTAAACTGAATGATCTCTTTTTCTTTTCTTTGACTGTTGGAACTTTGAGTTTTGTTTTTGAAAGTTTGACTCTGTTAATTAGTCTGAGGACCATGAGAATCAGTGTCACTAATTAATAAAGGTTCTTAAACAACTCATTTTCTGATTAAATATTTTTATTCTATCCATATTCATCAACGGACAGAGATAGAGTTTCCTGTGTTTTTCCAAAGCACTTCTTTAAGAAAATAGTTAATAAGTTTCTGCTTACTTTTTTATGTTTTCATTGAATAAATGGATTAGAAGCATGTACATGAATATCTATTATTTTTCATATAATGACTCATCAAAAGAATACAAAATTTGGATTTACTTCGTGAATAGAACATAGTTGCATGCATTTGAATAGTTGGGTGTCACTCCAAACTTTTTAGATTTTGTGTTCGACCTTGTTTCTAATAGCGATGCTTCAAGGGTTTTTTTTTTTTTCATTTTTATAGTACTAAATTCCTTTGCCACAGTGATTTAGACAATATGTTTTTGTGTTGCTTTATGATGTTTTTTTTTTTAACTTAGCTATTTTGTCCCTCTTATATAATATATAATGGCATTAGTTAAACTCCACAACAAGACTTAATTCAATAAACTTCGTTTTAAGCATGAAGTGAAAAGGTGACAAAAAAAGGGAAGGTGATTGTTGAGGATGTTCTGCCAGTGCAAAAGCCATGTCAATCTAATTATTTTAATTTCATTAAATGACCAAATTTTTTTTTCCAATTAACAGTCTAGTTAATATAGATGATCCCAAAAGTTAGAGACAAGAATATTTTTAAAATAGTGGAATACAATTAAGGTATAAAAATTTTATACTTAAATTTACTAAACATCATTATTTAAATTAAGATATGAAATTTTTTTTATATTTAAATTTACTAAACATTATATGTGGTTCACTTGATTTAGAGTACAACAACAACTGTACTGAAATTGACAAACTATTCACAGCTAAAGCAAAAGATGAAATAAGTTTGATTACTTCAAAGTTTCCCTTGCTGTTAAGTAGTCATACAAACTTTCCAAGATAAAACTAGAGTTTAATTAAATTAAGGATGACGTAATCTAACTTGTTGAACATTTTTTTAGGTTGTGTCGTTATTTCATTTAACACTAATTTCATATAGATCTTTAGGGTTAAAAATAACTAGACAGTGTGTAATACACACACAACCATTGCTTGTAATTGTTCTTGTGAAAACAAATAAGAGATATTAGAAAACACAAATAATGTCTTACCTCAATCCTTGACCCTTCGAGTCGGCTTTTTCTTGACTTGTACATATTATCTCTTAACGTAGGCGGTCTGGACCCTTAGGGGTTACCTGCGGAAAGGGGTCTGACGATCAAGTCAGCAAAAAGGCTCTCAAAAGTCAAATATCAGATTAGGGAATTAATGAAAACATAACTTTAATTGTTGGGTCCACTCGTATTAGAATAATTAATTATGTCTTGCCACCTTTATAGACTGAACCAGTATTTGGATCGTAGATGGGCCTAGGCTTGGCCCAAACCTTGTGTTTGCGTTTGTTGGTACTAGGGACCCTTGTTTGCGACATTCTAAGTTTGGGTTTATTGGCTTAACAAGTATTGTTCTTTGCAATACGCGGCCTGGGCCGCTATATGGTTCTGCTTGACTGATTACCTATGTACTAGTTTTTATTTGTGGGACTATGTCTAGGTAGACTTGTCCGTGTAGTTGCCTTAGTCCACCTAGGTATAGTACACTAATTAATCTATTTTTTATATATTAAATTGTTTAATATCAATATTAATGAATGGTTCAGATTTTTTTTTCTATTACCGATAAGGTTTATTAGATTTGGAAGTGTTTTGCCTGATTGATTTGTAAACTTTTTTTTTTAAATCTTAGCTTCGTGTAAGCTCCAATAAGAATAAGTTATGATTCCCTCACACATTGCTAATATGGTCATTACTATGTGAGTTTTGAATACATGAACTTTAAATATGATAATAGAACCCTTAATCAAGGTTTCACTCTATTCATCACCAAGTCCAAATGGTTTAAACTAAATATTATAAGTTTGATTAATCTAAAACTGTAATATTTCTCTTCTAAATAATCCTCTTAGAAGAGGGATCACGTATGATACTAGGAGGATATAAGAATTTAAGTATGATCGTTGTTGTTGGAAGTCCTACATGAAGGCAATTTCGTAATATATAAGTGAGGTGCAAATCTTACCGTACAAGTCAATTTTATGGTATTGAGTTAGACTTAAAACTCATTTCTAACATGATATCATAACCAAGTTTTGAGGGGAAGCGTTTAAATCATAAGATTTTATATTAAAAATGGTATCCGACATCTTATATAAACAACTCATACATCATAAGTAATCAATGTCCCCGGTCAAAAAAATTTTTTTCTTACCTTTTGTTTTCTATCTTTTATATTTTCAAGAATTTTTGTGCGTATGTTGAGACAGTTATACAGTTGTTACTGCATATAGTGACAGTTTAAGTTTGATTGAGAATAAGCAGGGACAACATGGACAGCAAGTGCACATATAATAACAACAGTGGTTGGTGCTGGAGTGTTGTCTATAGCTTGGGCCATGTCTCAATTGGGATGGATTATAGGCATATTCTCAATCTTGCTCTTTGCAATTGTCAACCTCTTTACTTCAAGTCTTCTAGCAGACTGTTATAGATCACCAGATCCTGTCACTGGCAAGAGGAATCATGTTTACATGGATGCTGTCAGAAACATCTTGGGTATGTCTACCTTGTAATTCTCATATATATAATTAAATTCCAAAGCTCAATTCTAATTGCAATTTATTTGTCAAACAATAGGTGGTAAAATGCCTATGATATGTGCACTCATCCAGTACACCAACCTTCTTGCAGCAGGGGTTGGTTACACAATAACTACAGCCCTAAGTATGGTGTAAGTTCTCTCTTTTTCTCATGTCACTTGAATGGCTTGTAGAATGGTAGAAAACAGTGATTTATCATATTACGTGATATGTTAAAGGAGTAATAAATAAGATTGATTTAAATATAGGTAGTAATTTTTGTTTTAAGTTTTTTTTAAAATTCAGTTTTTTTTTTTTGTCTCTGATCAGGTATTTTGACCTCAACTCTCTTAAATAAAAATCTAGTAATGTGACTACTTGAAGTGTGTTTGAAAATCCATTACAGGCTTGTGAATGAAAAAAAAAAATCCATTTTCCAAAATAACCGGAAAAAAAGTACATATATATAGTTAAAAACACTACTTGTTATATTTTACGAAAGAGTATGCAAACAAACTGTTTCGTTAATAGTCCCATTTTTCAGCTTAATAAAACTCATTTGTTGCTAATGGGTTAGATGCTAAGAAGAGTTTAGAAGTAAGACCCGTTAATCCATTCATCACTGAATCAATGCAACATGGTTTTCCTCAAGATTCAAAACTAAGATGGTTCGTTGTTGGAAACTAGAGACAAATTATATGACTTGTGACTTGTGAGTAGAAAAAATATGTTACCACATGAGAATAATTTGCTAGAGTATAAGAAGGGCTAGCATCGTAGAAATCAAAGAAATATACGAAGAAGTAGATTGTGTATTAGTGATTGAGTAGAAATTATTATAAGAGATGTATTATATAATTCACAAAGATAATTCTAAAAATCAAAGTAAATGGGTTTAAAACATAGGCTTATGCTAATATCTCCTCAAACTCATAATGTTATGGTTAAATATATTGAGAGTTTGTAAAATAAAAAATGAAAACGTAAAATGGAGTGCGATTTGATAAATATATCTGTAATATGTAAAGTCGAAGGAACAAATGTTAAAACTATAGTGCCAAGTTGAAGATGATAACGAGTAAAATGACAATCTGTTTCATTATGTTTGGTTTGCTCATGAAAGTAGGGTTGCGAGCAATATGAATAACACTTTTATTGTCACAACACTAGTGAAAAATGAGCTTATTATGACAGGTAAAACAAGCTTATTATAAGAGGTATTATGGCCTCATAGTTGTAGGATTCATAGAAAATCCACACTTTTTATAATGTCGCAGAAACCTATCATAGTAAGTCAGACTTAGTATGATAGGTGTTCGATTAACATTCATATAAGTCTAACTCACAACCGCACAAGATGACGATGTTGGAACAATTAGTGAACTTACTATGACAATTTTTTGTAAAACTTGTCATAATAAGTCGAACTTATTTAGACAGGTAATGCAAAGTACATCATAGCAAGTCTAGATTACTATGACAGGTAATGCAAAGTACGTCATAGTAAGTCAGATTTTCTTTATGATTTTTTTTGTTTTACCATTTTCCTCTCCATTCAATTCACATGCAAATAAATTTCATATCACCAGACCAAACAATTCCAAACCATACCAATTCCACACAGTTAATTTGTCTAACAAACTCAAAAATTGAAATTGTATATAATAAACCTACAACCTCGATAACTTTTACAAATACTCTCAAAAAGATTGTAAAGTACTATAAAACTAAGATTTCTACAAGTTATCAGCAACATTCAAAAGAAAGGAAACCCACTTGGTTCTAATTTCTTCCACCTATCTACCTTCCAATGGGGATGAATCATTAAATATCTACAAAAATCATAATGAAGTTAAACAATATTGTAATTAAAAATTACATAAGTATTTAGTCAATTTTTTATTACCTTATTCCATTAGTCAATAATGTTTGTACATATAATCGTGTGCATGTGTTTCATGACGTAATACCCACACTCATAACTCCCCAATGGACGTCGACACTACAAATCAAATACAAATAATTATAATATGTTTTATATTAGAACTTAAATGGTAGTCAGACATATAAATTACGTTAGGTGCAATTATTTGCATCATCTTCCTAGATACAGATGGAATACCCCACAACCTTGAATGAGCTTCCAAAGACCTACAAAAAGTAAACATTCATTAAATCATATTAATCATATTGGAAGGAAATAAAATAGAACAAAAAACTTACACCTCTAATATATTTTTGATGGACAATGTGTTAGCTTTCTTAAGCAAGGAACACAAGAGAACCACAAGAGAATGATTAGGAAGAATTACTAGCAACTCCCAATGACCCCTACAAGTTGGAATAATATTAATAAAAATAAGTTCTAAATTAGTTACCTATAATTCAAGAATTGTGTACTTATGCAAGTAAGGTGCTAAGTACACCTCTTTGTCGGCTTTTTCAAATATCATTGTTAATTATTTTTGCACCTCCTCTGATCTATTTCCTACATTCTGAATGATAATAGGGTCAAGAAATCCATAAATATTAGCATTATTCTTCTTGATGCATAGGTGATGCAAATACCTTAAATATCAACAAATAATGTTAGAATAAATTATTGAATACAATACTGAACTATTTTTATGGTTAATGAAGGCTTACTTACAAATTTAAAACTTGTAGAACTATTATGGATAAGAGATCATTACCAATCACAATTTCACAAATATCCTTATGACATACAAAAAAGAGGTGGCACCAGTCTTGCCTGTCAATTCAGGAGGCATATCTAACTAGAAAATTTTATTCCCTATTGTCACTACTGTTGCACCGAGTTGTTGGAGAGGAGATAATTATGGTTGTGGAGGTGTAACAATGTTTGCATTCTTAGAACCCTCCTAAATTTAAATAAAATTATTAGAATAATATATCCATCCAATTACAACAAATACGTACATAAATAAAGCAAATATGAAAACCAATACTTACTAAAATTGGCTTTGCCAATCTGGCTGGCCAAATGATAAAATTCTCTAGAGCTTGCCCCATTGTTTCAACCTCCTCAGTGGGTACATGAACGTTAGTGGAAGAATCTTTAACATCTACAACCACCACTCGCATCATATCATATTTAATAGTCTGATGGTGGATGGTCTTTCCTAAATTATATATTTTACCTAAAACAAAAAAAAATAGATGATAATAAACAAAATATAAAGAAAAATTATATAATTGGAATAAGATTTACCTAAGACCACCAAACTGTTGAGGGGAGTCATCAACATATAGTTCACAATCAATAAGATCATCAATATCATCCCCTGATTCTTTAGGAAAGGATAATAGGAAGAACCAAGAATATAAACTTGGATATGATTGAACATAATTGAATCTCAAATAACATACACGATACTTCTTTAACAATATATGTTTTAGTCTTTATATACACCATTCTTTTATGTTTTCCTTCCTATATATATCTCCATTTTGTATTGATTTTACACAATAAAAAACTAACAAGAGATACCATCAAAGTAGAGACTAAAACAAATAATTTGTAGACATAAAAATGAATTAGAAAAGTGAGAAAAAGCTAGGCGAATTAAAGTTAAAATCATAATTTCCACAAAAAATTTCAAATAAGAAAAACAAGCAAACCAATTATTAAGGATGCTAATGTTAGTTCCTACTTATACCATTAATGAACAAAACCATATCTAACATTTCCCTATCTCCAAACCATGAACAAAAAAACTTGGAATGAATCGAAAACCAACCAAATTAAAGCATTAAACCAAACACAAGCATGGTATGACTTTAAACCATTACAACCCAAGATAAGCATTCATTCCCTTAGAACATTTCAACCAATCTAGAAACACCTTTAAGATGAAATATGATGCCAACACAAAATAACAGTGACATCACACATTAAAATGTCAAAGCATCTCTCACTCACTCCAAAGTAGAACCATGGCCTAACATACATGCACAAACTAAGTGAAGGAAAGAGAGAAAACATGTCCAAACGGTGGCAGAATCACTAGTGCAGCAACCAGGGCAAACAACAGCGAACGACGCGACGAATGACGCAACGAACGACGTGATGAATGGCACAACCAATGGAGTGGCAAACTATGCAACGAACGATGCAAAAAATGGCTTCGTCGAAGGCAGATGAACGGAGACAACGAAGGCAATGTGACTATTTGAGAAAGAAGGCAGACTTCTTGAGAAAGAATGAAGATGAGAAAGAGAAATGAGGGAAGGGGAAAATTTGGGATTTAAAGATACTATGATTGTTCTCCCAAAATTTGTCATAATATATTTTTAACATAATTTCAATTTTTCCACCGTGCCTATTTACTATGATAGGTTAATTGCACCTGTCATAATAAGTTTTCCCTTTTCACTTATTATGACATATCCCTTTTTACCAATCATAATAATTGTTATTTTTATTACAAAAATGTCACCGGTCAACTTATTATGACAGGTGGCTTATACTTGTCATAATAAGTCATCGTAGATTCTCCTTTTTTCACTAGTGCAATGTAGAGGCATAGGATCTTTCAAATAGACATTCATATCTGCAAGTAACCAACACAGCCAAATAATCTTATAGATAGTCAAAGTCATGGCATGATACTTCTATGGACGATCGAGATGTAACATCTTGTTTCTTACTCTTCAATTATATAAGTGAATCATAAAGAAAAATACACCCTTAAGTAGTGGATTTCTGATCATTAGAACCATCATTCGAATCTACATCACAATAGGTACGCAAGTCGAAAGATGACGTAGAAGAAAACAAAAGAGAATGAAATTGAGTGCTCCAAAGTTACTCAGGAATACGAAGAATAACACCCCAATGAAATGTTGTTGGAGTTGAAACAAACATACTACCAACATGAACAACATGTGAAATGTTTAGAGGAGTCATAGTAAGATAAACTAGACTCCCAACAATAGTACAATATAAAATAGAATAAGTCAAAGGAACATCTTTTGATGGGAAATATCGTACACTTGTCTCAAGAGGAGTATCAACAATCTTATTGTCAGTAGCCTGAGCACATTCAAATAGGTCAGTAATATACTTGAACTGAGACAGAAGATGACCTTTGGAAGAAGAAGCAACCTCAATACCCAAAAGGTAACGCAATACACCAAAATATTTCATAGAAAAATGATGGAATAATGTAGTTTTTAAAGATGTAATTTCATCAAAATCATCATCAGTAATAATCATATCACCAACATATAAGGATAGCCAAATACGTCTTGCATTGGTTTTTTGGACAAATAAAGCAAAATCATGATGACTAACAACAAAACTAAGAGAAACAATTACTATAGAACTCTTTTGAAACCAAGCACGAGGTGCTTGTTTAAGACCATAAAGGGATTTTTGAAGTTTGCAAACTTCACTAGATTTGTGAGAGACACCTGATGGTTGAGTCATGTAGACTTCTTCGTGTAGATACCCATTCAAAAAGGCATTGTTCACATTCATTTATAAATTCTTCCATTGAAAAATAGAAGCGACAACAATCAAGGTACAAAACAATAGTCATCTTTGCCATAGGAGACAATGTTTCTTCATAATCCAACTCATACTCTTGGTTATATCCTTTAGCAACAAGTTTAGCTTTATATCTTTCAACTTAGCCATCTAATTTTGTCTTAATTTTGTATACCCACCTAGATCCAACAAGACATTTTCTGGTGGCAATGGAACTAGATCCCATGTATGAGTCTAATGTAGAGTAGTAAGTTCCTCAGCCATAACATTTTGCCAAAGTGGATCATGGACAGTCTCTCTATAGGATGAAGGCTCATGAAGACGATAAATAAAGGCAATAAAAGCAACAAATGAACTAGAATAAGAGGACTGAACAAAATCTGGTAGTTGAATAAATTTATAATTATGACTATATCAAACATGTGACAAAGGAACCATAACCTCAGGAGATGATTGAGTAGGCACAGTAAAGGAATCAACAAGTACAACCTCTAGTGTAGTGTCTATAATTGGATCTAAGACATGTTTTGGATTTGGTACAAAAGTAAGAGTAGTGTAATCAATATCAAAAGGATCAATTTTAATTACATCAGATGTAGTCAAATAATGTGAGCTAGCTGGAATAGAAAAGAATGGAATATGTTTTAAAATCACATCAGGACGTAGACATACAATTTTTGACTAATTGGATCAAAGCAACAATATCCCTTTTTACCAAGACTATATCCCAAAAGGACACACGAAGCAGACTTAGTTGATCTAAGACATGTTTTGGATTTGGTACAGAAGTAGGTGTAATGTAATCAATATCAAAAGGATCAATTTTAATTACATCAGATGTAGTCAAATAATGTGAGCTAGCTAGAATAGAAAGTAATGGAATATGTTTTAAAAATACAACAGGACGTATACATACAATTTTTGACTAACTAGATCAAAACAACGATATCCCTTTTTACCAAGACCATATCCCAAAAAGACACACGAAGTAGACTTAGTTGATAATTTAGTACACTCAACATGTGGTTTTAGAACAAAACAGGTACATCCAAATACACACAAAGCAAAGTTATCAAGTGCATGACCATACAAATATTCAAAATGAGACAAACCATAATTATGTGTAGTCGGGATTCGATTTACAACATGAGTTGTTGTAACGATAGCTTCTCCCCAGAAGACACTTGGAACATTAGTAAATAACAAGAATGAGCTTGCAATCCCAACAAGATGACAATGTTTCCTTTCAGTAATGCCATTTTGTATAGGAGTGTTGATGCAAGAGGTTTGATGTATAGCTCCATTAGAGGAAAGTAAAGTGGTAAAATCATTAAAACTATATTCACCCCCCAAGTCACAACAAAAAGGTTTTTATGGTAGCAAAATGTTGGGTCTTTACAAGAGCATTAAAACTTTTAGAAATTGTGAGAAAATCAAACTAATGTTTCATAAGATAGATCCAAGTGAAACAAGCAAAACCATCAATGCAATTAGAGACATAATATATAGAACCTCTTTTGGTGGATACAGAGGAAGGTCCTCACACATCAAAAGGCATAAGATCAAAAGCAGTAAGAGAAGAATAAATACTTTTATTAAAATGTAAAGAAAATTGTTTTTTCCAATTTATAACCACTACAATAAGAAATATCATGACTGTCCAAAGCACCCCAAGACTCTAGTAGACGCTAAAAACTTTAAACGAGATGTAGAAACATGACCCAAACAAGAATGACACAAATAAAAAAGGGAAGAAGAAGAAGACAAACAAAACGAAGATAAATCGACACTAGAGATTACAACTATTAACTCTTTGAACTAATTAAGGACATAGAGTCCACCTTACATTCGACCTATCTCAATCACCTTATGAGATGTGCGATCCTGTATAAAATATTCAAATAGAGAGAAATACACATTATATCCATATTCACATATTTTTGCAACATAAGCAAGATTCATAGCAAGACCATGTATGTAGTAAACATCAAACAAAGACAAATGATGTGACAATGGTACCAATACCATATAATGAAACTGAATTACCGTTAGTAGTGGTAATTAATATGGGTGAGTTAGGTGATAACGAAACAAAAGAAGGCAAATGATGTGACATATGATTAGTGACACCTGAGTCAATGATCTATTTCCCAGAAGATATATTTGATGATGATGTACCTTCAAATTACAAGGCTATGTTGGCCTGCGACTAGGAAACAAGTCTAATTTCCTCTGCTAATAATTCATTAACAACATCATCAACAAAAGGGAGACGGTTACGATGCAAAATTGAACGACACAAACTTTCAAAATCATTACGCAAGATTATAAGAAATTGAACCAAATGTTGTGATTTCCTACGAGTAATATACGGTGCAAAAGCACTCAATTGTGTAGGCTCTGTCAAGGCAAGTTGATCTCACATGGTTGTCATGACACAATAAAAATCTTGAATGCTCATGTCATTTTTCTTCAGTGCACAAATATCTATCTCAAGTTGATACTGTTTGGTAAAATTAGATTGTGTATAAAATCAAGATAAGTGATCTCATACCTCCTTTGCAAATTTTTCCAATTGAGCGCTAATTTTTCCAATTGAGCGCTAATGTAGCTGAAGGATTAGATGAAATGCTAACACCATGGTTACTCAATAACTGATTAAAAAAATTACAATAATTTTGTAAGTTTAATTGGTGCATATTACAGGACAATACGAAAAATCAACTGTTTCCACCGGAATGGAATTGGAGCAGCCTGTCGTTTTTCGACTAATCCGTACATGATTGGTTTTGGAATTGTAGAAATCTTTGTGTCTCAAATCCCACACTTTCACAAGCTGTCTTGGCTCTCTGTCATAGCCGCGCTCACGTCTTTTGGTTATGCATTAATTGGTTCTGGACTATCTCTTGCTATAGTTTTCACAGGTTAATTCCCTACTTCTTATTCACTTTTTTTTTAAACATTTTAATGTAAAATTTTAAGGTTTAATGTATAATAGATTTTGTTTTTTTAATATCATTTAATTTTTATAGTTTTATTCGATGTAAAACTTTTAACTCGTGTTTAAATTTTTAACTCACGTTTAAATTTTTTTGTATTTATTTGAGGATTAATATCTGGCTAAACATGGATTGAACCAGGGAAAGGAAAGAGCACTTCTTTAATGTGGGGCAGCAACGTACAAAAACCAATACACAAGTTCTTGAATATTCTGATTGCACTTGGAAACCTTGCAACTGCTAACAGTTATTCACAAATTGTTATAGATATTCAGGTATTGATCTTACCCAAAAAAATATTGTTGTAAACTCAAGTCTTCTAAAACCACATTGGTTAAGAAATGACGAAATGATTTGTTTTGTTTTTGAGTGTACACTTTTATAATTAAACCTAACTTTTTATACACTTAAAAATTGTTAATTCATATTGAGACAGGATTCTTTGAAATCATCACCACCTGAAAATAAAGTGATGAAGAAGGCAAACAAGATAGGAATATCCACAATGACAATGTTGTTCTTGATATGTGGATGCTCTGGTTATGCTGCATTTGGTTCAGACACACCTGGTAACATCCTACTCAGCTCTGGCTTTAAAGAGCCTTTTTGGCTAATTGACTTAGCCAATGTCTTCATTGTTGTGCATCTGGTTGGAGCATATCAGGTTCCACATATTCCCTTTCATCTCTTGAAATATATTCAAAATATTTTCTTCACAAAGTTCATAGATATGTTTAGAGATCTATTTTCAACTCCATGTTTCACTATATTGATCTTGAATGAACACATTGTGGCAGGTTGTTGTCCAACCCATTTTTACTATAGTGGAAACATGTGCTAGACAAAGGTGGGAAAGGTCAAGTTTTGTTAATAAGGAATACCCTATGAGCATTGGAAAAATGAAGTTGAGGCTTAACTTGTTTAGGTTAGTTTGGAGGAGCATATTTGTGGTGGTATTGACTGTTATGGCTATGGCAATGCCCTTTTTCAATGAGATGCTTGCTCTTTTGGGGGCCATTGGGTTCTGGCCATTGACAATATATTTTCCAGTGGAGATGTACATTGCAAGAAAAAACATCAAAAAGGGAACCAAGTGGTTTGGACTTAAAACCTTGAGCTTCTCTTTCTTGCTTCTGTCTTTGGCCATAGCATGTGCCGCCATTCATGGCATCGATCATGCTCTTCACCAGTACAAGCCCTTCCAGTATGAAGCATAGCTGGCTACTAAGTTTTTTTTATGACAACTTTATGATCATGAATACAATGAACAAAATCAAAGGTGTGCAAAAAAATATTTATCAGTTTATTTTGTTTTATTTTGAAAGAGAATGCTTAGAAAAATAATAGGGTGAAGAGAGAAAAAAGAAATCAGTTTTTATTTCTAGAGTTCAGCCTCAAGCTTATATAAAACTAGTGTCTTTATTTCTTAGGTGGATTGAACTTAAGTCTCTTTTATATTGTTTTTCTTTCGATTATTTAATACTAATGTCTTTATTACTTACTTACATGGTTGAACTTAAGTATCTTTTATATTGTTTTTATTTCGATAAATTATCACGTTGAGAATTCCATCATGTATGTGTAAAAATATTTATTTTTTTATAATTATAATGTATGATACAAATATTTTTAAATAGATAAATTATATTTAATTTCACAGTTAATCATTGAAATTGATATATAAAACTATTTTTAGTTATTGAATAAATTTAAAAAATGAATTTCAATATTTAGATTAAAAAAATTGATAAATTGATAAATTGTATCAGATGGACTATTCCTGGGGTGAATGGAGCTCTTCGTAACTACAAGCAAATCCTTCAAATTTTGGTTTATTTATTTCATAAGGGTAGCTACAGTTAGTTGTGATTATAATGTGAAAACTTTCAGATAAATATTCTTAAGAATAAAATGAGATGAAAAGAAAAGAAAAATACGGCTGTGTTACTTTAAAATAAAAGTTTGAAATAAAAATTTAAAAGTAAAATAAGTACAATTTATTATAAAAATGAAGCTAATAAGAAATAGAAGAAGGAGAGGAAGAATAGAGAATGAGAGAATAGGGTGTAACTTTCTGCTGTGTATTATTATTGATAGGAAAAGTCTTATTTATAGATACAACATGTGATCCATAAAGGAAACAAATCAACTAGTTTAATACAAATATTTAAATAAAGAGTAATGAATCATATGACTATCAATCATATGAGTAAATGTATCAAATCAATGGACAATCATTAATTCATAACACTCTCCCTTGAGTGTCCATTGATAAGAGAATGTGTCTCGTTAAAACCTTAATTATATAAACTTCTTGATGTATAAAAAACACATTTGTTTAAATACTCAATTTGTAATCTCAAACAAAAATTTTGCCTTTTCAAGATCTTTCATCTCAAATTCTTTCTTTAAGCAATCAATTGCCTTTGTGAGCTCATTAGTAGTTCCAATGATGTTTATCTCATCTACATAAACAATAATTATGGCAAATTCATTTTTGGATCTTTTCATATAAATACAAGAACAAATAGGATCATATCTATATCCTTCTTTTAATAAGTAATCAATAAGACGGTTGTCATACATGTTCTGATTGCTTTAATCAATAAAAGGGCTTGTTCAATTTTGTTGAATAACCCTCTTTAGAATTTGCCTTGTTGGGCAAATAAAATCCTTTAGGGATTTTCATATAAATATGATTCTCAACAGAACCGTACAAATAAGTTGTAACATCATCCATTAGATGTAAATGCAAACCTTGTTGTGCAATTAGGATAATCAAATATTGCAATGTTGTTGCATCCAACACCAGAAAATATGTCTTTTCACAAATCAATATCAGATTTTTTGAAAAACATTGAGCAACCAATTGTGTTTTGTATCTAACAATTTCATCATTTTTAATTTGATTTTTGTGCAAAAATCCATATGTACTCAATAGGTTTGACACCTTCATGTGTGCGAACTATAGGTTCAAAAAACTTTCGTTTAGCAAGCAAATATAGTTATGATTCTTTGCATATTTTCATTTTCGCCAATCTTTTCTATGTCGACAATCTTCAATGATCATTTATTATTGATCCTCATTGTCATTCATAGCATTCATTGCTATATTATATGTAAAAGTTTCATCAATGTTAACTTCATTTTGATTCCATATTATATGATTCATGACATAATTTATTGAGATCTCATCATTTTTAACAATTTCAGGTACCTGAGGTTCTTCTAGAACCAAATCATTAATTATGTAAAATAAATCTTTTGGGATTTCGACCTTTTCGATTAGGTCATCTTGCATTTTAGCTTCTTTCTCATTTAAGAGTTTTTATCTTTGGAACCAATAGGTCTACCACGCTTCAAATGTGTCTTTGGAACTAACAGGCTTACCACGCTTCAGGCGTGTTATGAATTAATATCAAATATACTTGAAGCATTAGTAGCTGGTATAGATGATTTGATTATCCTTTCTGTTAGTAAGAACATTTGGTAATGGATTTAGTAATTTTGTAAATGAATTATCCTTTGAACTTCTAGTTCACATTCTTTTATATGAGGATCAAGATAAGATAATGATAATTCATTCCAACCAATATTCTTTTCCAATTGTTTTCTTTCTCCCCCTAATGTTGGAAAAACATATTCATCAAAGTGACAGTCGAAAAGTCGAACTGTAAATAAGTCGAACTATTGGAAGTTCAAGATATTTTATTATTGAGGGAGAATCATATTCAACATATATTCTCAATCGTCTTTGAGGACCCATCATGGTCCCTTTTGGTGGGGAAATTGAAACATATACACCACAATAAAAAAAATTTACATGAGAATAATGTCACTGACCAAAAGCCAACTGCATAATAGAGTATTTGTGATAAATTGTTGGCTTGATGCAAATTAATAATGCAAAATGAAAAATTGCATATCTCCAAGTAGCCTTTGGAAGATTAGCTCTAGTAAGTAATGTCTTGCAACCAATTTTAGATGTTTTAGTAATGATTTTGCAAGTCTATTTTGAGTATGAACATGTGCTACTGGATGCTCAACTTCAATTCCAATTGATATACAATACTCATGAAAAGAATGAGATGTAATTTCACTAGTATTATCAAAACATATTTTCTTAATCGGATAATTTGGGAAGTGAGCTCTTAATTGTACTAATAAATTTGCAAATACCTGATTGCAAGTTGATAATAAACAAATATGTGACCATCTAGTTGATGCATCAATTAAAACCATGAAATATATAAATGATCCACATGGTGGGTGTATTGGACCACAAATATCACCATGTATTTGTTTTGAAAATGAGATTGACTCATTTCTAATTTTTCTGGTGATGGTCTTATTATTAACTTTTGTGAACGTATAGTACATGACAACTCATTGGTCTGAAGAAGTTTCTTAACTCTTAAGTAGGTGTCCACATGAGTTTTTGAACTATTTTTCGCATCATGATATATTCAGGATGACTCAATCGATCATGCCAAACAAGAAATTCATTTCCATTTGTAAGCTACTAGCTTACAATGACGTGCATCTCAATTGCATTACTATATGTCTAGTATAAGCCATAAGAGAAGGCTAATAATTTCTCCAATACATATTCTTTCTTTTTTTTCAACTCAATTATAGAGATATAAAGATATTTCATATCTTTTTCATTCTTGTTTGTCTCAATGTGATATCTATTTAGACAAATATCCTTAAAACTTAATAAGTTTCTATTCAACTTCTTGGTAGAAGTATAATAGCTCTTTCAGAGCCTTCACTTATACTTCTAGTACTATAAATAATGCTAACATTGATGTCTCACATTATCAAACAAGAGAAAAATTTATTACTCTTAAAAATTGTATAAGTTGTTGCACTATCAATAAGACAAATATCTTCATCATTGGTGCTAGTGCCAACATTCATTTTTCATATAAACATAAATATCAATATGATATTTTTTTAACACTCTCATAACCAATGAGGTGATCAATGCTTTCATTTGATTTAACAAAGAAAATAATAATATCAAGATGAGTAGCATACATATGGTTATAATCAGAATCACCATCTTCATAAGCAAAATGTGTTTCTATTATTTGTAAGATACTTTGGTTTACGACAAGTACAACTCAAATGACCTTTATTATCGTAATGATAATATATACTTTCATCTTATTTGCCAATATTTTCACATTTTTCTTTTTCCTTTTTCACATTTTTGTGCCACTTCTGTTGACAAAATGTATCTTTGAAATTTCCTTTAAAACCATGTCCATAATCAATATCACGATCATGAAAATATAAATCAAATGTTGTTACATTCACTTCTAGGAATGGAACAGAACTGATTGGACAAGTTACTTGATTTTCCATCAAAAGCTCAATGCTTTATTCAACCATACAAAGGCATGAAATAAATTCATAATATTTATTGTTGCATTCACTTCTGGGAATGGAGCAGATTGGATGGATCTCATGATTTTTGTATCAAAAGCTTCATTACTTGGTTCAACCGTACAAAGGCATGAAATAAATTCATAATATTTATTGCTGCATTCACTTCTGGGAATGGAGCAGATTAGATGGATCTCATGATTTTTCATCAAAAGCTTCATTGCTTTGTTCAGCCATATAAAGATATGAAATAAATTCATAATATTTATTGTTGCATTCACTTCTAGGAATGAAGCAGATTATTAGATGGATCTCATGATTTTTCATCAAAAGCTTCATTACTTTATTCAACCATACAAAAGCATGAAATAAATTCATAATATTTTTGAAATCTCTATTCACAAGATTGTTCTCGCAAGAACAAATTAGTTGCTCAGAGGCTTTATTTCTTTCTTTAATGGTATCACTAGGATCCATTGCATCTAAATGTATTTCAATATTTAATATCCAATATAAATAATTCTTCATTGTAATATCAAAGGTCACAAATCCAAATTTTACAACGTTTCACGTGTTTAGAACTAGCACAAAAAATAATAATAATAAAAATCATCATTATAATAAAAATAACAATAATAAGACGGAGAAAAAAATTGATAAAGCCAAACAATTCTTATCAGAAGAATAAGAATATAAGGTAAAATTGTAAATGAAGAAAGGATTAGAAAGAGTTTGGATTGAGACACACAAAGTAATGTTGTTAGAGAGAAAAAACTTCCACTAGTCCTCAGTTAGTTGGAGCATTGTGTTGATAATGTATTATAAAAATAAAGCTAATAAGAGAGAAGAAGGAGCGAAAGAATAGAGAATGAGAGAATAGGGAACAACTTTCTGCTGTGTATTATTATTGATAGAAATAGTCCTATTTATAGATACAACATGTAATCCATAAAGAAAACAAATCAACTCGTTAATACAAATATATTTACATCAAGAATAATGAATCATATGAGTATCAATTATATTAGTAAATGTATCAAATCAATGGACAATCATTAATTCATAACACCGTTTAAATTTTAAAACTTAAGAAGATTATGTTAGGAGGAAGGGAAGCGAAAAGGAAAACCCTTTATTTAACTATATTTTGAAACTAGTTTATTTAACTATAGTATTTTTATAATTAAAATTTACAATAAATAAATATTTTAAGTGTGTAAGTTACATTATTGTTTTACAGTAAGATATGATATAAGTTTAATTCAATAATTCAGTTTTTAAATAATTACTGAAATTAAACATTGAGACGAGAAAAGATAGCTTCAAGGAGATTTGCGATTAAAATTACTATATTTAAACTATTATATAAACATGGTTATTCTTTTTGCTACGTTTTTTTTTCAATTTCACTTTTAAGTTTTTTTTTTCAAATTTATCTTTTAAGAATAAAGGTTTTTAAATTTAACTATTTTTTTATTTAATCATTTTTTAATTTAATTTTTTTAAAATTAAATAAATAAAAAATATCTACAAAATAAATAAAAATCATCTATAATCAAATTATAAATATTATTTATTTGTTTTTATAATTATAATTTTATTATTATTTGTTATTATACAAAAAAGTGAACATAATTGTGTTTTCACTAATATACTCATAAAGATAAAAGAATTGTAATTTAAAATATACATTTAAATTATAATGTATGATAATTAAGAAAAATGAGAAGAAAAAAAAAATAACACTAAAGGAGGCATTTACATAAAAATTTAACATCTGTCTACAAAGTATCTGATGTAAGAAAATGTAAAAAATGTGATGAGATTTTCATAATTAAAAACAACAAACAAAAAATATAAGAGATTATTCCTCTAAAACCATTTTTGGCAACCTAAACGAAAGAATATGTCATGGTAATCATGAAAACCTTTGTAATAAGGATAATGATATTTCAACAAAAGTTTTTGACAAGTATTTGACAAAGGTGACGTAGCAGCGGTTTTTTTTTTAATTTTAATTACGAAATGGTTAGTTCACACGTGCAGCGGAAAGAGAAATCAAAATGAAATTAAATGTCAGTTAGAGAGAGAAAGTGAAGAGAGAAAAGGGGGAAAGTGAGGCCGGGGGTTGCGAAGTGAGAAAGTGAAGAGAGAAAAGGGGGAAAGTGAGCCCGCCAGACTTTGTGGTTCAGTGAAA
>Ga0214543_1002009_pt1 | contig 40006 bp, 24 predicted proteins | sample CNSS2metaG_FD_160094 | JGI IMG/M metagenome (GOLD analysis project Ga0214543, IMG submission 160094) | Root nodule microbial communities from cowpea collected in UCLA plant growth center, Los Angeles, California, USA - CNSS2 | ecosystem: Host-associated > Plants > Roots > Nodule | place: USA...
ATATTTTTATATATATGTGTGTATATATATATATATATATATATATATATATATATATATATATATATATATATATATATATATATATATATATATAAACAGGCAGAATTTAAATAGGAATTTCAGTAAACATACAAGGCGTGTGATGAAAAACAATAAAGATCCTCTAACTCAAGTATCCGGATACATATAATGAGATTGGATTCACTAGATGTTTGCACTTGTGGTGACCTCTACTGCTCTATAGAGCCATTGTCAATGAGTTTCACCCTACCACGTACAAGGTTAGCCCATGATCATATAAGGTCATTATCATGCCAAAGGTTAGGATCTCCTGGTACTCTCACCACTTGAACCAATCTACTCTATGTGAGTCTGACTGATGTTTTAGAATTTCAGGATGCAACCTTCCTTGAATCCTTATGATTATATACTCAACAACACCACCATGAAATCTCGCCAAGCTCATACCATACCCATGTTCCCACACCAAACCCACATGTTCTTTCATAGGATTATAATTTCATGTCAATGCACAACCAACCAACCAATTCATGTTTAATTTCATACCAAGCACATCAATTTCAATCGCATTATATCACATAAAACATTCATGGTATCATTCATGGTGCTATTAAGGGTAAATAAATCAATCATTGAAGCAATCAAGGAGTGAAAACAATTCTTCTACCAATCTCGCTCAAGCTAAAGAGCTCTCACTCGCGCGACAAGAGTCTCTCGCTCAAGCAAAAAAACCCCGCCTTGGCGAGATTGCAAACAGGGAGCAATGTGAGGTTTTGCGAGTTTTCATTTAAGCAAGACCTTCTCGCCTGAGCGAGATTTCTCAACGCTTAAAACAGAAGCTCATCGCTTGAGCGACAACTCGAGTAGAAATCAGGAGTGAGTTTCTACTACTCTCGCTTAGGCAAGGGTTGCTCGCTTGGGTGAGAATAGAAGGTTTCTCCCCTGCTCGCGCATGCAAAGTAGAAATCAATATCAAATCACAATTAGTTCATTTTCATGCAAGCACAAACGTCAATCAGGAATTTTAAACATGAAATAGAGGCCAACACAAGCAATATACTTCAAAAACGTGAAAATTTTAACTTCCCTTTCCTCGAAACTGCAAGCTAACTTAAAGAGAGGAAAACTCTTAGTGGGAGCAACACCAACTTTAGGAGCTGAAAACAAAAGCACAAACAAACAAGACTAAAACCACAACAGATATTTACGTGGAACTAGAGCGACCAAACAGAAAAGAAATACAAAGATAGGGGTTTGAGTTTTACTTATGCAGAGGGGAGCGTTCAATGAGTTTGAAGGAGGGAGTAACTCAAGCCCTAGCAAAGTTCCTATTTCAGAAAGGGGGAAAAGTGAGAGAACTGTTTTGGTTTCAGGAGACATAATAGGAAGTGAGTGGGCATCTGTGAAGGGTCCTAGGAACAAGTGATTGGCTATGGACCCTTGCAAAACTAACACTGAACCCATAACGTAAAATAAAAGTGGACCTTATAATATATTTACTATTTTTAATTATCGTAAAAACGGCGAAGTGTTTTCCTAATACAAATAATATTAATAAAATTGTACAATTTATTTAATTTATATAGTTACATTTTATTAAAATTATAAAATTAATATTATGGTGCAAATAATTTTCTATAAAATACATTTAAATGATAAAAATATACTTTTATCATATTTTATGTATTGAGAGGGGTTGAATTGTATAATCCAAAATTTAAATAATTTTTGAATTATGTACTCTGAATTTTTTTTTCAAAATAAATTTTAATTTTTCTTTGAATTATATAATTTAAAAATCATTTTATTTTTAATTATACAATCATAATGTTATTTTTTTTAAAATAATAGCTTTTAAATTGTATATTTTAAAAATAATAAAATATTAAAAAGGAATTATGAAACTATAAAGAGTGGAGGAAGAAACTGCCTGAGTTAGACCTACTGTCGGGATCAGCATTAATTTATGGGAAAATTTGACTTTTCTCTTGAAACTAAGACAGACATAATGGCGCAATCAGCATTCATTTATAGACAAATTACACTTTCCCTTCAAGTTAAGGCGGACATACTGGCGCAATCACCATTAAATTATGGGCAAATTAGACTATCTCTTTAAATTAATTTCCCATTCTATATAAATATGACGTTGAAATTTTCACCTAATATAAGGACATAAGACAAGTTTAGTAAAATAGATGCAAATTTCATTTTAAAATTCACTTCGTAATAAGATTTCATAGGATAACTATTGTATTTAAAGTTTTATATGATTCACCTTAAATTATTATAAGATTACGTACTAATTATTCTTTATCTTAGTATAAATGGATACTCAATCTCCAAACATTACAATTAGTTTCCACTTTCTAAATCCTATTAGTCCAACAACAGTGCAATGGAGAACTCAGAAGATGCTACAGAGCCAGTGAGTCCCAGTGGACGATACTTCAACACCACAGTGCTGTGTGCTTATTGTTTTGGCTTCTTAGAATCAGAAACTCCAATTGAATTATCTCAAGCCAAGTATTTGTTCGAAGAGGTGTTTCTACCAGTGAATCCACGATTCTCTTCCATAATGGTTCTTCTCACTCTCACTGTTACTCCAATTTTGTGAATGTTTTTATTCATGATAACTGTGTAACATTTTCACAAACACATGGTAGGTGAGAGACGAAAACGGAGAAATGAAATGGAAAAGAGTAGAGGTAAAAGCTGAAGATCACATAAAGGTTCCAACATTCCCAGAAAACGAGTCACTGGAATCGTATGACCAATATTTTGAAGAGTACGTGACAGAGTTATTGATGGAAAGAACGGCACAAGATAAACCCCTTTGGGAAATTCATGTGATCAAATACCCTACAAGCACTTGCGCTGGCACCTTGATATTCAAACTTCACCATGCTCTTGGAGATGGTTATTCCCTTATGGGAGCTCTTCTGTCTTCTCTTCAAAGAGCTGATGACCCTTCTCTTCCTCTCTCATTTCCCTCTCGAAAATCTTCATCATCATCGTCACCTTCTGAGAAGGGTTTCTTCAGGTGGTTTTCTTCCACAGTGTTCTCTTTTTTCAACTCTATTTCAGACTTTGGATGGAGCATAGCGAAAAGTACTGTTGTTGAGGATGATATATCACCTATAAGGAGTGGTGAGGAAGGTGTTGAGTCTTTGCCTTGTGTGATATCAAACATATCCTTCTCTCTTGATCAAGTCAAAAGTATCAAGTCCAAACTTGGAGTGGTAAGAGTAACTTGCCAAAATGGGTGGTAAAATATTCAAATATTTATCGGCTTAAATATATTTTTAGTTATTAAACTTTGAAGTGAAATTAAATTTTGTTTCTATTCGAAAGCTTCGATATGATTTAGTTTCCAAAATTTAAAAATAAATTAATATAATTTTTTTAACTTAATTATGTTAATTTTTTTTGACGTATCATAAATTTTTTTGACGTACTAAACAAATTTTTTAACTGACATTGAGACGAGAACGTGTCAAATGGTGTGAATAACTTATACTAACATGAAATATGTTTGATACATTTAAAAAATTTAATGTAATTAGATTAAAAGAATTATATCCATTTATTTTTATTAAGTTTTGAGATAAAAATATATCAAAAATAAACAAATTTCAATTTCGCGTCAAAATTTAAAAATTAAAACACATTTAAGTAACTTATTTTGAGGACAAGATGTATTAAAAAACAACTTTTATAGATATGATTATGATTATATTTATCGACATTATTTGATGATGAATTTTTTTTTGTTAATTATAAGGTAAATAAGAGTAACTTTTGTGTAAATGCAGACAATAAACGATGTGGTCACTGGGGCAATCTTCTATGGGATTAGGCTATACATGCAAGAGATTGATAACGAGGCAAGTAAAGCAAATTCAACAGGATTGGTGATACTGAGTACAAGGAACATTGGAAGTTACCAATCAGTGCAAGAAATGATGAAGGCTGATTCAAAATCCCCTTGGGGGAATCATATCTCTTTCTTGCATGTTCCAATACCTAAGCTCACCCAAACCAACATTTCTAACCCTCTTGAGTTTGTGTGGAATGCCCAAAAAGAAATTAAGAGGAAGAGAGATTCTTTCACTGTGTTTCTCATTGAATGGGTTTTAGATATGGAGCTGAAATTAAGAGGATATGAGGTGTGTTCTTACAAGTGCAATGCCAAACTTTCTATATTTTTTAATGACACGATACTTGAACAAACCTTTTTTTTTTACAAAATTTGTTTTTCAACACATTAAACATTTTTTTTTCAAGTCACATCAAATATTTTTTTTAAAGTCACATCAAATCTTTCTTACATTTATTGAGACGTTGTCACGCGTACATTATCAAAAGTTTGTCGACAAAATTTTATTAATAAATAATTTTCTATTTTTTAAGTTGAAAATATTTACTTAATATATTTTTATTTAAATTGATTTTTAAGAAATATTTCTATTTCTGTTTATTAGTGCAGTTTTGTTTTATTTCTTTTTTAGAATGTTTGTTTGATACAGGCAGTGGCTAAACATATCTATGGGACACTGAGGAACTCAAGTGTTGTTGTGTCGAACTTGATTGGACCAGTGGAACCTATGGTTTTGGCAAATCATCCTGTGAAAGGCTTGTACTTCACAATGACTGGTGGACCAGAGGTAACAAATTTATCATGAGTTTCCTAATTGTAAGTATTAATAATTCTAAAAAATCGTTTTAAAATTTGAAAATAATAAAATTTTTAAAATAAACTGAATTAAATTCGTATGAACTATCACCTATAATACACCGATATTTTAATTTGGATTACATATTTGTGTTCAACACATATCCATATCTGTTACTTTAGGGTACTTTACTTATATTTATCAATGAAATATCTAATCTATAAAATAAAAGTACTTATGTGATAACAATAGTTATACATTTTTATGTTACAACTTTAATACATTTTTTTTAATTTATATTCAGACAATAATAATTATATATTTATCATGTTTTTTAAGAATGATTATACACTTTTCAATCTACATATATATGTAACGTATCATATCCTATTATTTTCAAAAGAAAGGTATCGACATATCGAATAGATGTAGTATATTGTTCGATACACATATCATATGTGCATCATAGGCTATCACAATTTACAATACATGTTCTGTTCCTGGATCACTCTTAAAGAATACAAGCTACTTCTTTCCACTAATGTACGGTAATGTAGTGTTATGAATATTTGATATCACAACTTTATATATTGTATTTAGTAATTTACTAATTATTTAAACACAACTCTTAAAGAATTGAATTAGTTAACCGTGTTAATTACCATGACATGTTGCAGAGTATAAATATTTCAGTTATAAGCTACACAAAAACGTTGAGAATTACCTTGAAAACACAGAAAGGCTTTATTGATGAGAAGAAGTTCAAATTGTGCGTGCTGAAAGCTTTTGACGTCATATCCAAAGCAGCAATGGAGATGCCCAACAAAACCAAAGCTTAAATTAACCAAAAATGTTATGTTTATAACAATTCTTACAACAATGTTATTTCCTGTCTATCGCTTTTTTAATTATAATTACGGAAAGCAATAAATACAAACAAATGATTCTATATAAATCATTATATATATGTTTATTCCAATTTTGTTTAGTGTTAGAATGTAATTTACATTTAATAATAAGAAGAAAATTTCTCAGGTCTTCCTTGTCTATATTATTGTTCCATCACCCATTTGCTAACATTATTAAATCACCACCTTTAATGCAAATTCCTTTAATTATAGGTTTCATAACCATGAACAGATTTTTTTTTCCATACTTAATACATAAATTGACATCCAGTGAAAAGAAAATTAATCTTGACCATTTAAATTCAAAATTGTTAAAATTGTTATGTTGAATGAATTGCTTGTTTGGGCATTAATGTCTTAGTTATAGTTTAGTCTAGAAAATGTGTGTTGAAAAGCTAAGAGAAGAAACTTTAATATTCAATATTTCTGTCACGATTTTATTTTGAAAAAAAGAATGCATATTTGTGGACTAGGAAAAAATATATTTATAAAATTGTGAGAAACTATATTATTCAAGATTTTTAATATATGGGATAAATTTCTAATTGAAATTAAAGACAAAATTCTGTGTTTTAAAGTATATAATACTTTAGATACGGTGATTATTTTTAATAATCTTATATTAATAAACTTAAAGTTTAAATATTTTATAGGAACAAAAAGTAAGTTACAAAAATGAATACTTGTTTTTCAAACACATGAAAAAAAGTGATTTCAAATACGAATTTTTGTTAACTTTGCCCTCAACCGAAAAAATAAAATGAAATTTTAAATATGAACCCTTAATCCTCTTACACCTCAATTAGGGGTTTTGTTTTGGTAGTCCAATAGTGTATTGCATCACTTATGAGTAGAGACCGATGATAAATTTAATTTTACTGTTCATTTTAATTATATTACTAGAATTTATTTACTTTTATAAACTTTCATTAGTTCATATCTCATATGATGCACTTCTCAAAGTAAATTTACCCCCAAAATGAAACTCGTTCATAGTTTTTTTTTGGGGCCCATCCGTATGAATGTTGGTCCAATGCTCTTGCTGTTAGATTCGTTAGACCCATTTGTTTTATTTTAATTAATAGTTTAATCATTACGCAAAAGTATAATACAATTTTTAATAAAAAACATATAAATGCTAGATAATTATTATAATAATTAATAAATTTATATATAAATTAAGATTTAAATTTACTTTATAATATCAATATCTGTACTATATTGTTTTAATTAAAATTAGTTTGTAGCTGATTCTGAGAGTCATTCTGTTTTTTTTTTGGCTTGAGTAATCAATATACCTGCTTTTTGATAATTGTCCGACTCCTTGTTTTAGGTACACTGTCTTATCGTTATGATAAAGAGGAATGAAATGTCTGGAAAAGAAAAAAGAAAATATTAATTAATCATATATTTTTGTTCCTCATGTTTGATAAAGAAAATAATTTATTAAACTGATCTTAATGCACTAACACAAAAAAACTTTTTAACATCCGATATTTTTGACCTTTGACGTTTGTTCAAACACCGACGTTATATCGGGTGACGTCAAAATAACATCAGAAAAATAGCAGACGTCACTTGACGTCGGTCTTTTAAGAGTCCGACGTTATTCAACGTCGGGACTAGTAAACACAGACGTCAATTTTCGCGCTAAAATGAGGGAAAAACCTGAGCAGTTTAACGTCTGTCAGACGTTAAATAACGTCGGCCCTGGTACAGTCAGACGTTAAATAACGTCTGTCAGGGCACACCAAACGTCAAACTGCTTCATTTTTTTTTAAAAATTTGACTGTTTTTACAACATCCATACACCTGAAAATCAGAAAATTTCCAGAACAATTTCATAATACTTTCAGCACAATTCTGGAGTTACAGTAAAATAACGTATACAATTATGAATTCTCAACCCCTTCATACGGTTATAAATAGATAACCGTGTAAATTTACAGTAATATTTCTATTAGATGGAAGGGAAAGAAAGAAAGGAAGGAAAAAGTGTAGATTCAATTCTTTTGGGAAGAGTTTAAAAAAGAGGAATTTTAATAAACTTTTGACAAACTAATTATTTAGTTATTTAGGTAAAAAATACTAAGGTTGGTTAGGTGAGAGGTAGACGAGAAAGTGGGAGAAATTGTAAGTTTCACTACTCCACTAAAAAAACTAAGAAATAACATTTGCTAATAAAAATAAAATAAAATTTCTATTTGAGTTTTTCTTTTAAAAATTACAAACCAAATATCTTATTCACTGTATAAATATATTCTTAAATATATTGTTAGTTCTAATAAATTGTATGAGTTTAATTTTAATTTGTGTAAAATATTTTATATTTTTCTTATTTCAATAACCACTAATTTTAATCTTATGCTACATATTGAATAGGTAAATATCATATATTTTACAATATTTTTTAAATCATTACATATTCACATTATATCACAATGCTAACACACATAACTTACCGTGATACCTTTCATGTTAATCAGGGTAACATAATATTAGACATTAAAACCAACAATGTTTTTCATTAAAAAATAAAACACACCCATTTTATGAGAACTAAAAACATATTTGAGTCTACTATATTTAGTAAAACAATAGAATAGTGTATTTTTGCACCTAAATTTAAAATTATTGGTGATTAGGTTAATGAAATTTTATTGTTTGTGTATAAGATGTTAGATTATGATCGAAACAGACTAATCATAAAGAGTATTAACCACTATCATACAATAAATTATCCCCGATATATTAGGAGCAGAATGCGGAAGCATACTTGATTATCAGTTAGGAATCAACGAAAGATCCATCTCTCTCATTCATTCTAAATATGTGTGTGCGAGGATAATGTTCTCTTCTTGATAGGGTATGTCTAAAAGATTGAATGTTCAAAACAAAAACACTATCTAATTTTTTATTTCTCTATCTAAAACGATTAATGAGATATCAGTTTTATATCCTTACCAGTAGAGACCATGGACCTTTCAATAGGTTACTAAATAATCAAGTTCATCACAAACCGTTCACTGAACAGTCTAACCCACCACGGACGGTTCATCAGAAATCCAAAATTATATATTATCCATAAAATTAATAATCATGTGCAATATAAATGATACTAACAAATAATATAATTTATTGATTAATGTTAATTCACAATAATAACAAAATAGAGAATAATAATTTTATATAAATAAAATTATATAAAATACAACATAAGATTGTGTTATTGTATTTGTGTATCTACTCTTTGTCAATTGTCTTATATACTTGAGTGAAGTGTCTCTTACCTACCCAACTGATGGAGTGCATATGGTTAAGTTATTTTGTGGAAATACATATTGTATAATCACCTACATCTCCTACCATGTAGAACAAACATATAAGTGTTCAGGTTTTAGGTCTTGTGTTAAGCGAAGAATACATGTTTTATGTGTGATATACTCTATTGAGTAATAAATGTTGAGATTCATGATAAATTAGTTAATTTTATGTTGTTTAAATAGGTGCCTTGTGTAAAGCATGATAATATATTGTTATTATGTTGGTTGAAGGCTAAATTGGGGCATTCGTTATATTAGAGAGAAATGATTGAGTTTATAATCTCTCTTAAGATGTTTCTATAACTCAAGAGAGGAAGATGAAATTGTTCATAGTGAAGTTTTTTACCATTGTAATCGAACAATGTTAAATCATGATGTGTTTAATTATTCTTCCTTCTTATTCTTTGTTGACTTTATGTGATTTGTAATTTTGTATTTCGATGAAAATGTTTAATTATTTCCATAATAGATTGGTATAAAGAACATAACATTTGCATCCAATAATCAGTATAAGGTTAAGAAGTTCATTGGAGTTAATGACTTAGGATTATGACAATTGAAGATTTGTGCATACTTGGTTCAACAAGACTATCAAGAAGTTTTCAAAAATCAAGCCAAACTTGATGTTTTCATGGCTATGAATGATAAGAAAACATTATTGGAGAAAGGTCAAAGTGGAATTATCCTATGATTTTTTTATAGGATGTCAAGGCAAATATCAAAGGAGAAGAGAGCTTGTATATGACGAAGTCCTTGATCAATCATCTATATATGAAGCAAGTGTTCTAATCATAAACGATGAGCTATAAAAAAACAACCAACCAATAATTGGATGAGTTCAATAACTAATTCTCAATTTAGAGAATATTGATGTACAAATTGACATAAGGATCAAGTGTTATTGTTGTTATGTTCATTATCTAAGACGTGTGAGCATTTTAAGAATACATTGTTGTATGAAATAGAAAATATCTATCTTAAAAAGGTTCAAATGGATCTTAGCTCAAAAGAGTTAAATGAGCTAAAGACATCTAGAGATGACCTAATAGAAAGGGGGAAAATGTCTAACAATGAAAATAAAAAATAGACAGAGATCGAAGTTGAGGTCATGAGACAATGGTCAAGGTAATGTGTCTAACATTAAATGTTACTATTGTATAAATGAAGGAAACATTAAGTGGTTGTGTCCTATGGATGAAAGAAGTCTAACCACTGTGATAGGTTTTTGAAACCAATATACTGTCTAAATGATGACATATTCTTAACAATCAATTCCAACAAGTGTACTAATGTGTTGAAATATAATTCAAGTGTCGTATCCATAGAGATTTGTCAAGAATTGTCAACTTCTAATGTATAATAAAATAATGCTTTGATAAAGGTTATAAATGCTGTCAAGTTTCAATTATGCAAAATATAATATGGTGAGAAAAATATTAAGAATATGTGGCAAGGTTGAACATTTTCTCCCTTTTCTTAAATATAATTTTGATTTCTCCTCCTTACACCTAAAATCTATCAAGATTCATTACAATGGAAGTGCTCTTTTAAAGTAGATCTAGACTCATTCCTACCATCTATAACTTAGAGAATTTTAGACCCAAGGTGATTCCTCCACTCTTGGTTGAATAAACCCTTCTTTAATGCACAAGACTTTTCTACCCAACATCCTTTCCAGGTACCACGCAGACACTAGTACATGTATGACAATTTGTTTAGACCATAATTCAAATTGGTTTTCCAACTTAATTTAAACCAGTTAAAAATAACAAAGATACTAAAACAAACTATAGACTAATGAAACATAATAGAAATAAGCACATCACATGATTAATCATAAATAGAAAAAGGTAAGTTCAATTACATTCAACCTTGAAACTATGAAATTAGCCACGCATAATGATGATCAGTCCCATTTCTACACAAGAATTAGTGATTTCACTCCTATACCTCACCCTAAACAAATTTTCTAAGGATTTTTACAAATTTAAAAGGTTTATCTCCCTCCAAATAATTTAGCTAGAGGAGAAGGTCCTGTTTTATAGATTGATTTAGACGATGCTCAACCAAGTTTTATGCAATCAACCACATGAGCTTTTCTTTTGGGTTAATTTGTTGTTTCTGCTCAACATTATTGTTCTAGTGCTTGAGGCATGAATTTCTTTTATGAATTCAATTTTTGTCCCATGTTTTGTACTTCACAACTCAAGTCCATATATGTAGCTCAAAATCACTTATCAGGCTCAGTAAAAGAATTCATGTGCTTGTTTTGTATTTTCTACTATCATGGCTTAACACCCTCAATAGTGGCTCAACCCTTTGCCTGTTATTTTCTATTTTCTTCTGTAAAACAACATAATTTCATTAGTATTCACACTTCTCATTTATCTAGGGAGGATGCTCACTAATGTAGTTAAAAAGGGGTAGTTTTCCCTAATAAAAACAATTTAAGCATTTGATGAGTGTCTAATTTGATGTATTAATGCTATGGAGACTCTTATCACTAAGTCTAACTAATCGTCTACATTTGGTGAAATTGCTCTTGTTGAAAAGGGTTATTGTACCTGATCGATACTATTTAGGTGCGGAACCAGACGGTCTCAAGAACCCTCTGTGTCGAACCTCCTCCTGTTCCTCCCTGGACTCCTCCTGAGACTCCCAGTCGTCTGCACTCCCAGTCGTCTGCACTCCGGGGGTGGGGGTACCTGCAGGCACTCTGACGCTCAAGTTAGAGAGCGATTGATATGGGTAGTAGTAGGTTAATCAGAAAAGTGTACCTTTACCTGTTCACTAGGCCTTAATTTATACTGATTTCTTAATGGACCCGTTATTAATATTTGTGGGCCGTTTGTATTTGAGGATCGATTCCTTCCCTTTCCGACTGAGGTTACACGCAGCGGTTCTTTCCTTATTGGCAAGAATTGTTCTTCTGTGCCTTTAATAAAGATCAGTCCTTTCCATTCCAAAGTATGTCCGTCTGTACTTCTCATATATCAGCTCCTTCCTTTTTGGTCGTCTGTACTTTTCGAATATCAACTTCTTCCTTTTTGGGGTTCGGCCGTCTGTACTTCTCACATATCAACTCCTTCCTTTTTGGGGTTTGTACTTCTCAAATATCAACTCCTTCCCTTCTTAGTCGTCTGTACTTTTCGAATATCAACTCCTTCCTTTCTGGGGTTTGATTGCATGCTACCCCTCTATAACACATGTCCCGCCTGCTACCCCTTGGGCCGGGGTGTACTCAGCCAATAGGGCCGGGAAGTACACGGCCACTACGCTTACTGGGCTGCCAGCGTTGTGCTGGATCCAAGCCCTCGCGGTTGGGCCCTCACGTGGGGACGCCCCTGTCTGGGCCGGGATGATCCCGGCCAGTTTCTTCTTGTTGGGCCGAGTACTACTCGGCCATACACTAACAGTTATGAATGATTAAAGATCCTTATTATGTCAAGAAATATTGATGATTATGAATGAATTATGAACTCTGGATGTTAGCTACACATGACACTAAATTTTCAGTTGTCCTAGAAGTTTATACTGATTGAAGAAAGGTAAGTTTTCATTGGTAATAACTAGTTTCATATAATTATAGTTAGAACTATCATGTTTCATCTACATGCTATAATTGAAAAGTATTAATTGAAGTTAGGTTTACACCTAACTTGAAGATAAATATTATAACCTTTGGTGATTGTAAAAAAGAGGGTATGTATCGAAAGGTGAAAGGGAATTCTAAAATTGATGAAAGGCTTCATGTTTCTGATGAAGGGTGTAAGAAGAATGACTTGTATGATGTTGTAGTATCTTACTCAACATTTACTCTTCAATAGACCACCTTGTTCAAGAATGAGTTGTGACACAAAAGGCTAGGTTATGTAAGAAAGAAAGAATGTGTTGGGTTGTAGGACTGAGACTTCTTCGATAGTGACAAAGTTTATAATCTAAAATTTTGCGTAGTCTATCACACTCTGGTGACAAGTGCTTCCTATTAATAATAGATGACCATTTGAGGAAGCTACATGTATACCCTTAGAAGATCAAATATGAAGTCTTTGAGAACTTCATAAGTTAGAAACGTCTAATGGAGAACAAAACCAATAATACAGTGAAGAGGTTTAAAACAAATAATGCTACAAAATTTTGTTTAATAACTTTTATAAGAAGAATGACATAGTGAGACATTGAACAATAGTTGAGACTCTTATGTAGAATGGCTTATCAAAAATATTCAATAGAATTATTACAAAAAGAATAATATGTATGTTGTTAAGTGCTAGAATTCCCATTTTGGGCTAAAGCTATTATGATAGTTAATTATCTTATTAATAAATTTCCTTTAACAACACTTGATATAAAGACTTATGAGGAAAATTCTTCAATATTTTTCGTCAACCTTAAAAATATGAAAATATTTGGTTGTGTTTCATATGTTTATAAAAGGAAAGGAAAGAAAGGATCATGTGTTGTCAAATGCATGTTTCTAAAGTAAATAGAAGGAGTAAAGACACATAAATTGGTGGTGCTCCCGTTGAAAGAGTTGTAAACTCAACTTATCCTAGATGTTTGAACTCTAGAAAATCTCTCACTAGTTATATGTTTACTATATATGTCACTACTATTAGTTGCAAGACAAACTACAAAAGGAAATCATTTTTTTTATAATTGAAGCCAATTACATTACCATGATAGAAGCGATGAAAGAAGTCTTGTTGTAGGGCCTAACCGAAAAGCTGAGGGGGCAAGACAAGTAATTTTGAAAGAATGAAATACATTGTTATCAAGATACATTTTGTAAAAGAGGTGATTATTAGAAGATTTGTGAAGATAATGAAAGTTTGAACAAATCACAATTACTCTAACATAATTACAAAATGTTTGTTAAGCAACAAGTTCTTCATTGTTCAGATTTAGTCCAATTGATTAATGATTCAATGGCAATTGAAGTAAGTTTCTTTTTTTAAAGGATTTGTTTTGAACCAAGATAAAAAAAACGGAAAGTTATTTCAAAAGGTGGTAATTTGTTGAAAATTGTTTCAATAAAATATGATCAACTTATTGTATAAGATCATTTAATGATACAGGTAACTCAACCCTTCGATGGTAATTTGGTGAAAACCTATGATAAACTTAAGCGATATGCATCTTGTTTATTTGTGTAATAGAGTGTATCTTCTAAACTTGTCCAGTAAAAGAACATCTAATGTGTTCAAGTCTTATGTTAAGAGCAAAACACATGTTCCACACATCACAAATTCTATTGGGTGATATGTAACATGATTCATGATTAGTTAGTCATTAGTATTTATTGTGTTGTGTAAATAGACACCTTTTATAAAATATGATGATGTGATATTATTGAATTACTGGTAAGAAAAAATGAACATTTACTATATTTAAAAAGAAATGATTAAATTGTAAGTTTTCTTAAATTTTTTCTATAATCAAATGGTAAAAATGAACTTATTTTTAGTGAAATTTATTCATAAATATTAATTGAAGTTTATTAACACTTTAATAAAATTATATTATTTTTTTATATATTAGATTCTCATCACTACAAGAAAAATTTCCATTAACAATCAATTTTAGTGACAAAAAATTGTTAGTTATTATAGTGACCAATTTAGATACCAATTTACAAAATAAAAAGTTATTAATTACTAAATTAGTCATTATTATGAATAAAAAATTATAATGGGTCTCTAAATTAGTCTTTAAAATTTAGGTTTCAAGTTTTTGACTATAAAAAAATTAGTTTATAAATTAGTCACTAAACATTAACTATCATAGTTTTCAGTATCAAAAGAATTAGTTTTTAATTAATTAGTGATCAATTTAGCGATCAATTATAATTTTTTATTCATTGAAACAATAAATTTTTAATTTGCAATTGAACATTTAAATTAGTTATTAGTAGCTGACAATTTTTTGTTGCTAAAATTAATTATTATTTAAAAATTTTCTCATGTTTTTTGATAATTTATTTTTTATTCTTTATATTGTGTAGTATTTAGGTGAAAGACGTCTTGTATTTTGAGTTTTGTTCATTAAATTTTACAACTACCAAAAGCAATTATTCCCTCCATCATAAAAGCCATGTATACAATATTCCAAAATACGTAGCTTAATTTGCATTAAACTGACATAATATATTTAGACATTTGGATTCTAAAAGTCATATACCTATTGTTGTCGTATTAATGATTCAGAATAGAGATTTGTACAATAATTTTTGGTTAGTTAGTAGTCATTATAGGGGCCGTTTGGTCATTACGAATTATCAAGACTAAGAGATAATTAAATTAATTAATTAGTTGATATTGATATGTCATGGGTTAGATTGATGGCCATGTGTATGATACATTCATCATTATTCGTCATTTTGTCCAATGGAAATTGAATGAACACATAATGTGCATCCCACACTATTAAGGGAATTCCAAATATAAACTTCACCATTTAATTCAAATAATTAATCAAATCAAAAGTTTACGAGAAATTGAATGCTAGCTAAATTAATTAAGCGTATGGTCATGTTCATATAAATCCTCATGTATGTTCAACATGCATTTGGATTCATTAAGTGTCATTTGACATTTAACTTCAAAACTGTTTTTTCTTTACCTCATATGCCCATCCTAATAAAAATATAGGCTTTTATAAACTGATATAATCCAATAAAAACCGAGAATAATGATAAAAAAGTAGAATAAACCAAAAATTTAAAGTTAATTTTTTTATAGGATTAGGTTTGCCAATTTTTTTCTTTTAAAATCTAATTAAAAAACCAGTTATATATATAAATAAATATATTTTCATTTATAAATTTATAATATATCTCATATTTAAACACCTTTTTTTAATAAATATATGCATACAAGAATAAGTGATACCCAAATAATTTTTTATTACTAGAGACAGAATATAATCATTACGGTCTCTTAATTTAATTTTAGTAATATACATTTCAAGAGTTATCATCATTTGTTATATTATAGCTTAAATAAGATAATATTTGGTATTTTAAAATTTTTCTTCCATATTTTCTCTAAAAATAGAAGTGAGATTAAAGCTATATATGAATTGATGAAATCTGCTTTAGATTGTGTGGCATATAACTTGAACTAAAACAAATAAATAAAAATAAGAAAATATAATAAAATTAAATGGTTTTTCTCTTTAATATATCCAATCAAATCTCTTCACTCGAATTCTTTTGTACACATTACACGTGGCTTGTTAGAAATACGTGTCTTTATTTTGTCTCAGCATGAACTTGTAGTACAAAATCATGACACGTAAAGTGTTTTATTTCATAAAAAAATAAATATGAAGAAAGTGCTCTTAACACCTCTTTCTAGAATCAACTTTCTAAAAAAACTGTTAGATCAAATATTTATTGTTTAGCCAAAGATTATAACTGTTAGTCTAGATTATAATTATTACTTAGGGTGGACGATTTGATCATGATTCGATTTATTTAGTCATTGTCATATGTATAAGACAATTGATATCATCTATAATAATTTTTTGTTAGTAATTATCGTACTAATTGATATTACTCACAACAATTTATTTTAATAATTGTCATACTAATTAATACCATTCACAATAATCTTTCCTCAATAATACTAGAAATTTATAACATTAACTCTGATATTAATTATTAGAAATAAGTTTATTACTTGACTAAAAGGTGTAACTTTTTTATTTAAATGTATAATAACCCAGTTAATATGATTCAATTATAACTCACTTAATCTATACCACATAACAAAAACAACTTAATACTACTGTATTTAATATTAAACTGTTGAAAATAATATATTTAATTGAAACATAAATTATATTATTTAACAAAAAGATAATAAAAATAATTATAAAGTGAATTATAATTATTTTCTAATTATTCCTGTGCTATCTTCCAACAACTAATTCCAGAGTTTTCTTTTTCTAATTTATAGTAATCTTAATAACAAATTATTTCTTTTATTGCAACGTTATCAAACTTTTTCATTGATAATAATTTATTATTTTTTACTTATATCAGCAAAAGAGGCTCTTCATGATATTTTTACTTTAGATTGTTTTAATCACTTTATTATTAGTTTTTGAGAAATTTTGAGATAAAGTATGTGTTGTCGTTTTTGTGTATTTTAAAAGACATTTAGTGGTGGGTGTAGTTTGCACAGAAGTTCAGATATTAGATTGAGTGTTCTTGAACTTTTTGGATACGTTTTTCAATTAAGATTTTGGTTGATTTTTTTATACTTTTTCTTTTAAAGACTCAGTATCAGTATATATCATGACATTTCAGTTAATATCTTAAAAGTATACCAATCACTTATTCATCACAAAAATATATTATTAAAAAAATAAAAATAAAAATATGAAAATCAAACCATATTCGTATACGAGAAAACAAATTTTCTTCCCACAACTGTGACTAATAGGTTTAAGTAATTTTTAATATATATGTTATTTACTATTTTTTTTATATTTTTTTAAATAAAAAAAAACACTATTATATATATATATATATATATATATATATATATATATATATATTTTAAATTATATTAATAATTGATGATATTTTAATATTATTAAATTAATAAATAAAATAAAAAATAAAATAAAATGTATGGAGAAAATATAAAAAATATAATTGTTGATGAATATAGAAGAAATAAAAAGAAAATAAGTAAATAATTTTATAAAAGTTTATAAAAATAATCATTAATTTTTAAAAATTTAATAAATAATTAAATTATAAAGGATAAAGTTGGAATTATGAAATTGGACACAACTCTTTATATACAATTATAGATTAATAATTTAAATTCTTGTCCGAAATTTTAGTTTTATATATATATATATATATATATATATATATATATATATATATATATATATATATATATATATATGGCGGTTAGTTAATCTTAGTCCCACGTTGTTTGAGACACTTGTCTCCCATGGTTTCCTCACATGCGTGCTTTAACCTTGTTTCTACGAGAATCACCTCTCTTCTTGTTATTCTTATCACGTATACTCTGTTCTTTGTTTTTGTTTTTTCTATATTTTGTTAGTACAGAAAAATAGGTTCCGATACTTTAAGATCTTGCCTCCTATACAATCAACAGTGGCCTCAATAAGAAGTTTTGTTAGTTTTTTTTTTTTCTTTTTAATAATATTTGAAGGAGAGGAAATAAGGAAGAGTAACATATTATTATAAAAATTAGAGTTAAATATGATTTTGTCTTTTAATTTTCAGTAAAAATTGGAATTAGTCCTTTTTCGAAACATTGATCTAATTTAGTCTTCTAACTTTTTTAGAAATGCTTGAATTTAATCCTTCTAACCAATTTTTTTTTTAAATTTATTTAACGTTTTAAACGTGTCTCACGAGAGCATTTGAATGTTTATCCGGCTTGACACATTTCTACTTCAATATTAACTAAGAAACTATCTTAAAACATGTTTGAAACGTCAAATAAACTTAACAAAATTTTGATAAAAAAACTAAATCCAAAATAAAGTTTGAGGACTAAATTAGGCCAAGATTTCATAGAAGCATTAATTCCAGTTTTCACTGAATTAAGGGACAAAAACATATTTAACCATAAAAATTAAGAATTAATTTCTAATAAATTGATATATAAAATATTTAGGATATATGTCATCGTTTAAGAATTGAAAAGTCAAATATAATTTAAATATTTTTTATTTTTTCTTTCATTCTTTATATATATAAATAAAAGAATAAAGTTAAAAAAATGTTGTTTTATTCCTTTATAATTCTTTCTCCCTATGCCGTGGGACGTAGGATGGCGTAAAGATAATAAAGTGTATGGTTGGCCATACCTTGACTTTCCATTTCATTTGGAGGCACCAGAGGACCCTAATTATGATTTTTGTTTTAGTCTAAAGAGTGTATTAATTAATAATAAAATATACCTAATTATGTGCCATAAAAGTACACACAAGTGTACACAAAAAATAGTTAGCTGAAGGACCGGATCCTGCCTTTAATAAATTATTTTTGTTTTTCTATATATTAAGAGCGCATTTAAATAAACTTAAAAACTTTTTTAAATGATATATCTTTGTAAAATGTTTTTCTAGATTAATTTTCTTTAGCCACACTGAAAAAAAATCACATGACTTTATTGAAATAACCTTTTTAAATACAGTCTCGACAAATTAACCAATAATATTTCAAGTATGGTGATGCTAAACTTTGGAAGAAAACAAAATTCGATGAAAATGACACTCATTTGTTTTTTGGTTTCATTAAAATTATACTGTAACAATTTTGGTATTTTAAATTTATTTTGAAACTATACATCGTTCATCATTTTTGACTTTTCACCCGTACATTAATTGGATATATCCATATCAATGAACACACTTTTTTCCATTCTGATCTAAATGGCTCAATAATTATTGGCCATGGCATTATTTCAAACTACAAACCCATATATTTTTCATCAACAATGTGAAAGCAATGGATTTGGCACCATCATTAATGCATCAAACAACAGTTGGCAGTTCTACATCTTATCTTATACAAACAACAATGGTGGTGCTATATATTGATCATGCTTTGGCTTGGCTTAGCATCCAAAAACAACATTTTCTCAAGTCTTATACAATTTCACTCTCTAATGGATGAATCATATGAAGAGGTTGAAGAAGCAGTGAGTCCCCCAGGTCAATATTTCAACAGTTCAGTGATATGTTCCTATGTTTTTGGCTTTCTTGAAATGGCAATTCCAATTGATGACTCAAAGACCATACCTTTGATTAAAGATGTCTTCCTCCCCATCAACCCACGTTTCTCTTCTATCATGGTTCTTTTCTCTTCCATCCTTTACTCTTTTTATAATTGCATTTACATTTATTTTGGGAATATATACTTTTGTTTTTTAAAGTATCACATGCTAAGATATACAAACATTATTGAATATATATGATCCTCGCGTTCTTTCTTTTAGTACATGAAAAGAATGTCACATATATAATGGTAAAGATAAAAAGTAATTCTTTTATATTTTTGAAAAATAAAACAAAAGAAAATAATAATAAAAAGCCTCATTCATTTATAATTATATGTATTAAGCGGCAAAAGTGTGTATTTTTTTTTCAAAATTATTGAAATAGGCAAATTTTAAAAATTTATGAAAATAGATAAGTCATGTCAATTTGGTATAGTAGTGAAGTCGTGCTAACTTAACACAACTTCAATGTATTGTAATATAAACTAAGTCAGAAGTTGTATCAATCTAGTACGGCTTATTCATAACAAAGTCATACCAAGCTAACATAACTTATCTATTTTGTACAGTTTTGAAAAAATAAATTAACCCATTTTGGTGTTTTTGTCTAAATTATCGGCACCAATTTCAAATTATTGATATTATGGCTAGATTATTGAATTGATTTCTTCACACAGATAAGAGATGAAAATGGTAAAAGGAGATGGAAAAGGGTAGAAGTGAAGCCTGAAGAGCATGTAAAGATTCCCAAGTTTCCAGAATCTGAATCATATGATCACTATTTTGATGACTACGTAACAAGTATTCTGACCGAAAGAACACCTCAAAACAAACCATTGTGGGAAATTCATATTATTAAGTATCCAACTAGCAATGCTGCAGGCACAATAATTTTCAAGCTTCATCATGCTCTTGGAGATGGTTACTCCCTAATGGGTGCCCTTCTTTCTTGTCTTCAAAGAATTGATGACCCTTCTCTTCCACTAACTTTTCCGTCAAGAACATCATCAAGTTCACAGGGGTCAAAGAAAAACGTGATTCAAAAGTTACCTTCTTTTATCTCCTCCTTTTTTAGCTCCATGTCAGATTTTGGATCTAGCTTAGTGAAGACAAGAATGGTTGTAGATGACAAAACACCTGTAAGATCTGGATATGAAGGAACTGAGTCTATGCCTTTTGCCTTGTCAAGCATATCACTATCTCTTGATCATGTCAAAGCAATCAAAACCAAGCTTGGTGTGGTAAGATTAGATCATCCATTAATATGCAAAAAAAGATTGTATTCTGTTATATCATTTTTTATAAAACCTACACAAATGTTGTTTTTGTCCCAAATTTTAATATGTTTGGCTTCCAAACTTTAAAAATGAACGAATGTGATCTTTTTAACCCAACAACGTTAAACTTTTTTTTACTTATTAAACGATATTCTAAGTTGACATTTGAGTTGTAACGTGTCAAACAAAATAAACAGCTCAAATGTTGACCTGAAATTTTGTTTAACACGTTAAAATTTTTTAATGGAGTTATGTTAGAATAACTATATTTGTTTATTTTTAAAGTTTGAGACTAAACTATACCAAAGTTTGGACATGGATGAATTCCAATTTGCGTCAAAATCTAACTAAAAACATATTTAATCCTATTTTTTAATCAACTGATATGACTTTGGTTATGAAATAAGTCGTGTTGGAAAGGAAATACTCACTGATTCAAACTTGTTTATAATATGACTAATCTATATACTTATACATGGTTTGAAAAAGTTGATTAACTTTTTTTGCATGCTTGCAGACAATAAATGATGTGATTACTGGGATCATTTTCTATGGGATTCGATTGTACATGCAAGAGATTGACTACATGGCTAGAAAAGCAAAATCCACTGCTGTGGTAATGCTTAACACAAGAAATGTTAAAGGCTACCAATCAGTGAAGGAAATGCAAAATTCAAAGGTGAAAGGTTTATGGGGGAACAAAATTTCTTTCTTACAAATAACTATTCCAAAGCTTAGTCAATCAGAAAACTGCAACCCTCTTGAGTTTGTTTGGAACGCTAGAAAACTTATAAAGAAGAAAAGACGTTCTTTCAGTGTTTATCTCATAGGCTTGCTCTTAGATTTGGAGATGAAGTTAAAAGGCCCTGAGGTATGTATATGTAATTTAGGGAGTGTTTAAAAAATTTTACGGTTCTTTTTTATTCTTTTAAACTCGTTTTAGTAAGCTTTTTATGGTCAAATTTATAACACAAACTATCATGTATATTCATTAGTATATATATGTATATATATATATATATATGTATATATATATATATTAAATAATATAATGATTAGAATGTGAGGTTAAACTAATTTAAACTAAAATTAAATTATAATTTAGATATATTATAAGGTGTGAAGTTGATTTTAAGTTTAATTAAGTTTTAAGCTTTTCATAAATTTGTGTATTTTCAAGTATGTTCTTATTAAATTTTAATATTTTTAGTTCATTCAGTATTCAAAATTTTTATATTTTTCAATTGAGTTTTTATTTTATAATTTTTTCATTAACTAAGTAACATGATTATTATCTTATCATGTCATCTTAGTTATTTGTTTGCATGTGTTAAGAAAAAAGATTTTGTGTTATACAAAACAATATTGTGATAGCAAAACATCAGGTAAACTTTGATTACGTTTATTGAAAAAATATTGAAGTCACTTACATCAACAATAGTGATGACGACACTCTCTTGATCATTGTAAGTGACCAAATGAAAGATATTGAAGAGTTCGATGATCTTATTATTAAGTGTATCTTTAATGATAATAATAAGTCATTTCTTATTTTACATTAATCATAATATTATTTTATTAACTACAAAGCCTTACATTTTTAATCACCTAAAGAAATGACAGGACAAAATAATAGTCATATCACCCAATTAATATAAAAATAAAAATTAAACAGCAAATACTCAATTCAAAATAAAAAACAAATTGAATACTCAATAAACCAAATAAATTTAACAAAGACTAAATTAAAAATACCAAAATTTAAATAGGTATTACATTTGTTTTAAAGAGAATGAATTCTTTCTTTAAAAAATAATATATATTTTGATTTTCAAAATAATCATAAACTAAAAAAAAAGCATAAAACCTTATTAAAATAGTTTGAAGCTAGGTTGAATAACTACCAATAGAATAAATCAATTTTATTTCGAAAAAAGAAAATGTTTGTTAATCAAATATAAATTAGTTTATATTCTTTAATTACTTTAACAATTTAACATAAAAATCATTTCTTAATTTGTAAAATCTAACCTTAAAACAACCCCATATAGTATGAAGAATCACCCTTAATTGTTAGAATGCAACTTCTCTACCATATTCTATTCAACTGCTCTGATTTTTTATGTTGGTGTCTTAGGCTGTGGCTAAAATCATCTACAAGACTCTAGGAAACTGCAGTGTTGTTATATCCAACATTTTTGGACCAATGGAACAAATGGCTCTGGCAAATCATCCCATAAGTGGTTTATATTTCACTATGACTGGTGGGCCAGAGGTATTTATTGAACTACTCATTTGTTTTTGGGACTTAAATTCATTCACATAAGAAAATGCATCAAAACCACTAACTTTGTAGGTTCTAACATGCTTTTGTGTGTGTTGACAGAATATAGACATAACTATTATGAGCTATGTGAAAGTGTTGAGAATCACCTTGAGAACACTAAAGGGATTCATTGATGAACAGAAGTTCAAGTTGTGCATTGAGAAAGCCTTTGATGTGATATTCAAAGCCGCCATGGAGATTTCTCGAACACCAAACAAATAATAATTGAGACAAATATATTTGTGACATTGTCATTGCACAATAAGTCACACATTCAAGTTAAAGCATGTAGCTGCTTATTTATTGGACCTTAGTTTTTAAAACATTGAATCTTCCCTTTTCTTTTTATGAAAGTGAAATATGAATGCTAATTAAGGCAATGACGATATAGAAATCCTGTTGAACCATTCAAATGTGGTTACTCTTGCTTTTCAAAATCTTGCCACGTTACACTTATGATTTATTTTGGTGTGCAAATTTTCTGTTTATTTTCGTCAAGTCTATGTTGAATAAAATGAAGTTATGAAGGAAAAGTTTACATGCAATAATAATTTGCATATCCAATAATTTATTAATTTCATAATCAATCAATGGGAAGTATATATAATTAAAAATCTCAAAGAATACATTTCATTTAATGCATTCATTAATATAAATAGCGAGCAAATATTTTCTGTCTCTGGTGAGAGACCTTCTGTGTGTCATTGTCATGGCTATAGGCATAGAACATCAAATTGAAGTTATCACCATTTATGAACAGGATGTGATCTTCATTGCCTTCTCTTTCTTTTAGGGGTGTTATTGGAAACTCAATTATAATCTTATCAGTGAATGGGATGTTATAGTTACAATTATTGGCATATGCAATTTATGGTTGAAACTAAAATTGAGTTTCCAATTCAGCATTTGAAAAGAATTAGATGTGTTAATTGCAATGGTAACATGCAATTCCAAACAGTACTTTAAATCCTCCTCTGAAGTTTATGTTGGCTTTGAGGGAGGGTGTTGAGTCCATGACCCCTTTGAAAACTCATGAAATATATGTAATCAAATACAAACTGACAAAAACAAAACTTCTTTTTCTATTTTACTTGTTTGTAAATGTTTTGAAGCAGAGATTCAAATACAAGATCTATTTATTGAATCAACATGAAAGATAAAACAAAGACTGGATCTAAGACTACAATATAAGAGGAAGCTCAGTCCAAGACACTCTTCCTTATGCAAAAGAATATGATTAAATGATGAAAAAGTTACGGTTCTTCCTTTCCTTCATTTGCAATTTCCTCCATGATCAAATCCACCCTTCTGCTTTGTCTTTACTGCTGTTTAGTTTAGCAGTTGTTCAATTAAGAAAGGTTACAAAATAGGCATGTTCAGTATTTGCAAGACATCTTTGAACTCAAAATCACGTGTCTCTCTGTTGAATCTCTCAACCAGCTTGTACCTTGCATCATTCAGATAAAAAGACTGAGCAGTTTCCAAAAGCCATTCTGCCTCTGAATCAGTAAGCTTGCTGGTAAATACGATATCCCCACGGATCAGTACCAAATCCTTGCTCTCTGCAAATTCAGTGTAAAAGGAAACAGTAAAATAGGGTGATGCTTGTGTTCCCCTGGCCTTGTAATCTTCAAGACTTGTAAAAATCATGTGTGGCGTCTGGACTGCAACAAAATGATGAATACGTATGAGACAACAATGAAAACAATGGTTTATAATTGAGGTTGTTTAGTATGTCTAAGCAACAATCATTCTCAACAGTCAAGAAGATCTGACATGAACATAAATTGCTAAAACGTGTCATTTTCATATTGGAAGTTCCGTTAAAACGTTAAAAACTACAGGTAATCGAAACAATAAAAAAAGGAATATGAAAAAAATATTTCACTGTTGACACTATCATAATGTTGCAAGTAGAGATATGACGATTGATGGGAAGAAAACAAATGAAAACAGTCTTTCCGAACTCGTTATACTTATCTGTGGACAAGTTTTCAACCAGATTCAGACATTTATAAATGCAATGAAAATTCTAGGTCTTGGAAATTACTCTTTCATACTAGAGAAGCCAATGAAAATAGTTTCTCAAACAAAATGGGAAAATAAACAAACCAGAAAAGAAAAAAAGGAAGGTAGAGGACAACTACCTTATCAAATATCAAAGATAGCATAGGAAGCATGTTAAGTCCCTAATTTGTTTTGTTTTTAGTAGTTAATAGCACTTCTTTTGGGTATAGTTTAGTCTTAATTTCCTATTTTTAGAACAGATTTGGTTTTTATAGAGTAAATTTCCCAGTTCTTACAAATCTGTGTTAATAAAGTGTTTTTAACTATTATTTTAGTTTAATTCTGATTTTAGTTAATTTCTAATCTAGTAAATAATAAATTTTAGATTTGATTCCTATTTCTAGAATAGATTGTAGTTGTGCTTTAGTTAATTAATTTCTGTTTTAGTCACTTTGATTAGTCTAAACCAGTTTTTAATTTGATTTTTAATGTGTAGTTCAGCCTTCTAATTAGTGTTTATAGGTACTGTTATGTGCTTGTGCAGTTCACTTGAGAGGAAGTCCAGCTTGTGACTTTGTGTACATTGAAGAGCCAGTCCAGTTATAAAAGCTGCGTGACTTGAAACTTGCTGAAGAAGCTGTCAACGTAAATACAGCTGCACCGCAACATGACTAAGCTCTGGCTGTGATGAGTGGAGAAGTTTGCAAAGGGAGCCGACCTGCAGCCAAAGAGACCTGGAACTGGTCTAAGCTGTTGAAGCAACCTGCTGCCAGCAGTAAGCAACTTCACTGCACCAGCCTGTTGGATGAAGATGCACTGACTTGGAGGACTGGCTACTTGAAGAAGCTGGATATGCATTTGCACTGGCTGGAACAGTTTGCACATAAATCTAACTTGTAATTGTCAGTTAACATGACCTGTTGTAGACAGTTTTAACAGTTTGTAGGTTCCATTTCTTAGGCTAGAGTATAAAAGACTTAAGTCAGAAAATTAGAAAGAGCTTTTCAATTTCTGAATTGTCAGTGTACACACTTAACATTTCACTAAAGTAGAGTATAGATTTTTTCAAGTGCAAGGTTGTCTTGACTACAAAGTGAGCTTTCATGTTCTTTGTTCTACCGCTGCTGTTTCTTCAAATTCCAGTTAGCTTTCAATGCAAAATTTACCTTTCTTGCAATCTTTTAGCTTAATCTACTGTTTTCTGCTTTTAGATTCTGTCTTTTACCTTTATGCACATTTACATTCAATGTTTGAACCAATGTTCTTCTACTTCCTCATCAGAACTCATTTTTCTAGTGTTGTGCATATGAATTCTACTTTGGTAATCTACTAAACTCCGTTATGGATTCATGCCGAGGCTTTGTGAGTACAAAGTAACCACTTATACTCCAAGGAATCAGAAATGATCCTTGGCAATCGAAAGCAATGATCCTTGGCAATCGAAAGCAGAACCATATGAACATCATTGGGGAGTGTTTTCTAATGTAGATAGTTTTACTTGCTTTGATTTACTGTTTTCTTTACAATTCCATTTCTGAACTTCCATTTACGTTTTAGCACTTGTTTTACTTCTGTTTGTATGTTTAATATTGTCCTTTAATCAATTGAATTTTGTTCCAATGCATGTTTTCAGTTTTTACAGTTTAGTTAGGTAATTCAATTTTCTAGGCTAGGTTAGAATTGGGATTTTTAATTCTGCATTTTATCTTGTTAAATTTTTAATTCCATTAGTTAAGTAGGATCATTGTACACTTGTTTACATTTACATTTGATCAATTTACTCAGTTTTGCATTAGTTAAGTAGGCTGGAATTTTCTCGGGCCATCAGGCCAGTTTTAGACCACCACAACAGGCTTGGACTAATCAAAGTCAGAAACAGCAGGCCTACAACCCATTTTCAAATACGTATAATCCAGGATGGCAAGACCCCAAATCTGAGAAGTGGACCACAACAGAATCAGTTCCAGCAACAAAACAGCCTAAGTCGGCCATATAATGCCTAACCAGCAGCAGAGGTATACACCATCATCATCAAGACAAAATGCAGCACCGACTGATGGGCAGATTCAGATGGCTAGGAAACCATAAACAGTTCAACAGCAAGTGAGATCAGACCCTACAATGGAAGCCCCTATTCAAGACTTGAACGGTCAACTGGCTGCTGCTATTAATGAGCTAGTGCAGCAGAAGTCTGGTGCAATACCTGCACAGTCTTTGGTCAATCCAAAGGGGGCGCAGAACCAGTGATTGAAGTGCCTCTAAACTGAGTTTACTCCTCCTTTACACTTTACTTTCTTTTATATCAGAACATTTTGCCTTTCGTTTTCTGCTTAACTTTGCTGAATCAGTTTCACTCCCTTACACATTGAGGGCAACGTGTGTTTCAAGTGTGGGGGTAGAGCTGAAAAATTTGACAAATTTTTTTTTATTTTTGCTCTTAGTTTCTGTATGATACATTTGCTCTTTTTAGATTTTTAAGTCTTTTTTTTTTGTGTTTTTGTTTTTTGGTCAGTTTCTGTTTTTCTTATTTGGTTTGAGTAGCAAAATTTTGTTTCAGCTTTCTTTACTATATTTGATAGTGTCTAGGTATTTTCTTATGATGTTTTCAGTTCGCTGAAATATTTTTAGCTGTTTTTGTTTCTTTGAAAACCTTTTACAAAGCTGTTTAGAATTAATCTTTTTACTGTTTTTGCTGATTTTCTAGTGACTTCTTTGATCTGCATGCATAATTAGAATTGTTGACCTGTTTAGAATAGTTTGTTTGAAGTAAAATGCATAATTTATTGTGATAACCAGTTCTGAATCAGTTCTGACATATTTGAACCAAAGTTAGTTTTGCACCTTTGCTTTTTGTTGTGTGATTGCATTATACAAACATTCCAGAACTTGTATTATCTCTTGTTGATTCTGCTAGTTGTATGATGCATTCTTGACATTATATAGGCATTCCTTGTTTTTAACTCACTAGCCAAATAGCCTACCTTGATCAGATTTTCCATTGCACCCAGTTTTGAGCCTGTTTTAACCCTTTTCTAGTGATTTCTAGCTCACTACAAGCCCTTAGACCACAAAAATCAATGATCAACTAACCATGGATATGTGAGGAGCTGTGAAAGTACTTCGCAAAATTATGTGAAACTCAACTGTGGAGGAAGTGTGCCAAAACAATTTGATCAAAGGAAAAATACTGAACATGTGTGAAAAGAAGTTTGAAACTGAGAAAAATAGAAAATATAAAAAAAATGTGGTCTATGATTGGAAAGAAAGAAGAAAAAGTTAAAAAAAAAGAAGGAAAGTGGAAAGTAAATAACAAAACAAAAGGATCTGAAGGTCTGACTTGTGATGAAGATACTGAACTCACACGTGTATTCTAGATTTTTCTGATGGCTGCCTCATATTTCCTTGGTTTTAGCTCTGCATCCTTTCCTCTATCCTACCCCTACCCAAGCCACATTACAAGCTTTGTAAAGACCTGTTGATCATGAGAGCATTGTTCTAACTTGGTGGTTGATTTGAGATATTTTCCAAGCCTATGACAATGTTGGTATGCCTGGTGTGCTGAGACAAATACTTAACCCAAACACACATGAGAGTATGAGGGTAAACACTATCTAGTGGGTTCAGTTCTGTTTCTAGAGTTTGGTTTGATCAATTCTTAATGTATTTGCCTTATTTTAGCTAATTCTGATTTGGTTAGAGGTTCAAAGTTTTGTTTTGGCAGATTCTCTGGATGCTCACGGATTCCAGCTATGCAGTAAAAGTTTTTGATTCTGTCCAGTATTGTAAATTGATGTTTTGCTTTTGAGTTGTTATCTTCTATGTAGTTTTCCCACAAATGCAAAGTTTAAGTGTGGAGATGTGTTAAGTCCCTATTTTGTCTAGTTTTAGGTAATTACTAGCACTCCTTTGCGCATTGTTTTGTGTTAATTACCTTCTTTTAGTTCAGATTTAGTTTTTGGTAGGAAAAACTTGTGTTTTTGGAAAAACTTGTTAATAAAGTGTTTTTAAAGGTGTTTTTGGTCTAAATAGTATTTTTGGTTCTATGATAGCTTTCGTAGAAGTAGAATTCTGTTCTAGGAGCTAGCTTTAGCAATAATTTCAGTTTTAGATTCTTAGTGCAGTGGTGTTTCTGAGTTTTGATGTTGCTAACTTGGATTCATATCAACATTCCAGTGTCTTAGAGGTGAGTTACTCTTACTACAGCAGAGATGGTGCACAAGACAGTTCAAGACCAAGTTTGAAGGTGTTTGGAGAAGCTGAACTTCTCATCAACCTGAATAACGCATATGGACATGAGTAAAGCTGCCTTTGAAGGTGTGATGGGCTGAGAATGAGTCCAAGTCAGAGATGTGTTATCTTTTGCAGCTTGTTGCACTGCATTTGGAAGCTTGGTGCTGTTAAAGTCAGCCTTGGAATGCTGAGTTGGGCCTAGACAGTTTTGGGCTAAGTCAATAAGCTGATACAGCCTTCTATTTTCTTGAGTTTTTAGCTTAGTTAGCTTTAGCATAAAAAAGTAAGTAATGACAAGATGGAAACTGATGCGTGCAGCTGTATAACCCTTCGGTAATTCAAGTTTTCTTTCCTTGTTCTAATCTTTTCTTCAATGTTTAATTTCCAGATTCAATCTATTTTCATTCTGCACTGTTTACTTTCCTTTTTACTTGCTTTATTGTTGTTGATTTTCTTTACGTAATGTTTTCTTCTATGTTTGATGAAGTTGATTTTAGAACTCCTAATAATAGCTTGATCTGACTGAATCTTTAATCTTGCAAAAATCTAATTCCAAGGCTTAGGATGTGATCTTTATGTTTCAAGATGTCTTCTCTTTCATAAAGGATAAAAATAGTCTCCATACATGATTGTGTATGCTCCTTACTGCTTCTCTTTTGGTTGATTTGTTAATGGTTATGTTATTTGAAGTGTACAGGCAAGCCATTTGAATTTGCTATAATTGCCAATTAGGATATCCCTATTTGCTTAGCGGATTAGAAAACAGTCCATATATATAAGTGGACACATTACAATATCTCTGCCACATTCTGTAGATATTAATATTAGCAAGGGGAAAATTCCCTATCCTGACCTGTACACATATCTCTATTCATGGACAAGAACAACTGTCAGTCCATGCATAAGTCTAATACTGATAAAATAGTTTTATTTAGTTAAGTTGTATAGCGCAGTGCATTTTGAGTTCAATCAAGGTGGTTATGTACTTGTTGCACGAGTACGTGTTCTAGATCGTTATTTATCAGTGTTATGTACTACAACTATTCAGACTCTCTTTCCTATGTCATACTTAATAGTGCTCCTGATCCATCTTTGTCTGCCTTTCCAATTTTCCATCTAATCCTACAATGTCAACAGTTTCCTAGAATGATCTTTTTCTTTTTCTTTCAGTCTTTCAAGTTCTCTCATATGATCACATCCAGAAATAGATAATATCATTATAATACCTACATAAACTGGGGAAATAATATTTACATTTCCATCTTTCCCAAATACAAATCATCAATCAAGTGTAATATAGTTTTAATTGAATAAATTATTAACTTTTTACAAACAAATAAATAAGTAAGAGTATTGTTTTGTCAAACCTTGAACAAACATTGTCGTGTATCCACTTCCCCTCCACAAAGGAATCACAAAGTATCGGCTGCCGAGGATAAAGAAAGTTGAGAACATGAAATCTAGAATACAACAAATTCATAGTATCAATATTGATAGAATATAAATACCACTCTGAAGCTCTATGTGCCAGCAAGTTATAAAGTTTTGCTTTCATAGATGCTCCAACATGACCTCTTCCTATGTGATACTGAAAAAAAAAAAAAAAAAAAAAAAAAAAAAAAAAAAAAAAAAAAAAAAAAAAAAAAAAAAAAAAAAAAAAAAAAAAAAAAAAAAAAAAAAAAAAAAAAAAAAAACAGTCAAACACATGTATTTAAAAATATAATAACGAAAATATAAGTGAATAAATAATACATAAGAGCAACAAAACTAAAAGTAGATTCAAAGGAAAATCCTAGAGGCCCACACAAAAGAAGAACAACTCAATTGCTGCAACAGAGATCATCAGCATTCTTCTATGTGATAATGGACGTTTTGTCTATATCATACTAACCACACACAAGAAAGGCCTCTTGATTCCCATTGATCAATTAACTGCCCAAATTTTCATTTGTTGTTTCCTTTTCCATTCTTCCTAGAGATTATATCCAAGTTATCTATCTTGTCCAACTTATTTTTCACTTCCCAGAACTCAAACAAGTCTAACAAAAAGAACAAATGGCAAGCACAAACAAAAACAATTTGTTGCTCTTAGTGCGAACCATAAGAAGCTTAAGTAAATTGAGTTATGAAGAGCGACAGAGTCTACATGTGAAACAAGTTTAAATGGCATAAGAACAAGTAATCAATGAGACATTACATCATCCCAAATAGAAGCAATATCTTCAGGATACCGATCTTTCAGCCTGTGGACATCTACAATAGAATCCAACGGTTTCGGTTGCAGAGGGTTGAACCCAGAGGCGAACTTCGACGTCCTAAAGAATCCAACCGAACCCCATTTCTGGAAATCGCACGGAATGTCCTGTTTATGCAATTTCGCGGCTGCTGCAACGGGAACCGCGGAGAAGGACCGCACAGCAAAAGGGTCGTTGATGGAAAACAAGTTTTTTCTGACCTTAGAGACTATGTTCCTCCAAATTGTGGAGTTTGGGGATACCCTTTGCATTGTGGGATCGGGGAATGAGGAAAAGAAACGAGCTTTGTGGAATCGGAGAATGAGGGAAACAAATGAGCTAACCAAGTTAGTCAAAATCGCGTTTCAACCCGTAAGATTGTACGAGTCTACGATCTTCTTCTCCGAGTCGCCTAAAAGTCACTTTTTTCTGGATCGGCTTGGATCGAAGTTCAAAATCGCAACTCGAGTGGAAACAGCGAGTCCCACCAGCGGTGAAAAACCAACAGACCTCGTGGCGGCACTTCTCAGGGCAATGTTACTTGTGGTGGCACCTCTCGCGGCGGTGACTCTCGCTGCTTCGCCTCTCGTGGTGGTGCCTCTCACGGCGTTCTCAGAATACTTTTTAAGAATATTTTATTTTTATACATGACAATAAAATAAGTTTAATAAACTTAAATATTTTACTAATAATGGCTTAGATACTTTTTTTTTTTTCATAAATACTTTTTTGTTTTCATGTTTGTAGTGTTTGTTACGGATAGTTCTATTTTGACAGAATATTTAAAATGGTCCTCATTCTCACCGAATGTTTAAAATAATCCTCATTCTCGCAATTCGTATTTTATTTGGTCATTTTTTATGACGTTGTTTAAATCAGTAACAGAGTACTGTACAGATGACACTGTTTGTATTACGTTGCATTGGGTGTGTTACGTGTACTATACATGTGTAGTAATTTAGAAACCATGCAATACATCACAACAATCCAAGCACAAACAAACCCCAAAATAGAATTTCTAAAACCCTAACCCACAAGCAAACACAACCCAGAAAATCCTAAACCCACTTACCTCGTTGATGATGATTAACTAGAAAATTGAAATGAAGAGCGCGACTGTAATCCAACGATGAAATGACAAGTAATAGCTGCTTCCTTTGCAAATTCGAGCTCAAGAAAGACGAAGATGAATACAAACAGTGTCACTTATACAGTGTTCCGTTACTGATTTAAACGGCGCCACAAAAAAGGACCAAATAAAACACGAATTGCGAAAATGAGGACCATTTTAAACATTCGGTAAAAATGATGATCATTTTAAACATTCTGTCAAAATGAGGACCAACCGCAACAAACACTACGAAAATGAGGACGAAAAATGTATTTAAGCCTAAATTAAAAAATCTTGGATAATGATATTTTGACTTATTTTTTTTATCTACTATTAACTTACCACTCTAATCATTTTTCAATTATCTATTTCAATTTTCTAATAGTGTGATGTGATGTGATAATTTAAAGGTATTTGGAGTGGTGGGTTAAAAGTGAGTCCAAAAAAAGTGGGACAAAAAAGTAGGTTAGTGTATCTATCTTGGGGTAAATATGTTTCTACTAGTGTGTACTTTGACGCGAAATTAAAATGTGTCCCAATTTGAAATTTTGATACATTTTTAATCCTTGGACTTTAAAATGAAAATGAATGAATATAGTCTTTTAACACAATTATATATTTTTTTTTTATGTTTCAAACGTTTTTCATAATAGCATTTAACTTGTATAGACTGTTTGACATGTTCTCACTTCAATGTTAGTTAGAAAATGCGTTTGACACATCCAAAAAATTTAACATAATTGGATCAAAAGAATTATATTCATTTATTTTTTAAGTTTGAGGACTAAAATGTATCAAAGTCTCAGACAGGAACAAAAAAAACATAATTGGATTAAAAGAACTATATTAATTCATTTTTAAAGTTTAAAGACTAAAATATATCAAAGTTTCACATTTCAGACAAAAATATATCAAGTCGAGCGACCTGGACGTGCTCGACGACCCGGATAGGCCCGATAACCAAGACGGGCCCAATGACAAGGAAAGGCCCGACGATCAGGACGGGCCTGACAACACGGAAAGGCCCGATGACACGGAAGGGCTCGACGACCCGGGTGGGCTCGACGACTCGAACGGGCCCGACAACCCAAACGAGCTCGACGACCAAGACAGGCCCGACGACCAAGACGGGCCCGACAACACGGACCAGCCCGACGACTCGAATGGGCTTGACTGTATCGTAGGGTCGTCTGGGTCGTTGGGCCCGTCTGGGTCATAGGGCACGTTTGGGTTGTTGGGCTCGTCTCGGTCGTCGGGCTTGTCCGGGTTGTCGGGCCTATCCGTGTTGGGCCTATCCTGGTCGTCGAGCCCATCCGGGTTGTCAAGCTCGTTCGAGTCGTTTGGCCTGTTTGGATCATCTAGTCCGTTTGAGTCGTCATTCTTGTCGAGGTCGTCGAGCAAGTCTGGGTCTTTTGACCTATTCGGGTCGTCGTGTTTGTCCGGTTCATTGGGCCTATCCCACAGATAATAATATATTTTAAATAATAATATATTTTTCATGTGGAAGATGAAAGCCCATGGGTTGGCCTTGACCCATAGGGCTTTTGTAGGGTTTTTGGCCCTTTGGACTTCTTTGATGGAGGCTTTTTTTCAATGTGGACTTTTTTGGTCCTAGCCCACATGGGTCAGGGCCAAACCCTGTAGGCTGGGTCAAATTGACACCTCTAATTGTTGTTGTTTTGTTTGTGTATAGATGCATAATGAATGTTTTTTTTGTTGTTATTTTCCCTTTGCTATAATGATCTATTTTCTGGGTTCTCTTCTCAGTTTATTTTGTAACCTATTGAGTTATTTTTTTCCTTCTTATCTTCATTCTAACAATTCTTTTGTTATTTTTGGTTTATTGTAATGAAGGTTGAATCTTTTTATTTTGTTGGTTCTCTTCTCCGTTTGTTTTCTAACCTATGGTGTTTTTGTTTCCCTTCTTATCTTCGTTTTAACAATTTTTTGTGTTTGTTTTCTAACCTATGGTGTTTTTGTTTCCCTTCTTATCTTCGTTTTAACAATTTTTTGTTTTATTTTTGGTTATTTTTCGTCTGTTACAATGAAGGTTGAACCTTTCTTTTTTCCAAGGTATATTTTGCATTGTTGAATGTAATATTAGTCATCTTTCTAAGCTATCCTTCCATGTTTGGAACAAAACATGATTGATAGTGCTTGGAACCATGATATGTATCCCATTATTGCTAGTTATTTTTATGAAACAACTATGATTCTTTTTGCAATGTAATTGCTATTTATTGATTTAACAAAACATGATTGATAGTGCTTCGAACCATGATATGTATTCCATTTTTGCTAGTTATTCACCCATCTGGCTCAATTTCTATCTAGAGCTTTGTCATAATCAGGGATATAAAAAAAATTGTATATGTGAGTATCCGTGGATAAAACCTGCAACGAGTAGGAAATTAATATTCTAAATGGATACCTACAGGTAACGAGTACGTATTTTTAATACTCGCATGTTAACGAGGCGGGTACATGTATCATAGTATTTGTATCCGTAGATACTCGTATTCACTATATTTTAATTTAAATAAAAAAATAAAAAAACATGATTAAAACATTGACACATTGAAATTGAATGGGCTATTTTTTATCAATTGGTTTTAAAAAATCTTCATTTATTTGCAAATTATCATCCAACACTATTTAAATGGGTTATTTCCACTTTGTTTAAAAATTATAAATGTTATGCATTGTATTTTTATTTGACTGTATGGTTACAATATATTGTTAAATATTAAAATTTCTTTTGTAAATACCCGAGGACACCCGTGGATATTAAAAAAATATACGAGTACCCGCATATCGAATATCTGCACAGATATGAATATGGGTACGAGACAGATATTTATCCAGCGGATAGATTACATGAGAGCTACTATCCATACCCTACTCGTCCTATTGACATCCGTAGTTACAATTTATCATTTTCATTTCAATTTGGCTACCTTATTCATATACAACTTAATGTATTGGCCATTCATAGTAACTACATAAGGAATTTACCTTTTTAGTGTGTGTATGTATGAAAATAACATTGTAGATCTTATCAATCCTTATTGTTTAGTCAATTTAATTATTTATATCGTTTAGATTTTGTGAATATTTTAAAACTAAATTGTAACCAAAACATTTGTTTGGGATTTGGGAACTCTAGATGTCGAAGATCTTTGGTGTCCCATTGTAGGTTTAGAAGTTCCAATCACAAAGGCAAGTAAGGCATATAAAGAGTTTCTTCAGATAATTTATTTGCATGTGCCGAATGCTAAATATTCTTATTGTTGGAAAAATAAAATATTTTTTGGGCTATTATTTTTTCTTGCAGGGTATAAGCACATGGGAAGTATGATTTTCTATCATTCTCATATACTAGGCGTGCTGAAAATGTTCTTCAGGTAATTTGTCTTCCACATTTTTTAGTTTTTTTAACATAATTGGTCATTTAATTTATTTTGTTAGAGTTGTTTCGGGTTTTATATTAAAAAATTATTGTGTACTTGAAATGCAGGCCCGTGAATTTCTAAGTTAGGAGATCTAAGCGAGACTCATATATTTGCGAAGATTGAAATGTTGAGGTAAACTGCATTTTTTTCATAATTTGATAGAAAATTTAGTTTTTATGTAAATTAAATTCTTGTCAGTGTTCTAATTGAACAAGTACACCTATATTGTTTTCTTGAAATTCTACAAGAAGCAAATGGTATTATTCTTTCCGTGGGAATTCAGGCATTGATCTTCCCCCAAAAAAGTTTTGATTCTTTATTAAACTGAATTTTATTTGTAGACTAAAAAACTCTACTTGTATGTGTACGTGTGTGGGTTTGATTTTAAACATGTTGAGAATGTATTTAATACTTTAAATATATTATATTTTTGTTAACTTTCTCTTAACCATTATTTCTGCATTTTCACTATTACGAAGGCCAAACATCATAGTCGTTTGATTTTATTTCATGGTTTTTAAGTTTTTCGTTTTGCATTTGGGATGAAAAGTGAGTTAATATTAGGTTTGATAAAGAAGACGAAGCATATGACTATGATCTTTTTATACCAAACAAATGTTGGATTAAACGTTTATCATTGAACTAAAACATAATTGATTACGATCCACTTAATTTTTGTCACGAAATAATTAATTTCATTTGCATAGATCGACTTTCAATCATCGGAAAGTAAAATCCTAGCTTTTGGGCTACCAGAAAATTCTACCAGTCTGTGGTGATTGTTTGTAACACTGCACTTATAAAGATATTTTAGTAAATCAATTTCCGCTGGCTGTCATGGCTTAATTGAGGTTGCAGTCTCACTATTGATAAATGTGATGTTATTTATTATCATCGTCCATCTATATCATCAATTATAATCTTCCTATATGATTTTAAAAATCTATTTACTCCACCCTCTACCATTTTTTTAGTATACTTTTGCCGGATAGAATTACTTCAGGATTTGCTTGCTTCGTTTTTATAAAATTAGTTTTATGGTGACTTGAATTGTTTTAAATATATTAAACTTTTAATGTGAATTTCTTCATTTCTGTTAAACTATATAGTTTATTAAAATCGAAAACAATTAGAAGCCCCATGATACCCTTAATTAAAATTAAAATAAAAAACATATAAACACATACACACGAAACATTAAATTATACTTTTAATAGTAGTTTTTTAGGAGGAAATTTAAATTGGTCAATTTCATGATATTGTCTTAATAATTATGCATAGAAAATTTCGACCGATTACTCTTGAGATATACCTTTTATTTGTTACTTGCATTAATCAATTTTGTTTCAAACAATTTCTTAGACCTCATTGAGCCATCACAAGATCTATCTTCAGCTTTGGTTTATTTTTGTTTTGTTTCCTCTTAACATTCTGATGTGTTGATGCGTGAGGGATTTTAGGGTTTACTCTTTTGTTTCGGTTAAGTGGTTTTAGGTTTCATGCATGAATTTAGATATTTTTTAGGGTTGTATTGCTTAATTGGTAGTTGTCTTTATGTTCCATGATGTCCATCAATCAAATTATCTTCATGTGAAATTATTACCCGTCTTAATTAAGTTGTTTAAAAATTTATAGTGTTTTAATATATAAACAAATTCTAAAATTTATAGTGTATTTAGTAAAAGATATACATAAATATTAGAACAATTATATATTATCTGTCTTAATTAAGTTAAAAAAAATGTAAATATGATCATATATAAATATGCATAGTTAATTATTATGTACAATACTAACTAATATAGATCATGTTTAATTACAAACAATTACTAATATTTACTTATATTATATCAAAACATGACCGATTACACATCGTAACAAATTCAAATCTTATTTGTATTACATATGATAAAAATTTCATAAAAATAAATATTGTTATTATAAAATATATTGTTCTTGTAAAAATATAGCAATACATTTTTTGTAACATTATGATACTAAATTCCCTTCTCTTTACTAATATAACTGATAAATTAATGAATTTAAAAAAAAAAAAAACATAACGATCCGTGTATACATGCATCTAAAAATAATTATCTACTATAAAAGCAAAGAACTCAAACCAGAATGGAATAGACCCAAATACCTATATCTAGGTTGCTGACACCGTTAATTTTTTTATTTTTTGGTTTTTTCGTTCTTGAAAGCCTGATAGTGTTTTTGACATAATTTACTTTATTAACCCCCAATTTAGTGTTTTGACATTGGTTCAAAAGGTTTTTCTGTAATTTCAATTTTAAGCGCCAATTTTCTTATGCATTTCAAAACCTCTGCTACTCCTCTAATTCTCGGTCTTTCCCTCCTCTCCTATTTTCGATTTCTTCTTCCCCTTACCTCTCTTTTTATGTTTTTTCAACTCTTTTAGGTCATTGTTTCACGCAGAAAGCTTAAAGCTTTTAAGTAATTTTCAACTTGACAAATATTTTACTTTTAATTTTTTAAAATATTTTAACTTTATCGGTATTACTTTTCCTTACATGAAATGTGGTGGTTGACATGGGACATGGTCGCTGGCATTCAAATTGCTGCGGTGAGTTTTCATTTTTGTCTTTCATCTCTTCGTTATTCTTATTATCATTTCTTCTTTTGATAAAAGTATTTATACACTTTTTTTTATAAAAGTATTTATACATTTATAACTCTTTTGATAAAAGTATCCATACATTTTTTTTATAGAAAATCTATAAGTTTTAATCTATAATTACATATAAAAATAAAAATGATTTTCTCTTTTTTTATACATTTCATAATTTCAATTATATCTTTTATAATATAATTATTTTAAAATTAACAAGTTACTTTAATATGTTTTTTATACAACTAACTATCTTCTCTCCTTTTGTTTTCTCTCTATCCAAACTTTCTATTTTTTTCTCCATTCATCTCATTTTGTTTTTAATAAATATAAATTCATTTTGTATATTAACTTAATAACATTACAATATCACCATATACTAATATAACATGATATATATTTAAAAAATATGTACATGTAGACATGATAACGCATGTATTTATGCTAATTTTTATAAAGGAAATTATTTTTCTATACATTTAAAGTTCTTAATAAAAATTATAAATGAAATATTGATGTTAATGTTTATAATTAAAAATTAATTTTAATAATAAATAAAAAATATTTATATATGTTATATTTAGAAGTAATATTTTATACTTGATATTTTTATTATTTTCAAAATGTCTTTTCATAAACTCTGCTAAAATTAATAATTAAAATTATAAAATATGTGATATAAATTATTTTTTTACTAAATATTGAACTCAATTTTCTAATAAAACAAGTTCACACATATATTCAATATATATTTTCTTATATGTTTTTAATAAAAACATATTCCATTTCATGTTTTATAAAAAAATTTCAACAAATAAGCCATTTTTATATTTACTTTTATAATACTCACTCAATTTTGTTATATTAATTAAAATATTGATATGATTAAAAATATTACATTCTTTGAAAATAAATTATAATTATTTATTATTTTATTTTATTTTTCAATATATATATATATATATATATATATATATATATATATATATATATATATATATATAAAATATATTTTTTCTAATAAT
>Ga0214543_1002010_pt1 | contig 40002 bp, 21 predicted proteins | sample CNSS2metaG_FD_160094 | JGI IMG/M metagenome (GOLD analysis project Ga0214543, IMG submission 160094) | Root nodule microbial communities from cowpea collected in UCLA plant growth center, Los Angeles, California, USA - CNSS2 | ecosystem: Host-associated > Plants > Roots > Nodule | place: USA...
AGAGAAAAAAAAAAAAAAAAAAGAAGAAAAAAAAAAAAAAAGTGGTCCAACTGAGAGTAATTCTCTCCGCTTTCAAGGGTTAAGACTGTAATCTACCACATGCGCAAAAGCATCGCCGTCTTTTATTAAACCCAGTGTGAACACTACAAGAAAAACATGAAATTCCTGCCGTTGCTGGCTGAGTAATAGAAAAAGAAAATAAACTTTCATTCTCCCTTTATTTTCTGAATTGCCCCGTGAATCTTCTCTTTCTCGTAAACCTTCCCTTCCCTCGTTCATTCCTCTGGCCATGATTGGAAGTAAAGATCGTGTTGCTGAATCGGAGGGTGAGAACTCTAGGAGCAAGCTTTCAAGACACTATTTTGGGGCAAACAAGGAGTACCCAGATGAGAAAGGTGTTTTATTTCTGAGAGATTCACAGGTGGGTTGTGGTGGTGGTGGTGGTGGAGGTGTTGATGGGGTTCTTCGTCCAAAACCCACCGAGGTTGTTGTTGGGAGCTCGGGGTTCCAAGAGTTGACCCTCAGCTACCTTTGTGACAACCCAAAACTCAGTTTTTCCGAGAAAGAGAATCCTGGTAAAAGCTTGCTGAGTTCCTTTGAGAGAATAAGCCACAAAGGGAAAGAGGTTGTGGTTTGTGAGAACTCAAATCAGGATGGAAAATGGGTGGAAAGAGATTTCCTCAGCTTGAGTGAGCCACGAGAGGATTCTTCAAAGAGATCCCTTGAGGAAGTTGTTGAGAGGGAGAGTAATAAGGAGAAGAAGCAAAAACTGGAGACTCTCAATCTCTCTCTTGCTTTGCCTGATGTTTCTCTTTCCCTCACAGCTTCAAACGCCTTGCAAAATGGTGATCAACTAGTTAGGAATAAACCTTGTAGGCCATCCACTACTCACACTTCATATTCCAATGACTACACAGCAGCTTCTTTGTCTTACTCCTATTCCCACCCCTTCTCCCACAACCCAAGCTGCTCACTGACCCGCAATTCAACCGATAATTTTGAGTACTCTGTGAGCAAAGATGACCAAATTTGGAACTGTGGGGAGGGGACCAATGGGTCTGTGCATAGTAGGTTCAAGCCAATAGGAGATGGGGTTGCTTTGACCAGCCATGGTGCTGGTATTAGTTCCTTTATGCAAGGTAATAGTCAGTATAAAACTACTAGTTCAGATAACCATTCTTTTTTCCCTTCAGAGTTGCCTGCCAGGCCAAGGCTTGAGGCTCAGTCGGGGGACTCAAGGGGTAGGAACTCTGAGAATCTGAGAATCTTGGATGGCTTGGATGATGGGAAGGTAAGGAAACATTCCAGACCAGAGAGAATTGTTAGGGAGATTGTTTCAGAGTCTATCACTGTCATGGCATTGACAATTCAGGAGCTTACTGATGATGTCATAGCATCAACTAAGGAATACTTAAAGAATCTCATTGAAAAGCCTGAGAAGAAAGAGGAACTGGTAAGCCTTCAGAACCGGCTTGATAGAAGATCTGACCTAACAAAGGAGAGTCTTTCAAAGTGCCACAAAGTACAGTTAGAGGTTTTGGTGGCTCTCAAGATGGGGCTTGCCAGCTTCCTATCTAGCAAAGTTCAGTTGTCTGAGATGGTAGAGATTTTCTTGTATAAGAGGTGTAGGAATGTAACCTGCATGAGTTTGCTTCCTGTTGATGATTGTGACTGCAAGATTTGTTCAGGAAATAAGGGCTTTTGTAGTTCTTGCATGTGTCCTGTCTGTTTGAACTTTGATTGTGCAAATAGCACTTGTAGTTGGATAGGATGTGATGTTTGTTCTCATTGGTGCCATGCTACCTGTGGCATTCAGAGAAATCTTATCAAGCCTGGACCTAGCTTGAAGGGGCCTTCAGGGACCTCAGAGGTTCAGTTTCATTGTCTCGGATGTGGACATGCCTCGGAAATGTTTGGTTTTGTAAAAGACGTGTTTCTGTGTTGTGCAAAGGATTGGGGTCTTGAAACCTTGATGAAGGAGCTTGACTGTGTAAGGAGGATCTTCAGGGCAAGTGAAGATCGCAAAGGGAAGGAATTGCATGTTAAAACTGATGACTTGCTATTAAAGCTTCAAACTAAAATGGTATCTCCTTTGGACGCTTGCAATTACATCGTACAATTTTTCAACTGTAAGCGTCTGAACTTGGGTCTTTCGTATTCATATTTAAATTTGTTTGGATTTAGAGATAAAAAAAAATTGCTTCTTAAATAAGTGCTAAGGGGACAATCATAGATACAGTATTTAAGTGCCATGGATGCACTATGACTGCATAATGATTTGCTTGGCCTCGCTGAGGAGTAAATGATCAATCCATCCTGTTTGATGGGATTGAGTTAAAAAATCATTTCATCTGTTAACTTTTCAGCTCTTAATAGGGTATATTCTAGTGTTGTAGTTGCATGAAGACATTTTCACATGATATGAATGGTTTGCTTGTAGTACCATTATTTATTGGAGATGAGTAAGAACCAGTGGTTCTTTTCTGTGATTTGGTGGGATTGTGAATAAGGGAGGTTTAAGTGTGTATGCTGTGGTGTAGGTAAAGCATTACTGTTGATAAAAATTATTGTGCTTCTGACAGATAGAGATACACGGATTGATAAAAAAGGAGATACTAAAAAATTATTCTCTCTTACAAATTACTTACGAAACATTATTATGACACTCCTTACTGTTTTTGCCTGTCCAAGGCCGAAAAATAAATAAAAATGAGGAAGGACAACCACAGTTTTCTGGCAACGATGAGGGTGAAAATTCAGGGCAAGTTGGAAATGATTTTGGACATTAAGAATGAGAATTGAGAACCATAACTTTGTTAGTGTTTTTAAAACATAAGCTAGCTAGCTTGGTTATCATTATTTTACCCTAAATCCAAATAAAAGAAAAATATCCCAAAATCTGTCTGCTGAAAATTTTGATTATGTGTATCTCTTAAAACAAAAATGTTAATCCAAGAACACACTAAATAGAGGATTTCAATGTCATTTATAAAGTGATTTAAAACTGCTAGATTTGTATCTGCTTAAAGTATTTCTGTATCAGTCAAATCAGGCTTGTTTATTTACCACATCCAATTCGCTTTCACCATTCAATTTGGATATTTACTTCCCATCCCGGGCTGTTGTTTCCTATGTGTAGCTCTATGTTAAGAACAATATTGCAAGCATTTGATATCCCAGCAAATCCATGATTTATATATATCATTGGAATCATCTTGTAGTCTTTAAGTCTGTTGAGCTTAATATTACATTTGATGAAGTTCAATAAGTTTCTCTTATCATATATTGAATAAATAAAGGAGGAGGAATGTTATTTTTAACACTGAACTTACTAAACTCCAACCGGTTATTGTCTTCTGATACACAATTTTCATGAAATGAATAATATATTATGTGCTACATTGAACATCCATACCTAAAACACCATACATGCTTAGTTTTAAGCATTTTGGCATCTTCTTCACTTCCTGTTGAAATATTTACATCTTATCATTCCATTTGGTACTGAAGTACTTCAATGAGATGTGAAAGAATGGAATGTCATTAGCTTCATTGGAATGACAGTGGTTTATAAACATAAGTTGCTTTTATGGTACTGTTGCATTTACCTCTTTGACATTGTTGAATGTGTTTGATGAAATAGATCAAATTACATGTGACCCTGTGATTCTCGTATGAAATGTCCTTATTTAGCTTAGATTAAATTACTACAATAATATCTAACTCAGATGATTCTTCTGATAAACAGACGCAGATAGCATGCCAGATTTTCCTGCTTCTGCTGGTGTTTCTTCAAAGGATTTGGCAGCCTCTCAAACTAACCTTACAAAGGATATACCATCTCTTTCAAAACCTAACCCTCTATTACCAAATTATGGGTATGAGATGGGCTATTCTAGGTCACATCCTGATGCCATGTCAAGGGAAGTAGTTCAGAAAGACCTCAAAGCTTCCATGTTGAGTGAACTGAAAAATGAGGCTGATTTCCATTTGGGGGCCTTATTAAGAAAAGGTGGACTTGAAAGTTTGGGAAGCATTGTGAGGATAAAGGAGGCAGAAGCCAGAATGTTCCAAACCAAGGCAGATGAAGCAAGAAGAGAGGCAGAAGGGTTCCAGAGAATGATCAGGACGAAGACTGCCCAGATGGAAGAGGAGTATGCTGAAAAGCTTTCCAAACTCTGCTTGCACGAGACTGAGGAAACACAGAGGAAGAAAATGGATGAACTCAAAGTCTTGGAAAATTCCTATTTTGATTACTATAAAATGAAAAAGAGAATGCAAGAAGAGATTGATGGTTTGTTGCGGAGAATGGAGGCAACAAAGCAGCAATGGGTTTAGTTTATACCCTTTTTGATGTTTTTTCTTCCTCAGAATTCTGCTCAAATGTGTGTAACTTATTGATATTCCCTGTCTTGGTATTCTGGTTGTTCCCAGAATGGATGGCTTTCAATTGATAAATTCAAGTTTTTGGTGTTTATTTAATCTTTGTTCTTGTTTCCTTCATTAATGGAGAGAGCACAAATGTGTGAAAAGCTTTGCACTTTCTGTTACTGTTTGTACGAGACTTGTGTGGCTAAAACTTGTAAATTTTGTATTAATCACATACCATTGTTGCACATAGATTTATGTCATTGTTCATTTTAACATTGCCTTTAAGAAATTGGTGTCCTATAAGTAGTCTTAAATCCAAATTTTCCCATAAAACTGTGTTACATATTATGAGAAAGTTTTGCTGCTAATAATAAAGAATACGTGTAATTTCATTAAAAGAAAGTTGTGAAGCGTGTTATTATAGAAATATCCTCCACTAAGCAGGAGAGAGAAAAGGTTGACATGATTAGTTTTGTTAATCTCGGTGGATGGAGCATAAAGGAGAGGAAAATGCTAAAAAGCACTTTGGCTATGTTATGTGGTTCTTTTATTTTGTCACCGTTGATTGCGGTTTCTTCCACCAAAATATGCATCTGTTTATGTTTATGGTGTGTTTTGCAGCTCTCAGTATTGGAACTAGTTCACTAAGGTGACAATGAAAGGGAATCTGAATACATTCATAGTTTCATTTATATCAGTAAGTGACATCCAATCCAACCAATCTGATTTCCTTTTATTCTTATCTGTTTATTTTATTTATGAGGTCTACACACTTTCAAGTTCTATGATATTATAAGGCAGAATCGAATTTATATCATGCTTGAGAAATGTAATCATCATACTCTTTGATTGATACCATCTCAAATTGAAATAACAACTAAGAAGTTAGATACTTCTATTTCCAAGTGGAACTAGTTTTTTATTTTTATTTTTTTATTAAGTGGAACAAGTTAGTTAATGGGATGCTTAGTTATATTTAATTAAGATTCGACTCTTATATGTACAAGATACTTCTATCAAGGACTTTTAATAGTATTTATGTAGATGTTGGTAAAAAAACATCTTCTTGATTTAAGTGGTGACTATCTTACAAGATCGAGGTGTGATTGAATACACTATTATAGTAGCTGAAACAACGGATTCTCTAGCTACATTATAATACCTCGCCTCATATAGAGGAGGAACTTTAGCTGAATATTTTATTTTATATACTGTGAACGTCACACTTTAATTACTTATGATGATCTTTCCAAATAAGCACATGTTTATCGGCAAATGTCTCTTCTATTACTAAGACCACCAAGTCACAAAACTTATCATATTTGAAAAAAAAATTGAATGTGTTTGATACAATATTCGTCTTAAGTTTTTAAGACTTTTAAGAAAGTTTGTTTCCATACATCAATTAGAAAACACTCTTCACCACTTTTTTTACTTAAATATCATTATGTGCTTTAAATTTACATGGATAGCACAATTTTTATTTTAGTTGGGAATTCGGTCCTCCGGGAGCGGAATCCCAACCTGTGATGTTTTTTTTTTTTTCTATTCCAAGTAAGAATTCGGTCTCTTGGGACTCGAATTCTGAACTTGTTTTTTTTTTCATTTTTTTAAATAAATTAGAATTAATATTTTTTTAATTTTTTAATAAAATATATATGAGTTATTTTTTGTTTTCTTTTTGTACAAAATGTTACATTAAAGGTTAAATATATATTTTTTTTTTAAAAAGATCTAGTATTGTGAATTAGTTATTTTAGGTATTATTTTAAAGAATAAATTTTTTTTTCTTTTTGAATTTGTTGATTTAAAAATAGATTTTGTATTGTGTAGTAAGTTTTTTTATGTGCAATTTAAAAATATAAAAGTCAATTTAATTTAAATTTTTTTACTTTGTTGATTAATTTTCTTTTTATAATGGTGATTTTGGAAAAAAAATTATGAATTATAATAGAGGTAACTAAAGTAAAAACAATTAATGTATAATGTTTGAGATGGTGTTGTATTATTTTTTTTATGTTTATTAAATATTTAAAATTAAAAAATATGGTGGAAATACGAATTTACTTTTTATTTATATTTTTATACTTTGATTTCTTTATAAGATTTTTATTGATAAAATTTTTATTTTTTCACACAAATAAATAATGTAAAATTTATTTTTTAGAATTTATAGTAGGTATTACGTTTAAATATAAAGTTAGAATTTATATTTTTCAAATATCCTAATAAATAAAGGACTAAAAATTTGGTTGAAATTAATTATTTTTCTTGATTTCTTGTAACTTGAAATTTTGTTTTAGTAATATTTGTGTATTTTAATTGAAATTTATAAAGCATAATTCAATAGAAATTATGTTTATTTAATGAAAGACATTACAAGTACCATAATTGACATAAATAAATATAAAATCTATTTATAAGGCAAGTAGTTATTGGTCTTGCTATGGATTCAAATAAGGTTGACATGACCTGGTATCCCAAAAAAGTGAACACATCTTATCATAGTGTCAGGTTGCATGTGATACCATTAATGAATTCACTGTGTACGGCCATGTTTTGAAATATTTGTCAGCTTTTCAAGTGGTCAAATTATGTATCTTTATTCGCACACTATCCTAATAGCATTGACAAGTCTTGTCCAAATTGCAGGGTGAGAATAAATTTCTGAATTAAATATCAGCCTTGGCACATCCCAATAAAGTTGACAATTCTTGTCATAATTAGAAGGTGCAAGTGAGGCCATTTATTTCAAATATGCGCCAGCTTTTACAGTGGTCAAATTAAATTTCTTAATTGGCACGTTATCCTAATTAAAGTATTTGTCATCTTTTACAATAGTGATATAATAAATCAGCTTTGGCACCTCCTAATAAAGTTGACAAGTCTTGTCATAATTACAAGGTGCAAGTGAGGCCATTTATTTCAAAGATGCGGCAACTTTTACAGTGGTAAGAGTAAATTTCTGAATTGACACGTTATCCCAATTGAAGTATCTATTGCCTTTTAGAAGAGTAATATAATAAATTAGCTTTGGCACCTCCCAATAAAGTTGATAAGTATTGTCATAATTAGAAGGTGCAACTGAGGCCCTTTATTTCAAAGATGTGCCAGCTTTTACAGTGGTGAGAGTAAATATCTTTCTTGGCACGCTATCCAGGTGAAGATAATCAGTTCTATTTAAGGTTGTGGTTCCTTAGTTTGAAAGTTGTGGAGTGCTCTAGTATAACAAGTAAAAATGGTTTTATTTGAGGAGTTGAATGCATATAATTCCTTTAATGTTGCTATTGATTTTGAAGATGGAAGGTTCTCCTTAAGTAGACTTCCAAATAAGGTTACTCTTAACCATATGCGCATCATCATAAGCTATATGTGATACCATTTCCCTCTTGAATTTGTTGTGGAAGGCCTCGATGACTTCCTTTTTGTAAGGAATGACGAAGATCTTCAACATGCCATTCAATGGCACTCAATGATGGTCCCTACAGCGATAATATCTTTTTATGTTAACTTCATGAAAGTTGAGAAGTGTGACAACTTTGTACCTATTTAGTTTTTTTTTTGTATGTTTTAACATTGTTCTTTAAGATCATTGAACTTATTGAGTTTATCTAAAGAAATTGTTGTTCGCTATTTAGCAATGAAGCATTTGGAATGATTAAGTTTTTTCATTGCTGATCTTCGAAATTTTGTTAAACACGGTAAACTCTTACAAACACATAAACACGACCTATTTCATATGTAATAAAATATTAAACTACATCTTTGTCCTTTTAATCACCGTAGTGGTGTCTAATTCCACACCGTGGTCAACGCCTATTTCTGGTGGGGTTCCTCTTACGCACTTCAGGTATAGGTTCTTCTACGTATGAAGGTTGTAGTTCGTGTTCCTCCTCAGGTTGATGATCATCATGTGCAGTAGATGATGGTGCTTATGTATATGGATTGTGGACGTAGTAAACTGAGTCTTGTTGAGGTTGATCCAATCCTTCTAAGAAATTTGGACTTTGGGGATATGTACGCAACCAGGGTTGTGCAGAAGGTGGTGTTTCATCATAAGTTGCAAACATACTTTGTATGCCTAGTTCCGAGTTTGAAGAAATTGAATTCCTTGTTCCCTCCATACCTGGTGGTGGAGGTGGAGTGTTGAAGTCATGCCTAGTTTGTCGTGGTGGAGGGACATTTGCTGATGTCGATGCACGATGCATTCTAGGATCATTTAACATTTGTGGAACTGACAAATACAAAAATGAGTTTGAAATGTATCATGACATGTACTCCATTGTGTGTTGAAGTGGCCCAAGCATCGGTAATCCATTCAACGTTAGGTCATGCCGGTTATTCCAAACCTCTATCCATTGCACATGTCTAGTAACCCAATTCTCATCTTGTCTCCCCCTCATGTCTAATTTATGTAGATGATCAAGGTTGTTGGGTTCTTCAGGGATCTCTTGTAATAGCCAAAATTTTAACTTCACCCTATCTGACTGGTGCCACTCCACAATGGCAAAACAAATTAAAGTTGTGCATGACGTCCATATTGCTTGGTCCCGATATGCTTCAACATCAATAATAGAGCCCAAACCCTCATAAGGAACCCAAATAAACTACAACAATAATTGAAAATGTTAGTCATTCATTTAGAACAATTTTACACGCAAAACCACAGGCACCTAGGCTCAAGAATAATATCCCAACATGTAAGACAAATGGTGGAGTCAGACTCATCCACATCAATTGCAACAATAATTTCTTCCATTCAGACCTCTATGGGATATAACACAACCTACAGAAAGGCATGGTTGGCGACACAGCAGGCAATTGAAGATGTGTAAGAAAATTGGGAACAGTCTTACAACCGATTGTCGTGCCTACTACAAGCCATGCAAACTTATTTGTCTGAGTTTGCATACAAGTTGAAAACTAGTCCAATTACAAATGGGGAGGAGGTCCTAGAAAACCAACAACACTTTCGAAGAGTGTTCTGGACATTCAAACCATGCATTGATGGCTTCCCATTTTGCAAACCAATAGTGCAAGTGGATGAAACCTTCCTTTACGGAAGGTATAGGGGCACCCTTCTAGTAGTTGTTGCACAAGATAAGAGAAATAACATTTTCCCCATTACATTTGCTATAATAAAGGGTGAAATTGTCGAAGTTTGGTTTTTTTCCTTAAAAACCTAAGGACACACGTTACGCCTCAACAAAATTTATGCTTAATTTCAGACCGTCACAATTCAATCAGTGCAACATTCAACAGACCCAGTAGTGACTGGACTAAAGGGAACTGCGTGCAAGTGTTTTGTATTCGACACATTGCACAAAATTTTACAAAAAGATTCAAAAATACAACTCTGAAAAAGGACCTCATCAACATGGGTAAGTTATTACATGTAAATTTGTCTTTTTCATTTTTTTGGCTGTTAATTTTTCACACCCATTATTAGAAAATAAATTCTTCTTATAATTATATTTGTAGCGTACGCATTGACGGAGTCACGCTATAACTACTACTACAACATCATTAGAGAAGACAACCCAGAAGCAGCAGCTTGGGTAGACCAAATTCCAAGGGAGCAGTGGTGTCTTGCATATGATCAAGGAAGAAGGTGGGGTCACGTAACAACGAATCTGGCTGAAGTAATAAATTTTGTCTTAAAGAAGACAAGGAATTTGCCAATTTCATCCATAGTATTGGCTACATACACCAGGTGTAATACATACTTCACAAAAAGAGGTAGGCAAATAAATGCAATGGTTAGTGCTGGTCATGTGTACTCTAAATATGCGACCAACTTCCTACAAGACGCAGACTCCAAGTCAAACACGCACCACGTCGTTGAATTTGATAGAAATATCACAAGATTCAGAGTGGAAGAGATGGTCAATCCCAGAGAAGTACGTCCTGCAAGAAAATTTGTAGTCAGATTAGATGAAAGGTGGTGCGATTGTGGAAAGTTTAAAAAAATACATCTACCATGTTCACATGTTATTGTAGCTTGCAAGCATGCACATCACGACTTCAGCATCTACATAAGTCCCCATTATAGGCTGGATGTCATCATGAAAGTATATGACAATTTATTTGGCGAGTTAAGACATGAAGAATATTGGCCACCATACCAAGGGCACATGTTTTGTAACATCCCATCTCGGGTCTTACAGGTTTGGCCTCATCCTGCCACAAAAAGGAACGAGAGGGGTCGTCCTAAATCAAGTAGAATTAGGACTGAGATGAACATTAAGGAAGGAAGACAATCAAAAAAGTGTTCCTATTATAAAACTGAAGGATACGCAAGAAATCATTGTCCTAATAACCCTACACTTAGATGATCCACATCAAATCACTTAGTTTATGTTGTACTTTTAATTGTATTCAATAATTTTGTACTTGATTCAATTCAATGGTACATCTTTTTTTATTATCTATTATTATTACTTATTTTACATAAACCAAAAACAAATAACAAAATTATTTAAAATACAATAATGAAATGCTTTTAAATTATTTTAGTTATTTCCATCATTTTTAAAGTATTTTTTACAAAATTTCAAAGTTTATAATATACATTTTTTAAAATTATAAAAAATTAAAAGATAATTTTAATTTCAATATTTATAAGCATCTATTAAAAATAATTAATATTACACAAATTATAAAAAAAATTAAATTAAATTGACTATTATATTTTCAAATTGCACATAAAATAACTTACTACATAGAACAAAATCTATTTTTAAATCAACAAATTCAAAAAGAAAAAAATATTATTTATTATTTTTTCTTTCAAATAATACCTAAAATAACTAAAAACACAATACTAGATCTATTTTTTTTAAATATATATTTAACCTTTAATGTAACATTTTTTACAAAAAGAAAATAAAAAATAAATCTTATATCTATTTTATTAAAAAATTTAAAAAACATTAATTCTAATTTATTTAAAAAAAGACGGAAAAAAAAAATAAAAAACCAAGTTCAGAATTCGGGTCCCTGGGAAACGAATTCTAACTTGAAATAGAAAAAATAAAATAAAACATCGCAGGATGGAATTCGGCTCGCAGAGAACCTAATTCCCAACTAAAATAAAAATTGTGCTATTCATGTAAATTTAAAGTAGAGTATATTATTTAAGTAAAAAAAGTAGTGAACGGTGCTTTTTGAAAAAAAAAAAATCTAGTGTGAACATTTATATTCAAGATAAACATATAACCTTGTAAGTGAATTAAAGAATGGCTTAATATAGAGAAAATGGTGGATAGAAAATAAGAAGATGAGATAGAAATAGAATTATAAGATAATTGAAGAACAAGATGAAAAAAACTTCATTTTCATGATAATTTCTATGTAGAATTGTTATTTGTATCCAAAATTATTTGCAAAAGGTGATTATGGTTCTTTATAAGCTTTTCCTAGCAAACAAATTTGTTAACCTAAATTTAATCTAAGTTCACCTCTAATAACATGTAAATGTGACTTCTAAAACATAGTAAGAGTAGGTTGACAATTGAAAGCAAAAAATGGAGAGATTTGAAAATTCAAAATTCAAAAAGAAATTCAATGGTATCTTTAGAAGTTGGCGAAAATATGCAGTTGCATTCCATACTTGCACATGCTTTTTATGGCTCTTTTAAACATGTTTTCCTTGCATTGTTGACCTTTCTTCGACCGAAAATTTAACCTCTTCATTGAGGTTCAATTTGGGTCTCGCATGATACTTTTTTCTTCCTTTATTCTTGCACTCCTTGAATTGAATTCATCAAGTGTGAAGGAAGGAAAAAGATAATGTCAAATTAGGATTTTCGAACTTTTGATAATTTTTTAATAAAGAGTAAAATGGAAATATAACTTACGCGGGGTGCAAGAAGAAAGAGTACAGGAAGAACTCCCTTACTATAAAGGATTGTTTAGATTTGAGTCCATTGGGAGTTGTAATATGAATTAAATGGGAGCTTCTCCTCCAAACAATTTTCCTGTATCTCACAAAAATTTTAGATTTTCACTTTACCTCTAAGTTAAAAGTAACTATACTTTTACTGTCTCTAACTAATACATTCCCAAGTTTTTTAACAACAAATGTGAATATCCGGTATTATGTATTCTTTTTTCATCTAAAAATATTAACATCTGATGTTTGATCTCGTTAAATTTATTTTTTTTCATTACAAATCCGCTTATTAAGGATGTCGACATTTATAATAAAAAAAAATAAAAATTATATATATATATAAGACACTGGATGTCGTTACGCCCAATGTCAAACATTACTAAACAACGTTTCTTTTTTTGATTTGTGATAGGAAATTATTGGAAGTTATTGCTTCCTGCATACCCAGAATTCCTAAAAGCACTCCCATACTAAAAAAAAGAATACTAAAACATTCTTCCTCACTAAATCATATAATTGTTGTTATCATCGTTATCACTTTCATCATTGTTGCAACTGCAGATTAAGAAGAAAAGAGAAAAAACGCTATAAAGAAAGAAATAGAAGAGAGAATGCAGAAAAGCTCATTCCGGAAAGATTTTTCAAAATGCAGAAAAACTTGTTTTAAACTGTATTATATATGTTCAAAAAGCTTGTTTTGAAAAGTCTATAAAGCTTGTTTCAGAGTACATTTCATACGTTCAAGAAATCCTATTCTAAAATTTAATCTTATTTCAAAGATTTTTAGAAAACTTATTCCAGAAGGTATCCAGAAATATAATTTGAAAATAAAATAAAAAATTTTGGGAGCTGCGCAAAGAAATAATTGGGGTGCAGAAAGCAAAAGCCACAACAGAATTGAATGGGAGCCACAACGTAATGAGCTCTTTTGTTTCCTTCACCTCATTGCTTTCTGCATACTTTCTTTTATCAGATATTAAAAAAAGTCTAAATTATCTATTATTCAATTTTTAAATTATGCAATTTATAAATATATTTTAATTTGTACAGTTTAACATAATTTTTGAAATTTAATAATATCGTTTAAATTGGATAATTCATAATTCTATTAGAGATGGTATAATTTAAAATACACTTTTTAAATCTATAAATATATTTTAAATTTATGAATTACATAATTTTATTAAAATTTATTTGAAACTATACAATACAAATTATTTTAATTAAACAGTTTAGAATGCATTCTTAAATTACATAAACTAAAAACATATTTTTGATTATATAATTAAAAATATATTTGTAAATGTAAAAATATATTTTAAATTATAGAATTTGAGATATTGATATATAATTCTAGATTGGACGGTATTCCATTAAACCCAATAATCTCACTCTCTTTCCATTGGTCAAGTTACTTTTTGAAGACAAAATTGTTCCAAATTATAAAGGGGACAATACCTCAGATTGAGTAATCGACCTAGCGATGTTATTTCGTTATTGGTGCTTGTGCGAAATGATAACAATTTCCTTACCCTTTTCCCTTATTCCTCTACTGGAGTTGTGAAGGTATTCAAAGAAATTGTCTTATGATCGGGTAATTTCTTTCTGCACCCATGTTTTCTTTTTGTACCTCAATATAGATAGATAATTTGGTGAAATGACCATTTTATTCTTAATAAAATATTTTGAAACACGTTATAAACTGCATAATCTGAAATACATTTTAAAAATGTATACATTTTAAATGGTATAATTCAAAATATATCTTCAAATCCAAAATCACATATCTAAATTACACAATCCCAAATATATTTGAATCAATGGTACATTCTGGATGGTGTAATTTATCTATTTAAATTCATTCAATTGTGTTTCTTCGTTCTGTTTTCATTCATTTATTGCGACCTTCAAACCCCAGATCTCTCATAAGAGATTGAGCCAAATGACACGATGTTTACAACTATATCAGCGGCTTGTAGTCATTCGGGAACGGTTGGAAAATGGTCTAGGTTATTTAATTTGACTTATGAGGAGTTGAATTTTGTTCCTTCCATGAAGCACTATGCATGTATGGTTGACATGTTGGCATGCACTGTGAACCTTGAAGATGCGTCTCATCTTATTGAGAAAATGTCTGTTAAACCTAGTGTTAGTGTGTTCAGAGCTTTTCTCCATGGTTGTTGGCTTCATTATGGGTTTGAGATGGGGGGAAGTGGTTATTACGAGAATATTGGAGTTGTACCCTCGTGAAGCTTCTTACTACGTCCTTGTGTGAAACCTGTATGCTTCAAATGGGAGATGGGTGTTGTTGGGGGTATTTCTCTATGAAGCCCGGACACGTCTAATCAATTGTGCGTCTCGTGTCTGACATGTATCGGACACTGACATTCATACCACATGTATTAATGAAATATTCAATTTAAAAGATATTTTTTGTCTTTAACATGATTTTGACATAACTCCAACACAATATTAATAACCACAAATTTAATGATTTTTCAAAAAAATCTATAAATTTGTAAATTTATCACATAAGTTTCTATTATGATTATAAAAATAAGGAAAAAGTATTATATGATCATTACTTTTCACTTTTTTGGATATTAGATTGATAAATTAGAGTTATTTTTGTGTTAGTTGACAATTTGTTAGTTAAAAGTTTGAAACTAATATGCATATGCATATCGTGTCATGTGTCCTATGTTTTTCAATTTAGCCGTATCTCTGTATCCGTGTCTGTGTCCGTGTCCGTATCCGGGCTTCATAAGTATTTCCTCTCCTCTTAGTATTGTGGTGAAGGACTCAAAGTTGTTGTGCAAAGGACTCAGAGTTTCCAAATTCTTTACGTGATGAAATTATGAGTGTTATTTTTTCTATTGAACATTTGGTTGTAGACATGATTGGTTGGAAAGTGATTATGTACTCTTATGTAAGTTTTGTGATGTTTCTCAAATTGTTCTTTACTCTCTTAGAGGGAGATGAAGAGATATGTAAAAAAATTGTAATTTAAGTGTTCTCATATATTTAGGAAGAGAAATCAAAATATAGATAAGTTGGCTTCTTTAGGATTAAAAGATAAAATTGTAAATAGTATGATACTATATCATAGGATTGCTTTGAGTTTGAGTTATAAAGGCTTTGGATTTAGAAAATAAAATTTAGGCTTAAATAGTACTTTAGTCCTAGTTTTCATTCGGTTTTTTCAATGTGGTCCTACTGTTGATTTTTTTTTTCAATTTGGTCTTAATATTGGTAAATTTTTTTCAATTTGGCCCAATTCGCTAATACCGTTAAAATAGTTAACGGATGTGAACAGTAACCGCTACGTGTCATTTTGTGATATTTTTTGATATCTTTTTAATTTTTTTTAATTTTTTTAATTTTTTAAAAAATGTACACGTGTCAAGCCCATATCATGCCACGTGTCATTTTTGTGAATTTTAATTTTTTTAATTTTTTTAATTTTTTAATTTTTTTAATTTTTTTGAATTTTTTTTGATTTTTTTTTTAAATTTAATTTTTTTAATTTAAAAAAATCCACGTGTCAAGCTAATATCATGCCACGTGTCAGAGTCAGTTTTTTATATTCAATTTGGTCTTAATATTTGTTAATTGTTTTCAATTTGGTCCTATTTTTTTTTTAAATTTAACATTTTTGTTCCTCTCCAAATTGAGACAAAATTTAATTTGTATATATTAAAATGCATATTTTTGTTAAATATTTTTAATTTAGAATTAGAGTTAGTTTAAAATTAAAACGAAAAAAAGCAATAACACCATTAATTTAAAATTTTAAGAGGTTAAAAATATTTAATTTTAAAATAACTCTAATTTTAAATTAAAAATATTTAATAAAAATATGTATTTTAATAAGAATATCCATATAACATTTATATACAACTTATATTTTGTCTTTTGGAGAGGAACAAAAATATTAAATTAAAAAAAATTAGGACCAAATTGAAAACAAATAACGAGTATTTGGGACCAAATTGAATATAAAAATCTAATTCTGACACGTGACATGATATTAGCTTGACACATGGATTTTTTTAATTAAAAAAATTTAAAAATTAAAAAAAAATAAAAAATCATAAAAATGACATGTGGCATGATATAGGCTTGACACGTGTACATTTTTTTTTAAATTAAAAAAAATTTTAAAAAATTAAGAAAAATCAAAAAAATCATAAAATGACACGTGACAGTTACTCTTCACATCCGTTAACTATTTTAACTGTGTTAGCGAAAAGGATCAAATTGAAAAAAATTTACCAATATTAAGACCAAATTGAATCACATTGAAAAAATCAAACGAAAACTAATAACATACTGCTATTTAAGCCTAAAATTTATTATAATTGATTCATGAACACCAAAAGGTGCATCAATACTTAATATACATACACCGAGAGAGAGAGAGAGAGAGTAAAAATGATAGGTTTATAGGTTATATGATGTGATAAGAAGAGAAAGATAGAAAGTAAAAAACAAATTAGTATAGTTATAAATAAAATGAAGTTGTACGTGTATCACTGCTCTTTTCATAATGGTATAAACTACATATGTTTTTAGTTTATGTTGAAGGAATTTTTTGTATTTTGTATGTATGGTTTAGTTTGGTCCCTGTATTGGTCAATAGTTTTTTAATAATATTTTTTGTGATAATAAATAATTAATTTTTTTTGTCAATAGAGTATTTATTAGAGTATGTATGAGATGTCATCAGAGACACACTGATTTCAATAGAGTATTTATTATTTTATTATTGATTAAAACTTACTTCAAATATCACTTAATAAATATTTGTCCTTATTTCATTGTATTATATAAAGTGTGACTAAGAAGAAAATGGATTAACTGCAGACATCTTCTTTAAGAACGCATAGGTATACCCAATATGTTGAGACAAAACATTGTTTGAAATATGTTGTCTGCTATACCAATTCATAACACTATACTATTTTAGCATGAAACCAAACCACCTCAATCGGTAAAATTATATTCCACAAGAATCACGTCAAGAGAAATTACACAAGCCATTTGCAGAGATCGAAGAACAGAATTACAAAATCAAAAATAGAAATGCTGAATGAAACAAAGCAATTCAGGGAAAACGAGCCAAACCCACAGCCATATCGACAAAAACTCCAAACAAGAGAATTGCTAGACCAGTGAAGTTGATCAAATGAGATTCTCTCTGGTGTGCCATTAATTTCATAGAAGTGTACTTATCCATCAACCCTGTTAGTGCAGCACAAATTGCCATGAAAAACAGTGCTCTGCCACCTGCTACGTGCCATGGAGCCATCGCAGCCCTTGATTGTGCAGATCCTTGAAGCATGAACCCCAACCCCAAAAGCCACTTCACCCACAAAGTCATCACATATCACAATTATCAAATTTTGCTAACAATTTTCTTCTTGGTTAAGAAAAAGTTGAGAACCATTTCACGATACTAAACGAACGATGTGAGATTAAATAACAAATATGATATGACAGAGGGTGTATATATACCTGCAAGCCAAACAAACAAAAGGTGCCAATGCCAATCCATGAATGGAGGCTGTATACGTCTACCAGGTTCATCATATCATGGAACTTAAAAACGGCGCACAAACCAACAATCCCGAGAATTATAGCAATCAGATGCAGTGTCAAGTGAACGATCTTCTGCGTTTCATGCGTTCCTGGCACCGTTTGATATGCAAGCATTGCTGCTCAAATTTCACACCAACTCAATCGATCATTGAACAACACAGATTCCTTAAGTAGTGAAAGTAAATGAAATATGGTAAATTAGGGCATGGTGCAGGAGAAAGATACCTTGACCAACAAGGAAAATGAACCCGAAGAACATCATGAAAGGATGAACCTGCAAGATGGAAAAAGAAAAAAAAAAGAAGACTTAGAGTAGAATGTGAATTTTGTGGTTAAAGAAAGAACAAAAACACACAAAGTGTTACATTGAAAACGCGATATGGATCGTCGGAATCATATTGAATGCCCTCACGATAATGCAGCAACCAAACAAGTAAGAGGATGAGAGCGAGAAGGCCAAATAAGTGTGCGAAAATTGTGGTACCGTATGAATTCATGTTGGGAGATAATGGAAGGAGAGAGTGAGTGAAAGTTGGTGTAAATTTATAACACAATTTTTTGGTTGTTCTCACATCGTGTCGTTCTGCTGTGGTTCAGTCTTATAGAGTTTCCTTTTCATAAAGTTGAGAAAAGAGGGAATTGCTTGATCATTTGGTTTTGGAATTTTGAATGAAGAACAAACTTTGGGCATAAGCCAACTCTAGCGGCTTCTAAAGTATATATTCTTATGCTACAATTTTGTTTTTCTTCTATTTATTCATACATTCTTCTGTTACACACTACAAAAGTTATGAAATCTGGATAGTTAGTATTACATACCTATGAATTTTTAGAACATTGGATACCTTTAGGGTATATATTGGTACCAGTTTAATTAAGTTTTAGTTTTAGGTCCTATTTTTGTCTTTTTATTAAAAGATGCAAGATTTTGTGAATAATAAAAATAATTAAACGATAAATATTCAATTCAATATTATGAAAAACTAAATAAATAAATAAAAGTTAATAAAAATTCAATTGAAAATGTAAATTTTTTAGAATAAAGCCAAACATATATCTTCAAAATAGTCAATAACCGAAAAAAAGTCTTGTATTACAATATAATTTTTTTAATAAAACTAAAACAGAATTATGTGTTCAAAACTATTTATTTATTAAAAATTTTAATTATATTATAATATAAATTATATTTTTAGTTATTTATTTATTATAAGTTCTATCATACATTAACTTTTTAGTAAACAATTATATTTCTTTTTTAAACTGTTTTTTTTTCATAACCCATTCAAATATATATAAGAAAAGGGCATCTAAAATATTTTGGAGATCCCACATTCTTTATGGATGTAGCGGGATTATTGTATATAATGAATGCAAATTCTATTTTACTGAGCTGATTTTGGGATCCGAGGCACGTCTAAAATAAAGTAAAGTAAAATAAAAAAAAAATGAAATACTTTCTGGACCTGTATTCTATACAGTAGACTGATACTTTTTCACTTTTGAAGTACTCAGGCTTTTCACACTGTAAATGAAATTAAATTTTGTAACTTCCAAACTGACATGTATTAATATCAGAATGTTTTTGCTTCTGGATTGTTAAAGAATTTTGGGTTAAGTATGTTTTTTTTCTTTAATTTTTACTGAAATTTAAAATTAGTTTTTTTTTAATTTTAAATCAATTTAATCTCTTATTTTTAATAAATAGGTGAATTTAATTATTTTAATCAAATTTTATTAGGTTTATTTGACTTTTTAAACGCGTTTTTAAATAAACATAAAAACGAAAATGAGTTTAACGATATAAACAACTCAAATATTATCATGAAATACATTTAAAATGTCAAAAAAATTTAATAAAATTTGATTAAAATGACTAAATACACACATTTTTAAAGATAAAAAATTAAATTAGTCTAAAATTTTGAGAAGGAAGTATTTCTAGTTTTCACCGAAGTAAAGAATTTTCCCGAAGCAGCTATTAAAAAGTAATATTTTTATTATTAAATTAATACTGGTGATGCATTAAAAGGAATTAGTAAATATACTTTAATAAAAAAAAAAGTTAATTTATCATGCATTTTTAGTGTATGCACGCAATTAAGGTAAACTCTAGCTTATCCTTTCATTTAGTTTGTAATAGTGTTGTGGCAACCTCCATGGTGAGTGCATGAATGGCATCCTGCATCGCAAATGTGACAGTGGGTGAGTTGGAGAAGAAGACGAAGGCAGGTTTAGATTAAAATATCCATAAGCTCACTTTTGACATTTCATATATTTCATGGGGGTGCAGCTTGAAATTTGAGGGCGTGCAGTAAGCAATAGTCTAGATAGGGTTAGATGGACTTTAGGATACTTCGGTTTTATCCTTAATTCACTTCCCTCCAATTTCAATCAAAGACTAACTCAACAAAAATACTCAAAATTTAAGAACGTAAAACAAAATATCCAAACATATTAGTATGAGTTTAACTAAGTTAAAAAAAACAACTAATTCCATCAAAATTGATGACAAAGTCGTAAAAAAAATTTTTAAAAAAATAAATAAAAACTTACTATGTGACAAACTTATTATATAACATATGTTTATTGTAATATTATAATTAACTTTGAACTACTAAAAGTTTATAAAAAGATGGACATATTTGACACCTAATTAAAGCTAATACTTTTATTTTTTGTATTTAATTATTTTTAACTATTTTATATTTTAAAATAAAAACAGAGTTTTATTAATGTTTTACGGGTGTAGAATACAAATAAGGGTGTCCATGTATCATCACCTTTTTCTCTTTTAGTAATTGTCTTATACACTTATTAGTTACTTCGATAATTTCATTAAATGCTTAAAATTAACTTAATTACTTTCAACACTCAGCTAGCTTTCAATTACAATTCACTTCTTCAGCTTCAAAAACTAGTTTTTTTTTTTTTTTTTAACATGCCTTAAAAAATAATTCAATGATTTGTACGACAATATTTTATAGTGCTTCTTTGGCAACAAAGCTATCGGGGAGCATGTTCGGTTACATAAATAACAGCAATATATGCATCAAAAGGATTCAAAACAAACAAATTAACGTAATAAGCAATAAGCTTTACATGATACAAATAATAAGATCTAATCATGTGAATACAAGATATGATTGTTGGGAAAGTAGGATGCAATAATATATTTTTATAATTCGCAGTTATCTAAGATGCACATGGACCATTTATTTTATTCATGCATGTTTCCTTACAATAGACGATGTTATAAACATGTACTTCTTATGCTTTTAATTTACCCAACCAAATTAGTGTTTAAATCAAGGGAAAGATAATATTAATTTATATCTTTCAACATTTATACCAATACCAAAAAATAGATATTTACTTAAGTTTTATAATTGATAAGGCCGAAAAGAAAAAGAAATTTTCCAAATAGATTTTGAAGGTCAGAAAGGAGGAGAGTGACCTAAAATGTCCTTATCGTAAATATGATAAAAAGAGAAAATAAAATGCAAAGGGCCTAGAAGACATTAAATGAAAACAATTGAGAATTTAGACAAAAGATTAGAAACACAACATCTTTTCTAAACACAGATAAATTTTGTGTTAAATATATTGAGAATATTTTATAAAAAAAATATTATCTAGTTTTTTTTTTATAAATAGAGTAAAAAGATATAAAAACTAATTTTAAATACTAGTGCATGACATTAACTATTTTATTAATGAAGAAGTTGCAACTTTTCTTCTCCATTATAAGCTTCATTTTCAATCATTAAAGGCTTATCTCAATTAGTTCACTTTGTTTCTTTTACTCATATATTAGAAACTTCTTAAGCATGCTTTCTAAGTCTATAGGGTTTTTGTAATGTATAGAACACAATTGAATTTGAATGAAATTAAAGTTTTATGAGAGTTTATGTCTTGAGAATCATACTCTTTGTTAGGTTCTTATCTTGCATAAATTCTTTAGATGTTGATTCAATAATATTATAGTTATCCTTGGTTCAAGTAAGATGGTGATTTCTCCATTCTTCTTTCTTTACCCATTTTTATTTTTTATTTTTCAATTTTACCTTTGTTCCATGTGTTTCATAGCCATGGACAAGAGCTTCCTCATTCATCTTAGGAAAAGCTTTTAGTTCCAAATACTTCTTTGAACTCATATAGATCGTTCCAAATTCAAGAGATGACTTGCTTTGAAATTGTTTTATAAATGAAGGTTAGAAATTATTGTTGATTGATCAGTTCTTAAGTTGGGTTAGTATATCATTTGCTATTTATCGAGGTCTTAATTATTTTTCTTCTACTTTCTGAGTGGATTTAAAAGGTTTTATTTTATATATATAAAGATGGATAGTTGTTGGTGTATTTAGATTTGTATGTGATTGATGGAAGCGATAAGAAAAGTTTAAACACTTTAATTAACATATCTTGAACATATTCGTTAGATTAATAGTATTGACATTTCTAGAAATAACTAAAAAAAGTAGTATGAAAAAGTATTTTTGAAGCATACTGTACAATAGTAATTACTTGATTTGGCTTCTATAAAAGTATAAAAAAGTGAATAGTAAGGAATGTTGGGTACTTTGTAGCTAATATAAAATCCGAAAAGAAGGAAGAAAGTAAGAAATGAGTGAAATGTGTGATAAATATATAGTTTGAGAAACGTAAGTCAGCTATTAAAAAAATATTAAATTTTGGGTCCATATAATTACAAGATTTGATTTTAAATTCCGGTGTGGGGGGTGTGAGCTGTAGCCACAAATGAAATGGATAAACTTCTTGGTTTTTATGTATTATTTACGTGTGTGGATGGGAATAATAATAGTAATAATAATAATAATAATAGAAATAATAATTATTATTATTATAATAGATTGAGTAAATAGAAAAGCAATAATACCTGGAAAAAGAATAAGATGGGTCCGTGGATGCCGCGATATGCGAGAGGAAAGAAGGAGAGTGAGCTTAGAGTGTGAGATGACGTGGCGGATATGCATGAAGTGGTGTGACACGTGTTGACAAGACAGTGTTGGGCCCTCAGCCAAACATGCCCTTAAGATCCTTTCTTGTTTTTTGTCTGTTTGGGACTTTTTGTTCTGCTTCTTCTACATACACTATCTGCTACAATCACAAATATAACCCCTTCACATCATTGCTATTATATTATTACCCTCTTCCTCACGTGTCCTTAAAAAACGCTCCTGCAACTTCCTCTCAACTAATCTCCTCCGTCACTCTTCCTTTACGCTCTCTTCGCTTGGATTCATTTTTTGTTTCAAAGGAAACATAAGATGAATTACAAGCTGATTTTTACATTCGTTTATATTAATGAAGGGTGAGTGAAAACTATGATTAACGGGACATATTATTTTTGCAATCTTGTATATATTGGATCGAGTGTTTATTATCAGGATAGAAGTAATAGGTTTTAGTGGGGATGCAATTCTTTTTATTTAAGAGTGTAAAAATTTAAGCACCACGATTCGATTATGGCTCGGCTCACTTGGTTTCCATCACGGAATAATTGATGCTAGATGCAACAATCTCTCCTCTCCTACTAAGAATCCTATTTGGATTATGACTTGTCCCACTTAACTTCCGCCACGGGATAATTTGCAATCCGCAACAATCTTTCCCTTCCGCCACAGGACAATTAATGTCACATTCAAGTATAATACAAACATATTTAAGAGGATTAGTGGAAGAAAGACATTTTATTCCAAATGGTGCTTTATTCACATACATGTAGAGGATCAATCCATGGTTGTTGAAGACTCCAACATTCTACTTGGTAGAAGATCGATCCCATATTAGTTGGAATGGATCTAGTTGAAGTTAGAGAGATGGATTAAATACCTTGTATGTAGAAAATATGATCCCATATTACAATGTATTATGAAAAAATATATTATTTTATTAATTTTTATAATTTATTTCTCTCAATTTTAGTAGTAAAAAATAAAATAATTGTAATTCATTAAAATACTAATTTATATTACTTATTAGATAAAAGACAATATGACAATCTATCTTTTACGTCTATTGAAACAATTTTTTTAATTTATCATATTAATTAAATCAGTTACAAATTCTCATAAACTTTTTTTCCAATTTTACTCACAATTACTTTTAAATACCTTAAAAAATATATATTATTTTCTCTCATATCCACTCAAACTCCTATATTCCATATCCGTCAAACTTATCCACTCATGTGAGCATGTCCTTAACCTACTTTTCCAAAATTATTTTCTCTTTATAATTACAATAACACGTATTTAGTTTCGATAACTTAAATTTAAAGTAATGATTTATTTTTAAGATAAAAACTATTTTAAACGACACTAGAATTAGATATTGTAGACCCCAGAGTTTTATAAAAACTATTTTATAGTTATATTAAATATTTAAAACATTGTCGTTTGTAGTATTTTATGAATGAATTACATTAATATCTTAAGAATTCATCAATCTTTTTCCAATATTTATTTTTATAATTTTATGTTAACAATGTTTATATGTTAATATGCTTTTTATATATTAAGTAGCCTCTCAATCATTACATCATGTACTCACAAAGAAATTACAGTAAATATTAGAAAAACAAAAGTGTCGTATAATTTCAGAAAATACAAAGAAATTAATGAAATTTATTCTAATAATTTTTTTTAAAGTCAAATAAAATTGCTTCTAAAATATTATAATTTCTTTTATGAAAAGATAATACCATTACTAAATTTGTCTTCTTTTACTTTTACTTTTGTTTTCTTTTTCTAACGGTCCAAATGTGTCATCAATGAGAGACTGCACAGAATATTTCAGGGAGGTACATACCACTATTAATAAGTCAACAACATCAATGTGTCTTCAATTTCCGTAACAATTAACCTTACAATGTAATTATAATTCAGCAACCGTGTCCTTTGATGTGATATAAAAAAATTATAATTATGAAATTATATTTATTTTATTTTGATAATTTTAAATAATATATATATATATATATATATATATATATATATATATATATTATGTGTATATTTTGTAAGGAGAAATGATTTGAGGAAAAAGAGAAGGAGTGAATTGATTTGAGTGGATTTAGACCGTGTTCTTATGGGTTAATTACCGTGTTCTTACCGTGTTCTTTTTCAAATATATGAAGCGATGCACAATAATGATTTGACGGATCAATGGTTTGCTCTCATCCCTCTGAGGTGCAGAGATTAGAGAGTGATCGATGTCATTTTACAAAATTACCCTTATTATTTTATTTCAAATAAATTAACCATGTTGCTGGCTTTCAAGGAGTTGTGGAATTCAAATGAAGAGAAGCACAGTGCAGCTTCCTGATGCATGAAAAGGATAGATTCGTGATGCATGAACAATATAGATTCCTGACCTATTTTGACTGTTGAGCATCTTGAATGAAGCATTCAATTATCATTAATAAGTTCAAATGAAGTTGGTGTATTATATTTGTATCAGTTGGGAAGAACTCAGGACTCTCAGGAACTCAGGAACTCAGTTGGGAAGAACTACTACTGAACTTGTTATTGGAAAAGTTTATGATTTTAAGGTTTCTAAGAAGCAAGAGTGAATCAGATAGTGGTCCTTCAAAAGAGTTGTTGAAATATCCATCCACCAACTTTGTTGAAGCATTTACTCTAACCAGAGTAATTTCTTTAGTTCAGAAAATTTATTTAACTAATAGTTTAGGTGATGCATTATACATAAGATAAATGTATATTTTAATATATATATATATATATATATATATATATATATATAAATTTGCATTTCAAAAGTTTTAGCTTTTGTCTTAATATTGTGGGACTAAAACTACTTTACACATAGAAACTGAGAAAATTTGCATTTCGTACATAAAGTATAACACCTTTGCTCTCAAGTAAAACATTTAGGAATTTGATTTATTTATCTAAATCAATGAAACTTTGCATTAAACTTAGGTCACTGGACATTGATGATATGGAATTTATCAATGAAACGCTATGATTATTATATCATAATTATATTTCTATGGTAGGAACTGCAATGGTTATTCGAGGAAAAGGTAGAGGCCAAGGTAGTCGCACTTTAAATCAACTTCAACCTATTCAATGTCCTATTGGCCCTCCAGAACTAGAACCTATTTTGCAATCATCGAGTATAATAGTTGAATAACTTTTTAATTTTTAGACCTTAATTTATTGTAATATAATATAATATACATCAATTTCTTTGTTTCAATATGTTTTTTTATGTGCTACTTCAATTGATGGTAATCAATCACCACCCATTACTCCAGTGTTTGATGATGGTCAATCAAATGTCGATCCAACATCTAATGACCTACCTATTCAAGATCCTCAAGTGTATATTCTCATAACGAAGTTGATAGGAGACTTGTCATATTTGTAGCTAAGGCAAGAGAAAGAGCAAACTCAAATAATATAGAAGACTTAAAAGGTTTTGGGCCAAGAGGAATAAGGACTGAGATGTGGAACGTTTTAATTGACATATGGATGACACAAGACTGGAAAAAGAAATCTATTGCTGGTAAAAACAATAGGGTTGCCAAGCCAGAGGCTGTGGTGCACACTAAAGGGTCAATAAACTTTGGACAACACTTGAAAAATATGGTATTCATTTTCTCATTTTTAGGAATATATATATAACTTTCTAATAATACTTATATATTGTACAGATTTGGTGGATATCATTAGTGCATCAATCATATACATAAATACATTTGGATTTTTATAATATTAATTTTGTAGAATTACATATTATTTTACAGGAGGCGGAGCGTAATGGGTTTGTTTCTTATAGTGAACTATACAACAAAGTTCATAAAAGAAAAGACGGTCAATATGTCTTTAATAAAGCAAAAAATTTCATTGTAAGTATAGATGTAATAACATAATTTATTTACTTATTTAATCTTATATTACAAAATGATTGATTTACTACATACATGAATCATATGAAAGTGCTATGGTAAAAAAATATGGAGAAGATGTATCAATGCATCCTAAAGTTGATTCTAAAGTATGAATGAAAATGGGAGGTGAAAATAAGAAAGGTAGAATTCACGGTCGTAGCTTGGAACTTGCCATCATCAGTGTGAATGATTCATCTTCATCAGTTGTAGGTCCTTCCACAAATCCAAATCATGCATCTCCAATAGAAGAAATCACTGCAATAGCTACACAAATGTCTCAAATGCAACAACAGATGCAAACACAGTTAGATTTACAAACTGAGTCTCAAAAGCAACTACAGATAGAGTTACAAGCACAAATAGAGGCACATGCACAACAGGTGTAAGCTCAGTTGAAAGCACAAGCAGATATGCATGCAAAATTTCAAGCACAAATACAAGCACAAATGCAAGCACAAGTAGAAATGCAAAAACTTTTACAACGACAAATGCATACACAAATGCAAACACATATGGAGTTTTCAAGACGCAAATATTTCCTACATTAAAGATATCATCACCACCGTCTGTCAAGAAACATGGCGAAAACAAAATAAGAAGATGATGATGTTTTGTTTTGTTTTAAAACTTAATGATGTATGTTGACAATTGTGAAGACTACTTTCATTATGTTCATTACTTTATTATTTTGAATGTGATAACATTTGATATGTTTCATATAAAATGTTTGGCAAGATTTATTACTTTATGTTATATTTATGTTAAAATGCATTTCATAAGGTACAAGTAAAAAAGCATGGAATAGTTTGGACTGATGCAATTTGCTACGATTTTGTTAGGGATTAGCTAGAGATAAATTATTCAATTGGAGAGGGATTAGCTCAGGATTAACTACAACCAGTTTGTTAGGGATTAGCTACAACCTGTTTGCTAGGGATTAGTTACAACCTGTTTGCTAGGGATTAACTATGGATTAGTTACAATCAGATTGCTAGGGATTAACTACAACTAGTTTGTTAGGAATTAGCAACAAATTGGTTCTCTAACTACTTAGCTACCTATATTTTAGCTACGACATAATATCTTCGTTATTTCCTCGCTAATCCTTATCCAATAATTATTCCCTCACTAATACGTAACTTTCTTGTAGTAATTGGTAATGTATTTTTCTAATTCATTAAAAGAACCTTTAATCTCGACTAATTGTAGTTTGTAAGATTAATACAAATTCAGTTTAATTTGAATGAATCGAAGTCATATATACTCGTTCATATTACACCAAAATTGTGTGTCTCTCAAATAATTTCATTTTATTTTAAAAAAAAGTATTACTAACAAACTTGCTTTAGATTCACAAGATTTCTTAAAATTAAAATGATGTACAACTAATACAACATCACTTAAAACTAAAATTGTGTTATGGGTGGTGTCCGATTAACACAATTTATCCATAATAATAAAATTTAAACCTTTTCCATTTATATAAATTCAGTATAAAATGAGATGATTAAGGTTAAAAAAAGTAGAGAGGTGAGATTTGCGTGGAAAGTCACGTGCTTGGCATCCATCCAATACCATTCACCTTGGGATCCACCCAAGCGTGGTTGGTTTCCCGTGCACGTTAGAGAGTCTGTGTTTCCTTGCTCTAAAATGCGCAGGCACAGCAGAAAAATAGAGAGTTATAATAAAAGAAAAAATAGAAATAATAAAATATATTTGCATGAGGTGTGACGGGTGCGGTTTGCGAGGAGGCACGTTAAGAAGAAAGAGTCCGTGAGTGACGGGAAAGAAGCTTGGATTGTGGGAACTGAAATAGAGTGGGCTCCACTCAATGTAACGGCTATTTCACACCATCTCTCCTCTCTGCTGTCATGCACCTTCAACCAACTTCCACATCATTAACCTCTTCTTTTTTTCTTTTTATACAAATTTCTAAATATCTTTACAACTATGAATTCCGTGAAGGCTTAATCACCACAAGCTCCAACTAATTCAACTTTTATTCAATTCACAATCATTTTACTACTATTATATTAAAACTTAAAATTATTGTTATTCTTCAATTCTTCGCTGAATGACGCTTTTGATTGGATGGGAGTGTCAAAATAAGCGCCGAATTTTGAACTCTGGCCCACGCAATTCTTATTCTTCTTTTTAAAACCCTTCTTCAATCCTTATTCACGCATTTGCCATGCCCATTAATGTCTTTTTACTTTCAATTCAACTCTCACACGCTCCCACCACCACCACTATTCGGTCGATTCTATTTTTTTTTGTTAGGTTTTCTCAAAATGATATTCATAAAATAAATACCTACAAATTATTTTAAAAAGTAAAGGTTTTAATATTTTGAATTTACTTTTTCAACCAACTATTTTTATTTGATAGTTAAAATCAAATTAAATTAAAGCAAATCTCTCGCTATGTTTAAATATAATACCATATTTTAAATTTATTAGTTCTGAATAAACATATATAAATAAACTTTTTAAAGATTGATTTATTATTTAATTATATCTTGTATAATATTAATATTTATTAAAGTTTATGATAAATTTGTATTATAGTTTCTAATTATATATATATATATATATTGTATATGTAAATATGACAAATTTAAACTTATAAATACAATAATCATTCATGATATTTTTTTATTGCAAAACCGTTAATAATATTGTTTAGTGACTATTATAAAATTAATAGTTTTATATAATAGAAATTATACAACATATTCATTTAATTTAATTTAATTTCAGTTTCATATTTAAATACGATTTTTTTTTTCAATTTAAGTTTCAATAAATGACATTATTAAAATTAATTATATCAATTATTATTTATTTTCTCAAAGAATTAATAGAAATATGTACATTTAAATTATCTTTTACCTCAATTTCTCATATATGTGAATTTTGATAGACGCGACATAATAAAAAAAATCAAATTTAGTTAAATATTATTATTTAATTAAAATAAAAAATGAAAACAAGCCAGCCTGTAAATCTTAATGCATTGCTTCATCCAAATTCCTAGTCTAACCTCATGAATGTACTTTTCTTAATTATATTATTATAGAAGTGGAAAATGAAAAGTATAAAGTGGTTCTCCTTTTTTAGTAAAAAAAGCTTAAAAAGAATATTATTATTTTTCCCATAATCATTCGTATGTCTCTGCTGTCCTCTACTTAGTTTCTTCCTTTTTAGTACTTTTGTATTTTTACTATCATAGTTTTTGCCACTTTTTAAATTTCAGCCTTTTCCTTTTCTTTTTTTTTAAGTTTTTTCAAAGCATCAAGTCACATTCTCCAAGGGTATATTCAACTGGTTTTCATAAATAAACTTTTGAGTTTTGATTTGATGATTAAATCTTTAAGATGTTTTAAGCATATGATTTTTGAATTAATTAAATTTTGAAGATATTGAAATTACATGGTTTTGTTTTTCAATAGATACATAATTGTGTACACTATAGAATTTTTGCATGTGAATGGGGAAATCATTTGTCTAAATCCAAACATTTTTCAAAATGATACATGCGAAAAGAAGAATGAAATAAAAATATTTATACTCCAAAAGGATATACTATTGACATTTAAACTCAAAACTCACTATACAAAGTTTTTTTTTTCTCAATAAAAGACTTGCTTCCTTTTTCAATAATACACGTCCTATGTAATATATATATATATATATATAACGCGATTTGATATTTCTTCTCAATTCAACATTCTCTATATTCATTGTTTTTGATTTGATGTATATTTCATTCACAATTTTTACAAATAAATAAATAAAATACTTTAATTATCTAATTATTTTTGACGTTTCAAAATTCTAATAAATTCATAACTAATTGATATTTACATTTTTCCATTATTATGCTATTTTTTACTATAAAAATTTGTTTTCTATAATATATTATGACTAAATTAAATGGTTATGTACTTCCTCATTTATATATATATATATATATATATATATATATATATATATATATAATTTGACCTAAAACCAAATTATAAAGATTTTGTCTATACTGTTCAAAACAATGGGAAAACACTTCACATGATCACTGTGAAACATAGTCTCTAACAAATGATATGTAAAAATCATTATTAACACAAAAACTATGTGCTGCTTTTGTTAAAAAAAAAAACAATCAATTTTTTAAGTCTATTGATCCAAGAGACATAATTTAGGTTAAGTAAACAAACAAAAAACAACATATGCAAAAATCTTGATCCGCGTATTACTTTACAATTTAATTCAAAAACAAAACACAAATTTTTAAAATAGTCTGAGAATAAAAAATAGATTTTATATTTTAATATCTTTCTTTATATTAAATGTCAAAATTGGTCAAATCATTATAATAAATAATTAAGTGAATTAAAAAAGTTACTAACATAACAAAATAAATATCTTTATATTATAATTTAATGTGTAACTCTGATTGTCATATATGAAAAACATTTCACATATAATTTCATAAACGGTAAGAATTAAATATTTTATAATTTAATTTAAAAATAAAATAAATTTTTTAAAATAGTTTGAGAAGAAAAATATATTTTATTTTTTCAATATCTTTCTTTATATTAAATGTCAAAATTGGTCCAATCAATATTAATAAAGAGTTAAGTGAATTGAAAAACCTGTACTAACTTAAATTAAATATCTTTATATAATAGTTTAATGTGTAACTCTCTTTGTCATATAAAAAACACTTAACATGCAGTTTTATTAATGATAATAACTAAATACTTTATAATTTAATTCAAAAGCAAGCTCAATTTTTAAAAATAGTTTGATAATAAAAAATAAATTTGATTTTTTAATATATTTCTTTATATGAAATGTTAAAATTAATCCAACATCCACATAGATATATATCTAATTACCTAGGACACATTCATGGTGTCTTATCAATACCCTAACATCTCAAGACATGTTGATGAACAATTAAGACAATGATCATAATGATAAACAACAAATATAAATTATAATTGACACCAGTTTATCAACTAAACCATACAAATAAAAACCTAATACAACTAGTATAAATGGATGAAAGTAATATACTATTCATTATTAAATGCACTTTATTTATTCTCTAACTTAAGTGGGCAACACAGTATCTTTGCATGGACACTTGTGTCCACTGGTCCAAAATAATAAGAAAAAAAATATACATGTACTACTAAAAAAAATACCACTTCTCAGTCATAGAAGAAAGACACACAATGATCTTGTGTAGAGGTCTTCTTCACCTCTGGAATAATACAACAAACACACTAAAATATAACATATAAATGTTAATTTTCTAAAAGTAAAAGTGTGAAGTAATATAAACATAAAAATTTTCAAACAAAAATTAACCACAAACTTAATAGTATTTTTAGGTGAGGTTTAATTAATTTAAGCAAAGTGAAACATAAAAAAGGTGCAGAAGACAAGTTTCCCTGTACAGATTCATTTTCGGTTTTGCAAGATATGTTAACATTAGAAACAGAGCCGCGTGTTGAAACCTTTGTCAACAAGTCTTTGTATTCATCCAAAACAAAGCACAAAATTACACAACAACAATGCAAGAGAGAGAGAAAAGAATATTATTATACTAATAATCTACTACCTTTAATAAATCACACAGGTGAGAGATTGTTGTACAATTGTAACGTATTTCTCATTTTCCACATTCATTTAATATTCTCCAATTAAATACCAGTACGTTTCTTAAAGAAAAAACAAAGTTTAATTAAATAAAAAATGAATAAAATTTGTCTACATTCGGACACAGCTCAACACAGTCTCACGAATACAAATAAGCTTTCCCTTGGCTCTGTCTTTCTCTCTAATCAGCCTCTTTTGGCTCTCTCTATCGCTTCTAGCTGTAGAGATTATTCCAAACCTCTCTCTTTCTCTCATTCTTCTTCCCTCTTCTTCTTCTTCCTCACCCTTCTTTGCACCACACCTTATATATCTCAAAATAAAGTTCCCAGGAAACACAATCATGGAGGGGTTACTAGTAGTCTTTTCTTATTCTATTCTTTTTGCCTTCGTTTCTGCCTCGTCCAGAAACTTCCCCATCATACCCTTTGATGAGGGTTACTCGCCCTTGTTTGGGGATAGTAACCTGGTCATCCACAGGGATGGGGAATCGGTTCATCTTTCACTGGATGAGAGAACAGGTTTTTCTTTTTTCTTTTTTTCTTTTTTTCTTTTTTTTTCTTTTTTCTCTTTGCCACCTTTGTCAATCTCTGTGGGGTTGTTGAGATTGTGATTTCTGTGGTTAAAGTCTTCACCTTTTTTATTTTTCCATTTCTGGGGTGTGTTTGCAGGTTCAGGATTTGTGTCGCATGATCTTTACCTTCATGGGTACTTTAGCGCTTCTATTAAGTTGCCTGCTGATTACACTGCTGGAGTTGTGGTTGCCTTCTATGTGAGTATTTGGCCTCAATATTATGATTACTGAAAGTGATACCTTTTTCTTATATGAATAAATTTGAATCCTATTTTAAAAACTCAGCTATCCATCTTCATCACCAGCTTTCCCTTTTATAAAATTTCTCCTTCACCTCAATCACCAAGTCTTTATAATATCGTTTTGTTTAAATCCAAACTTTCTTTATCGTTATTTTTTTTTAAATATAAGCCAAACCGATCTCAGGAATTTATTAGTAAAGTTCTGAATTTGAAGAATACCAGTAGGTTTTTTGTGTTAAAATAAAAAGTTGGTATATTTTCAATTTCATCCTGCACAGTGGAGAATGAAATTTAGGATTTTTTCAGGATAAAATCTAGGACTTCTTCCATGGCAAAAGTGCAATTTTGTTTGTTTGAACCTGAAACGTCATTCTGGTTTTGATTTTAACTTGTAGTGTTATGTGTTTGCAGATGTCAAACGGTGACATGTATCAGAATAACCATGATGAAATCGACTTCGAGTTCTTGGGGAACATTAGAGGCAAAAACTGGAGGATTCAGACAAACGTTTATGGCAATGGTAGTACCAATATTGGCAGGGAGGAAAGATATGGTCTCTGGTTTGATCCCACAGATGATTTCCATCAGTACAGTATTTCCTGGACTGATTCTCAGATCATGTGAGTCTCCATATTTGGTCATATCTTGCATTATGTCTACAATTTCTTTGTTATGCTAACTTTTATCATCATTCTTATTTCTCACCACACCCCCTCACACTGTAGTTTGATGATCTCTTGTTTGTGAGTAGAAATTTGATGGACTTTGCTGTTTGATAGATTTCGCTGTTGGTCTGGTTAAGTTTCATCAAAACATTTCCTCTAGTTTTCTTTTTCCTTTTACCTTAATGTGTGTGTGCAATATAAGGGGTAAATGGTTTGTGGTTACTTGGTTTGGTTACTGAGAATGAATAAAAAACATTTCCTCTATGTTTTTCTCATTCAACTATGTTATTGTACAGATTTTATGTGGACAATGTTCCTATCAGAGAAGTGACGCGAACAGAATCTATGGGAGGAGATTTCCCATCTAAGGCAATGACACTGTATGCAACAATATGGGATGCATCTGATTGGGCTACGAATGGAGGAAAATACAGGGTTAACTACAAGTATGCACCCTATGTTGCCGAATTCTCTGACCTTGTTCTGCATGGGTGTGCAGTGGATCCGATTGAGCAGGTGGGAAAGTGTGAGAATGATGAAAAAAACACAGGTTCTGGTGTTACCCCAGCGCAAAGAATGAAAATGGAGAATTTCAGAAAGAAGCACATGACATACTCCTACTGCTACGACAGAGTGAGATACAAAGCACCTCCTTCAGAGTGTGTCATCAATTCGCAAGAAGCTGAGAGGCTAAGAAAGTTTGATCCGGTGACTTTTGGAAGCGGTCGGCACCATGGAAAACGACACCGTCACACCAGAGGAAGCCACACAGAAGCAGCTTCATCATCATTTTAAGAGGGTTGTTCCATTATCCATTCCATCCTTTCATTTAGTTAAATTCCTGGGTTGATTTTTTTGTCTGTTTTTTCTTTTTTTCTGGTGTATAGAGAAGAGGGAATATAATTCTTGAATATGATCATAGTTTTGATATGGTGGTGGTGGGTGTTGGTTGGTGGGTATGTGTATAGTTTTCATTCACACCTTTAGGTTCCCAGGTATTTTGTTTTTATAATTCATGTCTTTTTGTTTACAAATTAAAATCCTTTGATTTTGTACTTATATTTAGACCACACCTCAGCGGTTCAATAATTTATTTAGCATTTCAGGCATTTATTTTATTTTATCTCATCACAGACATATCTGACAGTTGAACGTTACACTTATTTAATCAATCTTAATGGGATTCCAAGGTCAAGCTGAAGAATGATGAAGTGTTGTGCTGCAGATTCTCCACTTAATTTTGACCATATTTTTGTGTCTTTTTATTTTCTGGGGTGTGTTTTGCAACATTCTGGAACATCTCCGTGGAAACGAAATGGCTAGTTGCTTTTGTTGACCTGCGTATCTTTTGTTTTTTTACAACAAAAAGAAAAACATTTGTTTTTCACTTTTAAACAAATTCTCTCATATCTCTGTATCATGGTAGTTGGGAGTTAATTACTGGGCTGATTGAAAGTGGAGGGATTTTTGTTCTTGTATAATAGTCAACTTCTTAAGGAAAATTCATTTTTTCTTATATTTTATTTTGAAAATTATAAAATAAAATATTCTGTTAATTATACCCTTATTTTCATTTTAGTATGCATTACAAATTGTTTTAAGAGAAAAATACAGAAATATATATAATATTTAAAAATACAGTGAAAGAACCTTAAGCCTGTATTTGTATGCAGAGATATAGCTTTGAATGGACCTGTGTGGGTGTGAGAAAAGGTGAGAAAGACAACTTCTTAAAATTACAGAATTGCTCTAAAGAATGTGAAGAATTTGGCATGGTAGGCAGAGGAAGGATACGTGGTTTAAACATAGATGAGAATTATTTTCCTTTATTCAAAAGAATCAATTTTCTCCTGTGTTTGACACCAGGATCGGTTGTTGGTGTTAGAGCATGTTTGATACGCATTGCTAAATCAATTTTAATTGACTTGAATTAATTGATTGTGGTTAATAGAGAAATTATAATTAGTAACATTTTTTCGGACGTGAATTTTTTAATTACAAATTGATTTTGAAAAACGAACCAAACAACCTATGGACATGATTTTAATGATTTCATATACACCAAAATTTTTGGATCTATCTGATGTGAAATGAAAAATGAAGCACACACTTAGTGTTCGGTTGCTGAGGTGATGCAGTGATGCTACTGAAATTGATACCACTTAAAAAGACTTGTATATCAAATGTTACGCATGAAACAAGTTTCTACAGTTATTGCAATTGCTAGCAAAAATCGACAACTTATGAATACAGGGCCTATATATACTTGACTTCTTTCATTATTGTACATTGTGATTGTTAAGTCCCATTTTAGCATATTTTTGTTAGATAAAATAATTTTTTGGGTTATGGAATAGCTTTTAGTTTTCTAGAATTAATTAGATTTTTGTTTCTTAGAGTAAAAACACGTCTTTTGTAAAATTTGCGCTAATAATATATTTTTTAATAGGCTTAAATATTTATTTGGTTTCTATTTTTGTAATATTTGTTTCCGTTGTTCTTAATTTTTTTCAAATGTTTAAAATGATCCTATTTTTACAATTTGTGTTTAATTTGGTCCTTCTATATCACGTCGTTTAGATGAGTAACGAAACACTGTAAATGTGACACTGTTTGTATTGCGTCTTTCATTTTGTTTATTACGTGTACAATGAGGTGGAGAAATTAGTTTTAAAATTAGGAATTAGGGATTTGGGAAACCCTGTAATTAGGGATTTGGGATTGAAACCATGTCTCTCCCCCCTTCCTTCTTCTTCCTCACCTTCTTCTTCTTCCTCTTCAATCTTCAACCCTCTTTCTCCCAACAACAATTTCTCATCCTTCAACATCTCAAACTCTCCATGGCAACCATCTCAGAACAGAACCTTTCTCTCTCCCAACAAAAAACTTCACTGTAGGCTTCTCTCTCATGCCAAACTCCAACAACTTCATCTTTTCCATTTGGTATTCCAAAGTCCCTAAAACTGCTAACAATCTTACAGATTGACATGGACATAATAGAGAACATTTTTGGTCTATTACGAAATTTTCCATGTCTCTTCATTAGACAAGGTCAATTCAATGTTATACCCAAATACATGGTCAAAAATTTTCCTTCCATATTGATCACTGTCTTCATCTTTCCTACAGTCAAATACATCCTCTACATTTTCTGAGGAGCTAGCACCATCACTTGATCAAACATTCAAGTTGTCATCAGCATGCAAAGGCAACAACCATGAAGAGAATTTATTCCTCTTCTGCTCCCAAAATCCCTAATTATAGGGTTTTCCCCAAATCCCTAATTATAAAACTCATTTGTTCACCTCATTGTTCACAAACAGTCCACGTAATTAAAAAATGGTAGACATAATGCAAACAGTGTCATCTATACAGTGCTCCGTTATTCATTTAAACAACGTTACGTAAAAAGACCAAATTAAACACAAATTGCAAAAATAAGGACCATTTTAAACATTCCAAAAAATTGAGGACCAACCGCAACAAACTATGTGAAAATGAGGACCAAAGAGGTATTTAAGACTTTTTAATAATAACTTTTGTTTAGATAAAATTTTTGGTTTTCTTCAGAAAATAAAGAATAAGAAAATTTAAAAAAAATCATAAAACTAAAAGTAGATTAGAAGATTAAATTTCATTTTCTTTGGTAAGTCTTCGTTTAAGTTGTTGAATTTTAATTCTTTGTTGTCGTTTGGTCAAAGTGTAGAAACCTCAAAAGGGCAAGTTTCTCTCGACCAACATTGAACCAAGCCCAATTTGATTGTAATTATCACACCCTTCTCATGAGCCCAACAACACAACATATTTCACCTTCACTCTTTGTTTTTTTACCCTCTTTTCTTGATAGAGAAAATGGTGATATCATTCTTATAATTAGAAGCAATGTCTCTTCTAATGATTAAAATCAATATTAATAATTTGTTGTGGTTTGATTCCTATAATTTCCTACAATCACGAAAAATTCCTTCTTTATATTGTTCATTATAATTAAGGCTAAGATTACATTTAACATTGCAATGTATGTACATCGTTTGTCATATGAAAGGAATTAAAAAAAATATTCTCTACCTTTCTTTCATCCTTTCCCATCCCCACTCATATAGACTTACCTCCTTTTGATCTCTTTTGGAAAAACAAACACAAAAAATTTATAGAAGGAGGTATAAAAAAAGGAAAAGAAAATGGGGAAAATGTAGTTGTAATGTAGAGAACGAGAGAGATTGATAAAGGAGAAGAGACACTTTCTAGCGTCTGTCCAATCGCTCGCGTCGCGTGATACCTACTTTCAAATCTCGTTTTTCCAGAAAATATAAAAAATATAAAGAATTAAAAATAAAAAAATAGTTTCCTTTGTTTATTTTTAGTGTTTGTCTGGCCGTTTACGTCGTGTGACTATCATTTCCAACTAATTAAAAATATCCAATAAAGCATAAAAATGTTTTAAAAATTATTAAAAAAAATCAAATCAACCCATTTTTAAAAGGTTCATTAAGAATTATGTGATCCCTGATTTTTCATTATGAATGGAAATACTTTGGAAAGAGGTACATATTTGTCGGGCTGAAAAGTAAAAAAATATTTTTCTTGTTTCTTGTTTGACACTGTTTTCTTATTATTGGAGAAAATTAAAAATTTTGAAAACCAAATAATTTTTGCACCTTTAATTAAATGTATTGTCTTAGGATGAGCACTATAGGGTGCTAACACTTTCCCTACTCGTAACTGACTCTCGGACCCAAAATTTGATTTTCGTATACCCTGTCTTATCTTTTTGATTTCTTGTAGTTTTTAGAATAAACTATGGTGACAACTCCAAACTTTTTTTTTTCAAATGTTATTTTTTGTTTGTCGTCCTGTTGTGATTTTAGTTGTGATAGATGGTGTCATTGGAGACGCTAGAGAGTCATGCCATTTATTTAGATGTGCAAAATTGATGTGACTTTTCTTTATGTTTTTTCTTTCTTTTTGTTTATTATATTCTTGTCTCTTTTGATATTTGGAATAGTTGTATGCGTATATTTTTCTTTACTATTGATATTTGGAATAATTGTTGGATGTTGAACCCTGGGAATACGAAATTGTTATATATTTGTCTGGGACAGTTATGGTTGTTTTGCAAGTGGGGGTTAAGGTATACATTGCATTATGCCTTCACACACTTTGTTTATTACATGAGTGAGGCCCTATATTAGAGTCTATGTAACTTAGAACTAGAGGAGATTGTGCAACAATGCCACCATGGATATACTTCCCAAGTGGTCATTTGTGAAAACCACAACTAGAGTTTCTTTGCTTCATTGATACTTCCACCTCTTGTTGTTTACCAACTGTTGTGAGAAATGCCATGAAGTGGTCCATAGCTCTAGTGGCCTTGATCTTTAGGTATTAAGGAACTATCCTTGTGATCACATATACTTTGCCTTAGATCTTTAAACTTTAAGCGTCCAACCTCTGTTAAGGCACAAAAGGGAGACTATTTGCATCCTTTACCCTCACCTCTTTTTTTATATAGTAATAAATTCATCACACTTTTTATCATTAAATCATTAAAAAGAAAAAAAAAGGAAAAATTCCTTCTAAGGCATAAACATACATTTCATTAGCATATCACGTGAATAAGTGTCATTCGATGCACAACCATGCATTGCATTCTCATTATATGGTCATTCATGGTACCATGTCCATAGTTTCAAAATTATAGCACACATCAGCATAATTTTTTTAAAAGAAAAAAAATTGCATTGCAATAAATACAAATTGTTTCCCATTTTGTTTATCACTTGATTCTTGGAATTTTTCTTATGAAAAATGAGAAAATAAAAAACATTCTTTTGTCAAATTAGTGGATTGAATAAAGAAATAAAACATTGTTTGATATCATTTTTTTAAAGCATCCATCTAATCTTGCATATATGAAATTGCTCAAATCCATATCCATTTCCATGACCCTTTCACCATAAACCTTGCTTTCATTTTTCATGAAAGGTCTTTGTAAAAAGGGCACTGTCTTAGGATGATTAGAAGAAACTCTTTTAACACAAAAAA
>Ga0214543_1002016_pt1 | contig 39923 bp, 15 predicted proteins | sample CNSS2metaG_FD_160094 | JGI IMG/M metagenome (GOLD analysis project Ga0214543, IMG submission 160094) | Root nodule microbial communities from cowpea collected in UCLA plant growth center, Los Angeles, California, USA - CNSS2 | ecosystem: Host-associated > Plants > Roots > Nodule | place: USA...
TTTTTTTTTTTTTTAAATTATTTTTTTTTTTTTTTTTTTTTTTTTTTTTTTTTTTTTTTTTTTTTTTTTTTTTTTTTTTTTTTTTTTTTTTTTTTTTTTTTTTCATCTTACCCTTTACTTTCCTACAAACATTTATTGTTTAAAATGACTTGAGTTGAATTTGGCAGAATTTGAACTACATTTTCACACACACATTTAGACGTTAATTTTAATATGAAAGTGGGGAACCACATTCATGCATAGTTATTGGAAGCTTCTTACAACAATAAATGTATGCATTTATGACAAATAATTACTTCATTATAAAACTTTCGCGATTCATTTTATACAAATTAAGAGTATTACTATCATTTTTTTTTTTTCATTTCAATAAAACAATTGTATATATTTTTTGTTCTATTCTGTATCACATGAATAGATATATACGTAGATACTTAAAGATTGAAAAAACACACAAAAAGTATATTGTAATTAATAAAAAAGAAAAGTGATTACTGCGATATTGAGTTATTATCAGACAAGTAAATAGAATACAAAAATAGTAAAATATAATCAATTTTAGTAATTTTAGCTTTCATTTAAGATTTTTTTATTTTGCATTAGAAGTAATATCACCAAAATTTTATAGTAAGAAAAATATTGATTTTAATTTCACGCACACTGAAAAAAATAGTTGAATGCATTAAATTTTACTAATTTCTCAATATTTTCTATGAAATATCTTTTATATATAAAATAAAGAAAATACATTGGATAATAATGTAACGAAAAGTCATGTATTGGTTAAAATAAAATCATTTTAAGAATATATCATTAAATGATGTAAAGTAATTAAAATTTAAGATTAAATGTTTTTTTTCTCCAAATACGTTTTAGAGAAAGATTTTTTAAAACTAGATATATACTTATTTGTTTCATCCACTTTATGAATATTATGTAAAATATTTTCTTCAACAAATAACACATATAATATTTACAATATAGCAAATGAAAATTTCCACTCAATTATAATATAATTTTTATGTGTTGTTTATTGAAAATAATGTTTTTCATATATATATTAAATATAAAATAATTTTTAAAATAGTTTGAGAATATAAAACATATTTAATTATAAAAATTTGTATACTTAAACATATAAAAAATATGTATTTTATAAAGGATTTCAAAGATTCTTCTTTCATATACTTCTAATAATTCTAATAATACGAGAGGGAATTAATTCAATGGATATATAATTTAAAGAACACCTGATGGTCAACCAACTACTGATGTTTTACATATTTTCTATCGGATCATTAAGGAAAAGATATATAGAGAGAAAACAAAAAGTATATTGAACAAAATAAGTAATACAGTGGATATAGATAATGCATATATATAATTATTATTTGTATTCTAAAATGATTTTTTTCTCAAACTAAGAAAATCAAACAAAATAAATGAAACATAATATTAATTTTACTAACCACACCTTGGAACGATTATTTAATTTTCATAATCTTACTTTGTGTTAGTGTGAGGATTTCAATAAACTTAACAATTTCAAATAATTTATGATATTTAAATTATTTGTAACTAATTTTTTTCTATTTATTTATATTTTATTTGGATAAAATAATTAAAATATTTTACATTTTAATCGTATTATTTGGATAAAATATCTGAATTTATCTTCTATGATACAACTTCACTTTAAAAATATGTATTTTAAAATTAAAATTTATATATTCAAATAATATTTAATAAATTGATTTTTCCAATATACAAGTGTATAAAGAAACAAAAATGTCTGGTTGTGAGTAGAAATACTTTTTAAGAAAAAATAATTTTTATTTTATTTTTCTCAACCAAACCATTTTTTTACTTCAAAATTTTTTCCAATATACAAGTGTATAAAGAAACAAAAATGTCTGGTTGTGAAACTTCAATTTTTTATTTTTTACTTTATTCCTTAGAAATACTTTTAAAAAAAATAATTTTTATTATTTTTCTTAACCAAACCATTTTTTTACTTCAAAAATTCCAAAATTCATCAAAATGTTATGAAATTAGTGAATGTTCATAAATAATTTTTTTTTCTCATGATAATAATATACACAAAAAATGTTGTTCTTCATTCCCTCTTTTTTCTTTATTTATTTCTATTATTAATTTTATTTTATAAAACAAATAAATAAATTACTCTTTTAAATTATTTTATCTAAACACAGTATTAATTCCCTCACCACTCGGTAATGAGAATTAAAATAGTACAAAGAATAAAGGAGTACAATATAAGGTTAGAAAAATTAAAATTATTAAGAATCACTTTTATTGAATTAAGGTAATAAAAATAAACAAGGTGTACAAAAAAAATTTGTTGAATACTTTTTTAAATGAGAGATAAGAAAGTGAAAAATACTAAGTTTATATTGGTTTATTTTTGAGAAAGAGTTACATCACTTGCATAGTTATTTGAGCAAATTAATTCACTATATTTCAAGTTTTATAATTAAAAACAAGAAAAAACATAGAAGAACTAAAGAAAACAATAATTAAAACAAAAAAAAAAACAATTTTTTTTAATCTCAAGCAAATACCTCTCTCGATTGAAAAAGTATTTAGATCATCTCTTAAAAAGATTATTCAAATTTGTAAAGAATAAAGAGAGTCGTGCAATTTTATAAGTGATAGGTTTTAGTGGATTAAAACTAGTTTAATCGATTCAAAGAGGGTTGGGAATAAAGCTCCAAGAGTTTAACTTGTTAATTCATTGTTTCATTGTTTTAACGTGCAAGGCCAATAATGTCACTCCATAAAATTACAGGTTTTGAGCATATTTTATATCATATTTACTACTTCAATAAAATAAATAAAATGATAAAAATATATAGATGATTTTTCATCAAGAAAGTAATAGACTTTTGTTTTTCTTCGTCATGATTTCAGTTCCATTAATACCTCACTTTCTAATAATATAGTCCTATGAATCCAGTGATATATTTTTTAAGAGTGGCAATTAGGGCTTGACCCGTCAGATCGGTTCGCAGGCTCGTGGAAAAAATACAGGGCGGGCCAAGGCAGTGAGCTCGCAGGTCCGCATAGGCCCAGCTCGTATAGGTCCGCACAGGCTGGCCCGTAAGCCTGCATAAAATTAAAAAAAAAAAAACTTGCACTTGTATATATTAATTTCTTCTTTTATGAACTCTTGCATTAACGTTTCAAATTCTTGTATAACTGGAGAAAACAAGTATTATGTAATTTTTTTAATGTGCTAAAATTTTAAGAATACATTGGGTATGTCCTATGAATATGATGAGAATGTTGAATTGTCAATTTATCATCTAATTCCCCAAAGTTTTTACTTAATTTTGTGAACTTCCCAATTTTTAAACATTGAAAATTTTATCATTTTTTTTTTAAGAAAATTAAATAATTTTCCAATGCGGGACGGACCAGTGTTTTCAGTCCGCATAAAGTGTGCAGGACAGGACTGGCCAGCCCGCGTTGTGCGAGCTTTATGCGGGTCAGGCCTAAACGGACCGGGTCGGCCCGTATTGCCACCCCTAATATTTTTTATTTATATTTTAAATAACGTTTCATGGTAACATTTAAGTTACAATGTGACAAACAATATAAATAATTCCATTATTATTCTCAAACATTATTTAACACATTACAAATTAAACAATTAGAATAAGCAATTTATTTTTAAAATTTGATGACCAAATTATATTAAAATTAAAAAAAATAAATTATATTTTCGCATGAAAGTTTAAAAATTGAACACACATCTAATATTAAGTTTAATAAATATTCTCACTAAACAATATGTTTTACCACTATTAGATTATCTTTAGTAGACGATTTTTTCTTTTTTCTTTCCATCAGACGATATAACAATGATTGAACTCCTTTGACAAATTGTTTGGTATCCATGATTTAGAGTCAATTGTTAAAGGGTTTTCTAAAGTACATTGAATATTATTTTTCCGAAAATGTGAAGATTTTAAAAAGTTTATTTTTTATTTTATAAAAGGTGAACAAAATTGCAAATATGAGGAGACAATAAAGTATCAAAAAGGTATGCATATAGAATTCGAACACAAAATTGACATACTTATTGAACACATAATCCCATATCTTGATCTCAAAATCCTTCAAAAGTTAAAGACAATGTATCTACCATTAATATGTGTAGGTCACAATTCATCCAAACTCATGAGAATTATTATTCAATTACTCTGGAAACCATAATCTCAACGTTCCAAATGAATTGTACTGAATATTGGTCCACGAGGTGCAGCCATCATGTTTTTATTCCCAAACCAATCATTCCATTTTATTCGATGGTGGTGTGACATCAAAACCAAGAACCAAACACCCTTAATGCTCGAATATTCCAAAAATACTTCCACAATTTTGATGTCTCCAACTTGATTAATCAATGGTTAATTGTAAAACATTGTAACAATAAGTGATTAGTAGTTAAGTGTGATTAATGAATGATGAGTTAATCATTTATTGGCCTAACTCTTCCAACTTGAATGTACCATTGCTAATTGGAAGGGAATGTATGTGATAGATATTGGTTGTCTTTTTCTCCCCCACTTTGTTTTCATTTATGGGGACATTCCTGTTTTTTTTTTTTTTTGTATTTCTTTTTCCAACCATATTAATTGGATAATAAATTCCTGCTTGATTTGGAAAATCAAATTTAAAACTATATATAATGGTTGGTACATTTATTATATTTTTTGTACGCTTTAATCTTTTTCTCACAAAATTTATTCTATCGTAGCTGAAGTGGCTAATACAAGAATGTTCTAACATATTAAAATCGAGAGAGCATCCATACATATTAATTAAAAAATGTAGGAAAGAGAATGGTGTAACAAAAGGTGGAGTTAAATAATATAGATTTTATGGTAACGAATCAACACGTGTTTAAATATATGTTTTCACGTTAATATGTTTCTTTTTTTTCATAGATGTCTTACGTAAGAATCAATCCTGTTGAAAAAACGGCGGTACGATAAACGTAAGAATTAATATGTTTTGTGAGTGTCAGTTTCTTCTACTAAAATCAATTTAAGTACTGTTTTTACATGCTAATATAAAATAGGAAAATTTGATCAATCTAAATTGTGAGAGGAATCTTAAACAAAGGTTTAGATTGTGAATACAAGATTTAAATAAATTTGTTCAGTCCAAAGGGTTTGAACTGTGTTCACCTTTTATTGCAGCAAGGTCCATTATCAAATTCCAACTACACATGTGGGAGACTAAAATTCATCATAATTTCAACTTTGAAAAATGAAATTGAGACCTTTGGTTTTCTTCAATTAGAGATTTTTTTGGAAATAAGTTTTGCCAAGCAAAAACTTGGCACAAGTGGTTGGAAAATATCCTAATTATGTAAAAAAAATACAAATATCTTGTGTACTCAAAGAAGATCATATCTTACTATTTAAGAAAAAGAGAATCTAAATCCATTAGAAAACCACTACCAATACCACCCCATTTGGTAACGCTTATGGATTCCGTATTCTCTTATTTGTCTTCTTCCTTTCTATTTTATTTTATATCCTTCTTGTTTTCCTCCTTCAAATTGGTATTTAGAATTCTAACCATGCCACAGAAGGATTAAATCATTCACGTACTTTTCCTAAAATACAAGATAAAAAGACAAAAACTAAGGTTAATATACCCTACTCACGTGATAAACAAGTCTTGCTATAATTATTGTCTTTCTTGTTTATACTCACATCAGAGACATGAAAGACCCAAATGACCAAATCTGCTGCAAAACACCCGACAATAATCTAGAACTTCCAAACTCTACACAGCCACCACTCTAAATTATTAATTGTCCCTTAAAAAATGGGGTAAAAATTTGGTGACAAGTTTGTCATGCATCCCTGAGTTTTTTTCATTTACCATTTTTAAGTGTTATAGCAAACCAACCTCAGCAGAGAGAGGAAAAAAAGAAGGGTCATAAACTTTCTACCTGCATTTTATTCACCACAAAAAATGCCTTCCATTCCCCACAAGGTAGCGGTTGTCACAACAACCTCTGAACAAACTATCCAACTCGACAGAATTGCAGGTGAAAGGGGGGAATAGATGGTACGTGTGTATGATATACTTCTCCTGAAAATGTGGGGAAAAAATAAATTGTCCCAAAGAAAAATAAAACTTGAAGTAGTTTAGTCATGTAAAGGCTCTGAGGAGGCTGGGAAGGAGTTTGGTGTAGTATCAGCTTGTTTGGATGAATCTTCTGTGGCAGCTTTTGCATCAGAGTGCTGAAGCTTGTTGTCGCTTGATAATTTAGAAGGAGATGTCTCAGGTGGTTGTACACTTGATAACCCTCTTTGGTTACTAATAAGAGGAGCATCAAGTGCTAGAGCAGGTGAAGTCAAGCCATAGTTCTGAGGGATAGTCAAAACTGGATGATCAAATTTGCATGTTGGACCAAATTTGCACATTCCATAGATTCTGTAGTAAGAGCACACAGCTTGCCCCTGCAATAAGCCAAGTTTGAAATCAGGAATCTAAATACTAAAGAGTCATGTTTGGTAGTAATATGGATTGTGAAAATAGCTTGTCAGTATATTAGGAGCAATAAATGGATAGTTCATGCTCTGATTTTTTTCTGCTATCATGCAGTCACACAGTGTTATGACGGTTTGTTAACTTTCATAAGAATTACTTTAAAAGTGATATCACAAATTGCTTTTGGAGAAGCTGAACTTACAGGTCTCACAGGAAGGCCAAGTGGATTTATTAATGATTGAGATATTCTTTCCTTTGGATGGTGGAACTTGCAATCGGATCCATATTTGCAGGTCCCAGTGCTCATAAAGTATCTACATTCTGGTTGATCAGGTCGATTTGGGAGAGCTGAATTTATCGCCTGCCCGCCGAAAAGTGACTCCCCCAGATTCATGAAGTCATAAACAAGATTAGATCCAAGATAACCAGTAGGCATTGTTGGGTTCATACTTCCCTATTTTGAGAAACAAAGTCACAGTCAAAACAAAAGATTTTAACTCAATTTGCAGAAAGTGCCGTTAACTGTGTGCTCCTTCAATTAGTAACCAAAACCCAACATCATTAATTATCATTAAAAGGCGAGATGCTCCAAAGATTTCCTTAAGAAGAAGACACCTTTTTTGTTTCAGATATTAACAGGGATATGGATTCCAAATGTGCTTCCCCATCACCATAATAAAATTGATGGAAAGTGTGATGAATAACTGTATGTATATGTATCTAGACATATCAATCAGACATTTTGAATTAAAACATGGTATCGTGGTTTATAATCCACTTGCATTTATATATCAATCAGACAACCAAATTCTAGGTGCCTCCAAGTGAATAACTATTGCCTAATGCTTCATTCAGCCACCCAAAACTATTATGTGTGAGAGTCATTCATACATGCAGAATAACACTGAGCAAGGCCAGAGCAAATATATAGATAAACAGGACACTCAACATCCTCAACTTAACTAACCATGTAGTTGTTCCAGCTCTGCACGGGTATAATGCCTTGTGAAGAAGAGAGAAAAGGAGGCACATAAGATTGAACACCTTGCCCAGATAAATATGACACTCTTGGTACTGCTGACCATGCAGGAAACCCTCCAGCATATGGTAAACCTGATGTAGGGATAATTGTTGAGGTAGGAGATCCAGCCAAGGGATATGCTCCAATGGAAGCATGCTGTGGATGATGAAACTTGCATGCAACACCAAACTTACAAGACCCGGTTCTCATGTAATAGGGACATGATTTTTCTTCCTAAATGCAACAACAATCAAAGAATGTTGATAGATTGCAACGGTTTCTTTTATGAACAAAAACAAAATGATCAGCAATCAATTATAAAAGTGCTCAAGGTGCAAAGGGATGCGCAAACCTGACGCATTGGAAGACCTAAAGTATTGAATGACACAGGAGCAGCACCACGCCTGTCCTTTGGATGATGGTATTTACATGTTGATCCATATTTGCATGTCCCTGTCTTAAGAAAATACTGCAATGCACATCTCAAACAAGTTAATCAAATTGAAAAAAGCACTGGAATAGTGTAAAAAATATCCCATTGAAATGGACTGTGTAGCATACAAAATTCTTCAGATTACACTTCGGTTCCGTAACCCGATATTTATAGTATAATAGATGTGTAACTTAAGTTCATATATTTTATTCCTTTCCTAGTTCAAGTATGCCATAGCTGGCATCAAATAAAATTTTGCCATCATAATGAAATCTTATGATTAAGATCTATAGGACAAAAACCGCATAATATGACCACTAAAAATCAAACAAATCATCAATAGAAAACAAAAATGGTAGACGTTACACTGACAGCATAACTACTCTACTTTTGTCCAGTTCATTAGGTATCGCTACTTCAGTTTGACATTTTCTTTTCCATCATTTAATGGTTTGTTATCAGTGCACCAGTAATCAGTAAGCTAAACATTTCAAACAGATCAGATCTATTATTGAAAGGGACCACAAAAAGGACAAACATAAATGCAAAAGACCAAGTAAAGTTTTTGCCAGAGGGACATTGCAAAATATGAAACGCATAACTTCAGGACTTCTTATGGAGTTTTCTACAGACGCAAGATATTTTATTGTTTATTACTTATAACAAAACAAACCTCAAACTTCGTTTGAACACACTATAGTGTTCTTATATGAAAACGCATCCACAGTCAGTTTCATAAAGAATAACTCCGTTATGACTAATGAATCAACAACTATCCCAAAGCTTAAGATGCTAGGCAAAGACACAAGAACGGTTCTAAATTACACCCCTAACAAATTCAACAGAGGGAAAAGTTGCAAAACATTTACATTTTGATCGCCAAAATAAACATACCTCACAATCAGGTTGCCCGGTCCTCTGGGGGAGTTCTTCACCATAATGAGAACCCTGAACATCTAATTAAGTATTAGAAACTTCCCTTTGTTTGCATATGATAAAACTGAGAAGCAGATTTAAGAAATTCAATAGGAACTAAGAGATTACAATTACACAAACTACATCCTTTGTCAAATGTTTGGCCAAAGGGGTTGCTTAATATATACTCAGAAGACAAGGAATGAAAAGGAAACAAAAGAAAGAGCTCTTACAATTGAAATATGAGCAGGGTGATGGTAGCGACAGTTACTCCCATAACCACACATTCCAGTCCTCAAATAATACAAGCAATCGGGTTCACCGGGTCGATCTGGATATTGGGTAGATTGAGCTGCAGCATCTCTATCCCAATTATCATTGATTTTCAAACGACGAATCGCTTCTACGAAACAGATCAGCCAGGAATCAGGCAAAGTCTATCCAAGCTCTCATTTGAACAAACTAAACCAATAGCTAACATTTTCACCTCAAAAAGCACAACAGTGTTCCCTAAAAGATTTTAAGATCAAAACATGTAGGCGATCCTTCGTAGCATCGTTAAAAGGGGTTCATCAACTATGTAAACCCACGCGTGATCAAGCATAACAGCTCAGGTTAGGAAAGTAAACTTTGAAAAGAAAAAACTAAACCATGTTCTAGAAAATCCCCAAAGGTCTCTCGCAATACATTGTGTGAATCATCAGAACTCTCCAAAACAAAATCGTTGTACCATAAAAAGAAAGGCACGATATCATAAATGAAACAAAAATGGTTTTGTGAAGACAATCTAATACCTAACATTCCCTAGCGAAACAACACAAAGCCATGATGATTAAGCGATGATCAGGAGCATTTAAAGCAGGAATCGTGACAAAAAAAAACAAAGGAAAATAAATCACCAGAAAAATCTGCACCACCTTCAATGTTGTCACCAGAAGGTGTAGAATCAGCATTCCTGAGAACCTGCCTGTTTTCTGGCATCTGGTAGCGTTGAAATGATAACAAGAGACTCTTTTTGGTTGTTCGATCAAACCCAGAAGACCCCTTTTGAGCCTTTAAGAAGAAATCAGCGCACAACACTCTCAAATTAACTCACCCCACATGGTAAAATGATCATCAGGAGACAGTGAAAATTGACCAAAGACTGAAAACAATAAAATAAACAGAACTTTGCCCGGAAAAGAAAAAATATTAAAACCAACACAAAAACAAAGGTGCAAAGAGAGAATCAGAGGTAAAATTGAGAAGAATCAAATGTGAAATCGTGAAAAGAGATTTAGTAATATTCCAATTGGATGAAAGTTGGCGTCAAATTAGATTAGAGTTCCTGGCTGTGGTTCTGCAATCTACGGAACATTTTGGATCTTTGAATGTGAAACCCGACAAGTTAATAATAATAATGTTAATACAGTAATACTAAAGTAAGGTTCTTGCGCGCGTGTACGAACATTTAATTCTCTGTACCATATTACCCTCCACGTGGCACCTCCACAACACGTTTACGTGAACCAATATTTATTTCGTTCACTTGGCGCGTGCTCTTCAACCACTACTACAAATTTGGATTCTTAACAAAATTTAATTAGCCTGAAAAAGTAGATGCCAATTATGGAATTCGCAAGTTTTTACCAACTCTTAATATTATCTCAAATCTCCAGATTTAACCACTTTAATTCTTTTCATAAATAGACCTCTCCATTTTTAGCTTCATATTCAACCACTCATAATCTTTTTTAACAGATAAATAAACCTATATATATACCATTTTTATATCATAAATTTCATATCTTAAATTTCCTATTTTTAATTTAATGGCCTCAAAACTTTCTTCTCCATTCTTTGCACCACAATGCTATTATTGTAAAAAATATATATATTTTTTTTAAGTTAAACAAACAGCTTTAGTATTATTATCTGATTGTCATGTACGATAAATCCATTCATTTTAAATTTAATTATCTAAAACCTGTATTTATGATCATTTCTGCTTAGTTTTCATATACAACTTTTTACCGTTACTTTCCATTGAACTCTTTTTTTTAATACGACGTAGCCACAAAGTATGACTTTTTGAGACACGGAGGACCAAACATCCAATATTATAAATTTGTAGCATACCCTTTTTAGATAGAATTATGCATTTAATATTAACTAAAAATAGATATAGATTGAAATTGTTATTATTAAATATGATATAAATAAAAATGATTTATTTTCATATGAGCCTAGTCCTGTTTTTAAATTTAAAATTTATATAGTTTTTTATTTATTTCTTCAAGCATTCTATTCTATTAAAAATTCATGAATAGTTTATAGTAAGTGTGCCGTTGGTGGTGAAAATAATGGTACAACAGTATTTAAAATCTAGTTACTTTAGAGATTTGACGTTATGAAAAACCATCGTTTTCTATCAACCATCGTTCAATTGCTTTTTAGTAATGTTATGCAACGTTAGATTTCTTATTCCATTTTTTTATTGCATTTTTGTTGCTCATAAGCAATAATATTCGAAATTATATTAAAATATAATCAATGTAAATTAACTAATATTAACTACATTGAACCTTGTTAGTTAAACGGGGTTTTGAAACGTTTCATTTAGCTATGCGTAGATCCGTTATACAAAAATATTTACATTTTTTAATTAACTAGTAGAATGGTTTGTGTCCTGCACTCATACACCAAAGATTTTTAAATGATTTGTGAATATTGAGATTTATTTATTATAATAAAAATTAGTTACTGGTAAGAAGATAAGATGAAATTTGCATCATAACAACAAGTGAGAGAGTGTTAAATAAAAAGCGATAAAAATTTATTCATTATCATTTTTGCAACTCGTATATATATATATATATATATATATATATTTATTTTATTTTTTTAAATATATATATATATATATATATATATATATATATATATATATATATATATATATATATATATATATATATAGTTAGTTAAAAGCTATTAATAATTGTATTTTAACATGTAATATAACTTTGAAACATGACATGTGTGTCATAAAAAATAACATCACAAGTCAATAATTCTAATTTGCAATATATTAGAAAGTGTAAAAAATAATATCGACAAACTTATCAGTCAAACCGTGTAACGGACTCTGTGCATGCCACAGTCGTACGATCTTAATTGGAGTTCCAAATTTTTTTAATTTTTTTTTTGTTTTATACTTTTTAGAAGGATTTAACTCTCGTTTGATATTACTTTAGTCTTTCATTTAGGATTAAAACATGTTATTATATTTCTTAACATAGTATAAATGATTTTTTAAAATTATAATAGTATAATTAAAAAATATTAGTTTCTTTAAAAAAAGGTATACTTTGAGAAAAAAAATTGGGAAATTGTATTTCTTGAATCTATTTTGACTTTCAGATATTACCGACGGTTGATGTATTTGTTATCAATACTAACGAAGAAAAAAGTAGAAGACTTTTCAATTTTCTTTCAAAGGATGAGATGAGAATTTGGAGGATCTTGACCGTCAAATTACGAGAAGCAGGACTTGGCCGTCTGATTCACGTTACGGTGGAATCGTGTAAAACGGTGAAATGTTGTAGGTGGTTACAAGGGCAGAGACGTCATTTCAAATCGATGCCAGAACTTCTGATAAAAATATCACAGTGCAGCATTGACGTATCGGTGGTGTTGCCGAAAATCGTCGCCGTTAAAGGGAACTAAGAGAAGCTAACTTAGATACGCGCCACGTGGAAATGAATTGGCCATTGATTGGAAAAGTCTGTGGTGGGCCCTTGGTTTCTTGTTGTCGGCAGCGTTATTTTAATTTAATCAATGAAGCATGCGTTTTTGCATCATCAATACACCCATGATGTAATATTAATATTGCTAATATCATAATTATCATTCAATTTGTTTACTAACATTTATTTCTTTCAACAATACAAAAATAAAAAAATTATAATTTCACCACAAAATATTATATTTATATATATAATAAATATAATTGAATGTAGTATTATCCATTGTTTGAATATAAGGTAATGAATTGATATTAAATGAGTGTATTTGTTTGGGTTAAGAAGGAAATATTAAGCTAGTATATTGAAGATGTGGTTGATTCTGATGATTGGCGTCCTTTAAGAATGGGTAAGGGTGGTCCATGTTTAACCCATTTTCATTTTTTACTAATGCCATTATCTTTGTGGGGTAGGCATCAACCAACTACCACAACTCATTAACAACATTCTTTACCATTTTTGTTCATCCTCTGCTCACACAATTAGGTTGTCTTAATATCAACTTCTCTTCTCCACTAGTGTGATCCAGCATGAAACAATTACAACAATGTCTTTTTTCTTTTTCATTTCACAGTTAAAACACAACTGTCTTGTTGGAAAGTGAAAGCATTATCCTTTGTTGCCAACATGATACAATTCTTAATCATTATTATGGGTATATTTGGATATATCATGTACACTATTTAGATTCCTTTAAGTAAATATTAGGCATTCATTTCAATTTTTGTGTTTGACAAATTATGTCATGGGAAAATATTTATAGTCATTTTAGTTCATAAAACATTACTTTGTATAATTAAGAAAAGTCCAGATAAGTTATTATGATTTCTTTTAGTTTCATTTCAGTTTTTCACTTTTTTTTTATTTATATGAAAACATTTCGAAATATATAATTATTATCCATTCACATTACATGACCAAAATACAAATAAATAAATTATTTGTTTCCATATCAAAAACATCATAAAATATATGTAGACATAATATTTTTTAAACATTATTATGTATATTTTGATTTAATCTTATTTATACGACAAGGGTTATGCTTTTGTTATTGAGTTATTTACTTTTCATCATTCATTAAATAGTACAAACTTTTATATGATCTCACCGTTTTCTGTTTTTATGACTTATAATATGGATATAACTTGGAATTGGAATTGTAATCAAATCTTCTGACATAATACACCATATCAATTCAATACCATCACCTAATTATTGTTTAAACGGTATATTTATTGGGTTATATATATTTTTTTATACGAAGGTTATAATCATTAAGAAATTGCAGTTTTATGTATATGATATTGGTTTTATAAGACATTTAATATTATTTTTATATTAAAATCTTAAGATTATGTGATTATGAACTTTTATGTAGTGTTTAAATTTGTCTATTATATTTAATATAGGACTTTGACTCACATTTAGACCATTTTTAACATATATCACTTTAACAACATAAAGAACATTAATTTTTTGATTTCACATAAACATTTTCAAACTATTTATTACGATACATAATATAACAATAAACACATAATCGCTCATTTTAAATCAACCAGCAATAAAAATAATTAATTTCAACAATATAACCAAATATTAGCAGATGAATGACATTGGAGCGATACTACATCACTTGAAATTATCGTTCCAGAAAATAACAAAGCATTTGTTTATTGCTTAATATGTAGGTATGTAGATCAAGTAACAATCCACGTTACTTTAGTAACAAGATTAATGTTTCGACGATGTATTTTTCGTGAGGGAAAAAATCACTATAAAAAAATAATATTTAAGTTGTATAAACGAAAATTTTCATACATAAACGCGTTATTAAATTTAATTTAATTTTTTCATTTGTCTTCTTAAGAAAAAATGTTTTAAGATTAATTCATGGTCATACAATTTGTTTATTAAAATAAAGTTTGAATCTATATACTTATAGCTTATATTTTTATATAGATTTTCAAAATACTATGCTGAAGACATTACGTATAAAAGCATAATGAAATCTGATAAGAAATGATAGAATAGATTTAATTTATCTTACTTTACTTAAATAATAATAATAATATCTAATGATATTTTTTAACACGTTATAATCTATTATAAATGAAAATATAGTAAAAAATAAATAAAAATACATATAATTGAACTAATTAGAAAAATAGATGTTGTGTTGTATGGGTTAAATTTAATTTTCTTAATTTTGATATAAAATTAAAATTTATTCATATCCTAAATTTTGAAATATTTTGATATCAAAACTTAAAAAATAATAAACCGAATTATTTTTACTCGATAACGTTAAATTTGTATTTTTGTTATACAGTGTTTTATATTAATATTTGAATAAAAAATATTAATTTAAAATATTTTTTTACACGAATTTTTTTTAACGTAATTAGTTAAAAAATTATATTTTTTTGTTTTTAAAATTTTAAAATTAAAATTTAAGATAAAAATATATTTTTAATTTTATATTAAAATCAAAAGACGGTGAAGATATTTAATTCTTTATTATTATTTATATTTATTTGTATCAGTAACAATTTAGATTCCTAAGTTTGGAAAAGTGACATCAAAACAAGAAAACTTCCTGAAGATATTTGGCAAAAAAATAATTGGTTTTGTTCTCCCACGTTACGAGAAAGACAACATAATCATTGTTTTATTTTTGAAAAAATATGGGCTTCATTTATGAAAGATTTTTGTGTCTCAGAACTTTCTTAAAAATGATGAAGGGTGGAAGGTAGGTATAGAAGGATGTCTCATAGTTTTTAATTCAACAAATCAATTCTTTATTATTTTTTCTATATATTACTGTTGAAAAAAGCGTTGCACAATTAAACAAAAACTAGTCTGTATTTCAAATTTACTTTGTTAATACACATTATTGAATTATTTTAATTAGATATTATGGGAAGAAAAAATGAACATAAAATTTGAAAATTGAAATCTTGATAAAACTTGAACCATTAATCACTTGTGTATTAGTAGTAGAATCATATGCCGTAATGTTTTTATTGAAAAATTATTTGTATTTAGAAATGAAATGATTTTATGATAATTTGTAGAGTATAGGATTTGATTTTGTTATGTTAGGTTGATGATGAATGAAATAACGTGATGGTGGTGGTGAATCAAAGTGGGTCCCAGAGAAAAAGTGAGCGTTGGATACGTATTACGATTCGAGTGAGGCACGAGGAACGAGGCCAAGTACCTTTCGCTCTCACGGCAGACAACGTAAGATTTGGTGGTCCTGCGACACGTCGGAACAAATGCAGCCACCAATTGTAGATTGACACGTGTCAGATGACCCATTCCTCAAAATCAAATTTTGAATCAGGTGGTCTCGAGGAACGGTGAAAGATTAATGGCCTAGTCAAGAAACTTGATGAGGCTGTGAGGGTGTAGAGTGCACACTATGTATACTTTATCAAATACTCACTACTATCTTCTTCCACGTGTTCTTTGTGCCCAATATACTGGACGAAAAAATTTTAGTTCTATATAATTATGTGACATTATTCTTACACATAAATTATTTGATATTTTTTTTTAATTTTAAATTTTTAAGATAATAGTTTTATGAATCTTTAATTTTATATAATATTTAATTTTGTCTATTTTATCTCATGTGGTAAACTATTTTAAACGTAACGGGTTCACGGTGATTTGTTACCATCATGAAGAGAGAATTGTGAAAAAGTTGGGAGTGAAACGAGTATTTATTTATTTATATTTCTCTTTTAGTAATGGAGAAGAAAATTTATATTTCTCTATATTTCATTAAAAAAATGAATTAGTATGTTAGACTTTTTATTTTCCGCTTTATCTCTCAGCTAGAAAAAGAGGGAAACTATGTGCCTAATTTGTTTTAGTATTTGTTTTTTGTCAAGTCTCACGTATTTCATTGCTATCAATCATAAAATAGACAGTTAACTAAAAAGACAAGTCGTATTATTGTATTCACTTTTTTAGAAAAAAAAAAATGGATTGTAACTTGCATAGTGTAAACATAAAAACTTTAAGAATAAGTGTCTTCTAATAAATAAAAAATATACGCCTTTTTGTCAAAGAACATTCTGAAAACTATGGGAAGAATAATACACTTTTTTGTTTTTAAATGTATGGAAGCATCACTAACACACTTTGTTCTTATGAAATTTGATAATAAATAAATACACTTCAATAAAAATAAACCAATAATTTTTTATGGATATTTTTGTTTAGAATTTAAAGAGTCAGAACTTTCAATGCAATCGCCTTAAAGTATTTTTAATATAAAAGAATACAAACTTTATTAAAATGACAAGAATCTAAAGGTAAAGAGAAAAGAACTTAATTCTTAAAGATATGACTGGAAAGGGAAATTATCATAAAAATACACGAACCAAACAATAACACACAAATTTAATAAGAAAATTAAGTTAAAGCATGAATACAAACAAGATTAAAAAATATAATTTAAGAAATTAATTGGAAGAAAGCTCAATGGAAAAAAAAGAAGATGAAACGTTAATATAAATTGTTGGATGAAACAGATACACGGGTTAAAATTTAATTGTCACTTTTATCCATATTTATATATACCACATGTAATATATAACAATAAAAAATTAATGCAACTATTTTTGTCACCCATGAGACTTACCTTAGACATCTTTATATGGTATTTGTTTATATGTTTATTCAATTATATTTTAGTAACATAAAAGAATGTACTTTTAATTTAGTAACTTCTTGAGTGAGAAATTGATTCATTGTTCTTGTAACGTAAGTTAAATAAAAAACGCATTATGTTTGATTGAACACTCATCCATCTTTTCGGTGTACAGTACAGAAATATGCATTATAAAACGTAACATGTTTTTTTTATTTATGGAAAATTTAAATTAAAATGCTGATAGTCTTTTATTTAGAAAATAATCACGTTTGTGATGTCAATTTTAATAATCAAATATAAAGAGAACGAGTCAACAATAATCATGAATTGTGCAACAAGACATAGAGAGTGTTGTTGACTACATACATACCACGCTAAAAATTAAATAAATATTTAAATTATTCCATACAAAACCAATCAGTTTATATTTTAATCAATATAACAAATTAAATATTGAAAATAAAGACTGGAAAAAGAGAAAAACGTACATGTAAAAGTTCAGTGCTTTAGTTGTTTTTTTTTTCTCAAAAGAAAACTGATTTTAAATTGTTATGGTTTTTTTTTTTCTCCTTCAGAGTATGAAGTTTGAAGTTAGATACTAATGTGTTATACACACAAGGAAGTGAAATACAATTTCCAAAATTTGTTTCAATATTTAATTATTAAATTTTATAATTTCCATGACTTATTAATTATTTAGTGGATGTTTGCAAGAGAGTCATACTTAAAATAAATAGAAGCCGACAGTGAGACTCGTGTACGACAAGCATGTAAAACAAATCAAGAGTTGGTTTCTAAAGGGTCAAGAACATTTTCATGCAAATTGATGAAGTATGATGAAGGTCAAGTAAATTAGCAGCATTTTCAATCAAGAAGTTAAATGTCACATTCACAATTCTTCTATTTAATCCACTTTCATTTTATAATAACCATTTTTTTAAAAAAAAAATCTAAACACTTTTCTTACATTTTTTTATCTATTTGAATATTGGACTATGCGGCAAGACTCTTATTGTCGAAGTCTACAATTTTATACAATCAGAATCTCGAATACTCGGAATATGAGAACTTGCATAGGATATTAATGACTCAAGTTGATCTATGTTCGGTTAAGATTGTAAATATGTGTTATAATTGAGTTCTTTGTGTAAGTAGAACAATATGTAAGAGATAGAGCTCTAAAGAACAACTATGAAATAGAGAGTTGTTTAAACAAGGTAAGAGAAACTAGTATTATTTTGCATCATTTTATCTATCTTTTCTTAATATTGTGTGTGAAAATATATGACTGGATGCTTAAATTGGTATGTATGTATTTGTTCAATTGATTGACATATGAGAATTGTTGAATTGGTGATGCTAAAATGAATGATTGAACTAGTAAATTGAGTTATGATTTGTGGTTAAATTTGTGGGATGATACATTTGGCTTATAAGGAGTCATTTAAAACGTATTTTCAATGTTTTTCATTTGAACAAAAGATGAGAACATTCTCTAAAATCAAAGGTACCTTTTATTGTGCAAAATTGTGAGTTTGTATTATGTAGATCACTAGACGAGCTCATTCATTGATGGGCGAGCTCATTCGTAGTTGGGCAAGCTCATTCGTCACTGAAAAGGTGTTAATATTGAGTCTGGCAGAGAGTCAGAGTAGATTTTCTAGCTAGGCGGGTACGTGTTTCCTATTATGACTCATCCTAGAAAATTTGGGATTCTCATTTCTTTAACCGTTGAATCGATTTGAAATTTTGATGGCTGGTCTTAGATACATGATCCTTCATTTTGACCGTTGGGATCTTTGATTTGAGGTTTGTAATTAGAAAAGTTGAACACTTAAGATTTCACTATTTTAGGTTTCTCTTTTGTGAAAAACATTTTTATTTGAGGTGTTAATGAGTTATTTTGTACTTATTGGTGGTCTAGGTTTAATCTTGGAATAAAATAAAGTATCTTGTGGATGATAGATGTGTTTGATATTGTGATATGAAATGTATAGCATGCCAATATGATAAAATATATATATATATATATATATATATATATATATATAGTTTTGTATTGTATAAATATTTCATTCGATCAAAAACCTTTATATATAAAAGAAACATATCATTCAGATTTTATGAAGCGTTATATATACATGTTATACATTCATGTGATGGTCTATTGTGTAATACTTAACTTATAATAGTTCAATTAGTAGTATTAATATACTAAATCAAAATGTTACAACAAATATCACAATAATTGATAACAAATATTTAAATATTTAGTAAGTAAATTTCAAGTTTATTTTGTCTAATGCTATAATGCAATTTCAATTCATTGGTTCTTAAAATTTGTTATAATCGTTAAATTAATTATGTTTATTTTGTTGACATTATTATATTTATTTACATATTTTAGATTAATTTCAAGATAAACATTTAAAAAAATTATAGTAATATCTTTTTACAATTATTTTATAAAGATGAACAAAATAACCTATAACATATCTCAATTTTTTAAATTTTTATACAAACATTCCCTTTATTTTAAAAAAAAATGTATTTTCATTTTTTTTTTATTTTACAAATGTACTCACTTAAGTTTTAAAAACAATATACTTATACCCCTAATAAATAATACTATTATAATTTATGTTGTAAGACTCAAATTGAATTCACCGGTTAAAATGCTCTAGTGTCCGATTCATTTGAATAAAAAACGGGCCTTCAATTTAACTGACTTGTTGAAAATCGGTAAACCACTAAACAATATTTACAATTACCTAATTTTCTTTCCATTTTATTTTTTAGAACTTTAATATTTTTAAAAAGTTATTACATATTGCTAATATATAAACTTAAATATTATGGCGGAATATTTGATTTTTATGTATATTCTAAATGTTTAAATTTATAAAATATGCAATTTTTATTTTTTAATATTATTAGACTATGACATTATATTTATTTAATTATTTTTTCATTTAATTTAATTGTCAGCATCATTTTATTAATATTAGTTCAACCAATAAACTATGAACATTATTTTAATCAATTTAATAATAAAAATTGAAAATCAAATATTATAATAGTGAATAAAATTGAGAATATAAATATAGGTTGAGAAAATCTTATATGGTGTAATTGTAATTTACTCTTTATATTATCTTAACATGAATAATCACATGATACATGCTTATACTACCTGGACCCGACCCAAAAAAAAGCCCATGATCACTTTTAACTCGCTTTTTTAGGCAACAAAAAAAAAAACATACGAAAACATATAAGATTATTACAAAAATGTTTGATAGCAGTTTAAATATTTAACATGATTATATATTTAAAATTTGTACTCTACACCATTAATTGATCTAAAACAATTTTCGGTTAATTGAACAGTCTATAGATCAAAATTAACAAAATAAAAAAACTTTAAATACTGTGATAAAAAAGAGATAAAAAAATATTGTGATTCAATTTCACATGGTTGTTTTGCAAAGTTCATATGAGAATATTATATTCATATACCTTTTCTTCTTTTCCTCCAATTCAATATTAGAAAAATCAATTATTTAAACAAAAGCATAAATAAATTAACAATAATTTCTAACTTCTAAGAATACACTATTCCTAAAGAAGAAAACCCATGATTCTCATCCTCACAATTTCCAACACAGGAATATAGAACACAATGATGTGAAGAAATTTATTTTCACTTCCATTGGGCAACAAGGAAACAAGGTCAAACAAGGAATAAATTTGGGAAGAAGCACTCAGAATTTTCAATGTATCAAGCAAAGGTAATACGGTCAAATAATCAATCTAAAGCACATATTCCTTAGTCCATGCACTTGCATATGTTCCCTATGAAGGAAAAAAAATGATACAATAGAAATTATATATGGGATTAAACTATCACTTCTAACTCAAAAAACTTAACAATAAATTTATAAAATTTAATTTTTATACATTAATTTGATTCATTAATATCACTTGAAAGGAATTTGTTCACCTTTGAATTCATATTGATATAAGACAAGAGGTTTTGGAATTTGGCCTCATATATTCTCATTCTCTGTATTAACATCACATTAGCACCAAGAAGGGGTAACTTGCATGCAAAAAACTTTGAATGAAGAAGAATAGGTGAATAGGTGAATAGGTGCATGAGGAGTGACAATCATTGACTTTGAAGGTCACAACAGTTACCATAGTGGGGTCATGGAATTTTAAAAGCACTCCATAGCCACAATGGTCAAACTTTGGCATGAAGCCACCATCATATATGCACAAAGTTGACATGCCAATGCTAAGTAAAATCAACCAACTTTGCATTGGTCTAACACATGTGAAAGAGAAACACATTCAATTTCCATGGAAAAAATGGAACCACTCACCACCTATTTCATTATTATATTGCCCTTCACATTTTTAACTTTGGTTTTTTCTTGTTTGAGTTGTAATTATTAGCAATGTATGGTAAATAAACATTCCTTTGTAATTTGAGTTGTAACATTTTATGATATTTTATTTCTAGTAGTGTTTTCGCATCTCACTCCAACATCTTTATGTTTTTATTATTTTTTATTTTTAAAGTATTTACTATTTTTGTAAAGTAAGATGTAAATCAATAAATAAGAAAATTATGGAAAATAAATAGTCAAATAACACCAAAGTTCTTGAAATTAGGCAATGTTCATTCGGCTGACTATTTTTTCCCTACCTCGTGGTTTCTTCATTTCCATGGGTTTTGGAAAAGTAAAAAAATAAAATAAAATCGTGTTTTAAAATTTTAAATTGTAGGATTTAGAGACAGGTTTTAGATTGTATAATTCAGAAAATAATTGGAATATATAATTAAAAAATTTGTCTCAAATTACATAATTTGGAAAACATCTTCGATTCCAAAAATATATTTTAAATTTTTATATTACGCCATCTAGAAACGTATTTCATATTATACAATACACCATTTTTAGATTATGGAATTTAGAAAAATATCTTATATTATATGGTCCAAAATATATATTCCGATTGTGTAATATTTAAAATTTATTTTCGGATTATGTAATAAAAAAATATTCTGATATATAAATAATTTAGATTTTTTTTTTCACACGTATGGAGTTGTTGAAGGAAGAACTAATGGGATAGTAAAAGAAATTGCCCGTTGGGCTAAGTAAGTGAGTCCAATAGTCTTATGAAAATTTTCCAAAGCCCATATATATATATATATAACAATTTTAACACATTTTTTTAAGAAAACAATAGCTTCTTTGATCTTTCAATTCCAAGCTTTGTTCGATTTTCTCACAAAGTCGAGAATTACGATGACATGAGATTATATAAACATTTGATTTGTGTTTTTAATAGAAGTATGTAGTTGAAAAAAAGATTTACTAAATTAAAAGTATCGATTGAAGTTGAAATATGAAAATATAAACAAACATTGAAATACGATTTCAAGCCAAATTTTAACTGCTACGAAGGACAAACAACGCACTTCCATGACCTGCCACTTCTGCGGAGAATGTATCATTCGTTCTTATATGTGTTCCACTCCACGTTTCGGTTCCCTCATAAACGCTCAACGTTCTTCTACCTGGTTGCACAATACTAAGGTCTACAACGTTTGCAGATATTGTTGTTTTCTCATCATTTAGATTGAAAAAAGCAACATAGATCTCCCCTAAACAAAACAACAAGTAACGTTAAGTAGTTGGACAAAACTTAGAGTAGTTTCTTAATTTAGTTAACGTTAAGTCTTTCTTACACTAACATTTAATGTAAGACTTTTCTTTATGTTATTTTACTACATAATTTGGTATTGGAGAAACATTGGACTAGAAAAGTGTAATATAGATGAAATGATGATGATGGTTAGACAAACCATTTCTTCCGGTTGCAATCCAAGATCTAATCCCATCGGTCTTGGCAGAATCTACTGTTGCGATATGAGGAAACTGCATAAAAAAAAAGCAGAAACAGTGCCAGTGTAAGTTTTTATAAACATTGATTACAAAGGAAAAAAAGCAAGAAAATTTCCACGTGCCTCCTGATTGTTTGAGCTAAAAGAGTTTATCTCCAGAAGGGTAGGATTTGTTATAAGATCAAAGGTCTGTGGATCAATATTCCGTAGATCCCCTCCGTACATAATTGGAGACTTTGCCATACACCACAAAGTCATCTGTGAGACGAGAATAACACCACTTAGAATTTATTACAGTAATTCGATTAGGCTGTGTGTTTTTGCATATGTACCTGAGTTCTTTGCTCATCTTGAGTAAGATTAGTAGACCTATGTGGACCTTCATGAGCATCTATAGAAAAACAAAACAGAAAAAAATAAAAGTTTTTTATACTTTATATTCTTAAACATCTAGCATAAAAAACTCACTGAATGTAAATTAGAAAATTATTATGCATTGGATGTAAATTGGGAACTGCTTAGAATTCCATGACTAGCTTGATCCTAATGAAGTAAGGAAAAAGTAGAAATGCAAGGGCATTTAGGCTAACCTGCATCAGTTAGCCATCCAAATGGTAGCATGTCCAAATCAGGCCAAGATTTTCCCTTGAGACCTTGTGCTCCTGTTAAATTTGATGCGGCAAAGTCTCTGAAAGGTAAATCAAATGAGTGAAAAATGTAGATGATTGTGACGGTAGAGTAGCAGAAGAAAGGTGGAAGAGAAATTGACATATTTTGAAGTCAAACGTTGGATGACGCATTTAATCAAATACCTTGATACATTAAAATGAGATAATATTGCTGGCCATGCATCCCAGTCATCTTTTGTTACACGGTACATGTTAACCAGACTACTAACCATCTGAGCCATTTCTGGTGTTGCACTTACTCCAGGAGACAGGGAAAATACAATGGAATTGTTAAGGCCATTTAGAATCTGCATACAATGTAACTCAATGAAATGAGGACAATGCTTTTTATTTCTTGGCTTTTAAAATTTTGCAGTAAAATTTTGCAGTATACCTCTGATACAGATGTTATCTCACCCAAATCCAGGTCCTCGCCAAATACACAATCTAGTTTCACTGTAACAGATCAAAGCAGAAAATTCATATAAATGTGTCAAAATTGAAAGTACAATGCACGATCTACTGTGAGAAATGAAAGTGTTGCATAATTTGTGATAGTTCAAACATGATAAGAATAATGCATTTTAGTGGATTGTATACCAAAATCAACTCCCCATGAAGCATATAACTCATAAATTGATCTTAGAAAGGCTTTTCCAGCTCCTGTTGTTACATTTATAGCCATGAAACTGTTATTCAACCATCTACAAGCCCTTGATGGGATTCCAATGTCTTTTGCGTTCCACACTCGACCAGATTCCGTGTAGGGTTGTCCCTGGTAAGGTTCAAGAACAGAAAAATAAGTTCAAATAAAATTGACGGGTATATATAGTACACCAATATTTTCTTTTTAAATTATATTGTCATTTTTATGAATTTATATATTTTTTATAATGTTTACATATAGATACGTGTTAAACTGAATCGTAAAATTGAAATAAGTGTTTATTTTTCTATTTAATATTATATATATATATATATATATATATATATATATAATATATATATTATGTAAGTTATACGGTCGGTCTGTGCTGCTTTGTATTAATCCGTATAGATTATAATTATGCAGAATGGACCGACAAACTTAAAAACTCAACTCATCCACACTTTTTCTTGCGGACTATGGGTTATGGAAACGGGTTAACAAATTCAAAACTTTAACTCTTTTAAGAAAAAGCTAGGAAACTAGTTCACACAACCTATCATCCTTGATCACTAGAGTTAGAGGTGTAGATAAATTTAGCTTATAAAGAGAAAACTATTAATACAAGATGAGAATATATGAATTTGGAATCAAAATTAACATTTTCTTTTATAAGAGTCTTATAGAATTTATAAAAGTTCAAATTTAAATTTATCATGCTAACATCTTACCGTTAATTCATCATTATTCACCTTTTGATCTACTTTTTGTTACGGCATTAATATTCCTTTCTAGATTCAACGTCAAAATATTTAAAATTGTTTATTTACATTAACATTTTAAGTTTTCATGCACATTAATTACTTTACAAAAATTATTTATATTAAAATCTTTTTTATATAGAAAATCTTAAATAGCTTTTATGTCCTATATTTTTTTCTTTATTAAAATCCAAACCGCTTACATTTTTCCAAATCAGCTACAAAACTATTCGTGGAGTGGATGAAGTTGTTAATATTTTAATATTATATTAATAGAGAATAACGTTTAAAACTATTTATTAGTTAAATTGCGATTACTTTCTAACTTTAGTTATTACAATAATTTATCACACTAGAATCAATAAACTTTTATCCTGGTGTGGAATTAAGTTTATGTTTTAAATAAGATATAATTGAGTTGGAGTGTAGTAAAAGAATGAAAAAGTGATTGAAAAGCAATGAAATAGATACTAAAGAAAGAGAAAAGAAAAAAATTGCAGGAATGAGAAGCAATATACCGTAGTTGTATCTAGTATTGGCGTGTTGTTATTGAATGCTTGCGTACTGATTCCAGCCATAAGATGAATCCCAAACTTGAGACTCATATTATGAACTTTGTTTGCTACATCAGTGAACCCTCTTCCTCCTCCTGAAGAAGGCCATTTTTCAGGATCAGGGAGCATTCTTCCCCATTCATCAATCATGTCAAAACCAATAGAATTTCTGTCACCCTTCAGACTCCTATACCAGAGGAAATCCACAACAGCATACTGCATGGTTTCAGAGGAAATGTTATATATATACACACAGTTTTTTCATTACTAACATATTCAGAATAGTGCAATACAACACCTCGTATCCATGAGAAAGTAACTTTTCAGAAAGTATATTAGCATTCTGTAAGTATTCTTCTTCAGAAATGATCCAGCTAAATGCATCGTAGGAGTTCCAACCTCTTGGAGGGACGATAGCGTTTTCAGATGACACACTGAAACCAACAATAAGTCATCAGATTATGCAAAGACTCAGAAAGAACATCATGCTACATTGTTAGTGTTTATGTTTTTGTATTGTAATTCACTATAACAAAACAGACTTGTCGGATCTTTCGTTAGAAAACGAGTATTCGTTTGAGTTAGTCATGGAGACTAACCTTCGGCTTTAATATTATTGATAGGTATTTCAAAAGAATTCTAAGAGACTTGATAAAAATGAGACATTGACTAAAGAAATGTAAGAGAATGAACTTCTTCTGACTCAAAGCTAAAGTGGGGTGCACAAGATCATAAAAAACTCTCCTTTTTTATCCATTTGCAATGAATTAAAATTGAAACCAACAAGGAAGAGAATATAATGCTGAAATACCTTTGAATTGCACATAGACATAGCAGGAAGCAAAGAGAGAGAGATGAAATGCATTTCATGGTTGCAGCCAAGTCTGATCTAACCATGAAGCGTTAACCACCAGGGGATTCTAGTATTTATAAACTTTGATTTACGCTTTCATGCAAACCAATAAAAAAAAATTATATAAAAAAAGGTTTTTCTTTTTACAGAGTTCACACTTACACTTCACAGCTATACTTTATACTTTAAAGGTATTTTTCTCTTTAAGAAAATTTAATTTTTACATTTATAAAATAATAAATATAAAATATGTATTGTGCAGTAAATATACCAAGTGGTAGGGTACAACAAAACCTATTCAACTTTACTTACTTCCAATTAAAAAATATTATAATATTTTTTAGTTGGTGCAAATATTCATATATTAGTTTAATTACGTCATGATATTTCTTAATACTGTATATTTACATGATCTTTAGTATATCAAGTAAGTTATGACATTATCTTTGTTAATATACGATAAGTTGTCACATTTGTTAATACTATTTGATTCATATATATTAAGAATATATGTGACCAAATATCAATAGTTTGATTGTGTTATGATATTACTCATATATTTATATAATTTTTAGTATAAGTGTATAACATTATCTTTATTAATATACGATAAATTGTCATATTTATTGATATTATTTTATTTATTTATTTATTTATATTTTATTGATATTATACATTCTTACAATCAACCTCGTAGTAGTTTCCATAACACATGATAGGAAATACACTCTTTTATTCAAAAGATTCAAACTTTTTTTTGATTTGAGCATTAGATAATCTTTTATAAATTAATATTTTCCTGTATTCCAACCCTAAGGAACATATATATCAAGATTTTTCAATTTACTCGTATCCACGCTCCAATTCCAATAAGAACATGTATAAAAAATTATTTGTCAAAATAATACTATCCAAGTTTAATTATATTCTTTATTTTGATTCAGAAAAATGATTTTTGTGTTAGCCACTTCCGTGACCCAAATACACCTCTCCATTTAGAAAAAGAGACATAAAGTGTATCTCAATTGAAGGGCATTGAATACTAAATGGTTAATTTAATTTCTATTTTACATTAATATCTCAGGCTGAAGAGAATTCAAATAAATTTTTAATAGGGTTTGATTAAAATAACTAAAATTAATCTTTTTATTTATGTTAAACATACGTTATAGAAGTCTATCTTGATTGAAGAGTATTAAAAGACTAAATGATTAATTTAATTTCGGAAATTTTACGTTATCTCAAACTGAAGAGAAGTCAATAATTTTTTTCAATAGGATTTGGTTTAAATAACTAACGTTCATTTTTTAATTTATGTTAAACATATGTTATATTATTACTTAAATAATGTTAGAAGTTTCAATTGACTTACTACTACAAAAAACTTTATATTTTCTGTTCATTTTGTATTGAATCTTTTTTTAGGAAATATTTACAAATTTTATGGTGAAATTTTTTTTTTAAGAAATTACTACCAATTTTCTTGTAAAACACTTTTCGTAACAAATTTTGTAGGAAATACTTGTAAATTTTATAATTTTGTAAGAAATGATTACTCACAAAAGAATTACCTGCCAGTTAAAATTCCTAGAGAAAAATGACAGAAAAAATATTTTCTTGCAAATTTTTTTAACCAATTTGTAAAAAAATCTCATATAATATGAGAATTTCTAGTAGTGACTATTAGGCCAATTTAGAGTAGATGTGGATGAAAATTTCATTTTATAAATCAGTTTTGTATGGTTGAGTTAAACTTAAAATCTACTCCTTATCCTAGTATCAGAACGAGCTATGTCTTTGAATCTATCATAGCCATATTTATTATTTGTTCGGTTTATTGTTCTACTCGCTATCAGTTTACTTATTAATGTCTACTCACATGCATAAGTGAGGAAGGTGTGTTAGAAGTCCAACATCAACATCAACTATAGATAAGGTCAATTTAAAGTATATATATATATATATATATATATATATATATATATATATATATATATAAATGTAAACTTCATCTTAGAAACTGATTATATAAGTGTAAATTTCATCTTACAAATTATTATTTCTTAACAAATATCCATATCTGGACTATGAAATGAAAAACATAAATGAAAATTATGAATTGATTTGAATTTTTTTTGTTAGTTACAAGGGTAGGATTATAAAAGAAAATCAATTTGAGAGCCTTAGTGAACCATTTATTCTATTATTTGATAGATAAATGATAAAAAATTAACTATTTTTTATATGTTTTTTTATTTAATATTGTGAATATGTATGATTTACTATTAGAATGAGGAATGGAACACCTACATTTGTCTTTAATATAGTTGTAAAGATTAAATTATTTAAATAACTAATTATAATTAAGATGTAGTGATTTTTTAAATAATTAAATTTATCTGGATCTAGACAAAAAATAACATTTTTTTACCTAAAAAGATATACTTATACTGCTCAAACAACAAAAATCTATTAAAAATAATATAATTAAAATTACAATTAATTTTTTTATTCTAAAACCAGAAAAAATATGTAAATATATTATTTCCCAATATGTATTTTCTTAATGTTCGTAATCCGAGTTAAGGTAATGAAAAACGTTTTCTAACTCATTATTTTCTTATTTTGTCGTGAATGTCTGATAAGATCTGGGACACCGATTTAAAAATTTACTAATCAAAACTTTATCAAAATATCACTAAGTGACACCATATTTCATATCTCCTTGATACATAAAACTTGTCTTGCACAGTATCATTTAAGGCAATGAAGGAAGTTTTGACAAATTTAAATGAATGTTCACTTTCCATATTTAAATTTAATTATTAATTTAAATTTAATGAATAAATAAATTATTGAATTAATATTATGTACATATAATTTTAATAATTAATTTCTATTTAATATTAACCGACAGCATTCTATTTATTATATAATTATATTTGAAGTAAATACTAAAATATAAATATACTATTAACTTATGCTTTTATTATATTAATAAAAACTCGCGTGTCTAATTTTTTTGTAGTAAAAATTTATTAAACTATAAAATATATTTTATTAAAAGTAAATAATTTGTATAATTTTTTATTATAAATATTATTTAGATTTAAAAATGTAGTTATTAAAATAATAAAATGGTAAAATAATAATTTAAATTTATAAAATAATTAAATTTATATTAATGATAATTTAAAGAATAAAAATGGAAATGTAATTATTTTAGTTTAATATAATGCTTACTTAAAGGTAAGTTAGAAAAAAGTAGTGTGCAAGAAAAACAATAATCTTTTATATATATATATGGAGAGAGAGAGTGTAAATAATTTTTACTTTGTAGGAATTTTTTAATTTAAAAAATAATTAGGTTTAAAAAATTTTAAATAAAAAATCAGTTAAATTTAAAAAATCTCAAAGTAAAATTTAGAAAATAATTAATTTAACTTAACAAATTTAAGTGATGAAATTGAAAATAAAAATATGACCAATAAAAACACATTAATAATACAATAGATAGAACGAATTGTTTGAATTTATTAGTGGCAATAAAAGAATTATATACATAACTGTATTTATATTTACTATATTAGGCTTAATTAAATTTGTATGATTTATTTTATAATTTATTAAATACACAATAAATTTATATTTTTTAATTAAATCTGTGTTGTTTAATTGTACCGTTAACAGGAGAAATTGACTCTTAAGTAATTTTATGTGATTGTTATTTTGTTATCTCATTTTTCATGATACGTAATTATATATTTATTTTAAAATTTTATAACTATATAATTTTAAATTTTAAAATTTTATAATATTATTGAGTTGTCGTTCCCACATTAATATTTAAGGTTTCACAATCAAAATAAAATTAATATATAAAAATCTTATATTGTTAGTTAATTTCACAATTCACATGTACATTCATTCAATTCACTTAATTATTTGTATATAGTTCTTTTATTGCTATTAATAAAGTTAAACAACTCGTTCTATTCTCATTTATTAGTTATAAAGTCAAGTTTAAAAATATAAAATTAGATCATAAAGCATGATATTTAACATAAGATGAGCTCTGAAAAATCATAAATTGATTTCTTAATAACTATAAGATTACTAAGATTACAGAAGAACTAAGATAGACAAAAAGTGATTTGAACCACAAAATGAAGACTTCAACTGAACAAGAACTTGTAAAATAATTAATTATAAAAAATATTACATTTTGAAAGGTTAAAATTGTAGTTAAAAACCACAAAAAAATAAATTTATGACGATTAAAATAACTATCAATTATATGTTAAAAAGCGTTTGTGACAATTAAAATTTAAATGATGGTATTATTGCTAGAAAACAAAAAATAATTACTAGTAGTTAAAAGTCGCTACAAAAAATTACTCTCGTTATATAATATTTTATCATATTTTAACAATTTAAAAATATAACAAAAATATATGATGTTTTATTATCATTTAAAATCTTTAAAGATTTTAAATTGTAAAAGATCGTTTAATATATATATATATATATATATATATATATATATATATATATATATAATTTTTAAAATTCAAAAAAAAACATTTATTAATTATTTTTTATTAATTTTATAACCAATATTTTTGTTATCTATTTTATTTAAAATTATTTTAGAAGATATTAATAATTTTATCATATTCAAAATAGTAATAGTCTAATTGTATCATACTAGAACATTATTGTTTAATAAATCTAAATTTAATTAATTTTTTTTTAATATTTGAGTATGAATTTATAATTCTTTTAATATATACATTACTTTCTCGATTAAATCTTTAACAAATAATATTTTTTAAATTAAAATAATTATCATACTAATTTTATTGTTATTCTTTTAAATTTATTTATTTTTAAATTAAAACAATTATTAATAACAAAAAACAATTATTCAGAAAATAAAAAAAATATTTTAAGAAAAATTATATTTAATTATATTATTTTTATTATAAATACGTATAATTTTATTTATTAAATTATATTATTATATTTAAAAACAGTAATCACACTTATTTTGCAATGTACATATTTCAATATTTCAATATACTATAAATAAACTTAAAGATAATTAATTTTATATGGAATTAATAATAATTAGTAAATTAACTATTAATAATAAATTATGAATCAAATTTTATCAATTAATATATGATATAATAAAATGGTAATTATTATTTTTTAAATATAATTAAATATAATTAATTAAAGAAATAATTAATCATGCAAATTTTAATTTGAATAACTCTTAAAATTTATAGTAATAAAAATATACCTAATGTTAATAAAATATAATTAATTGTTAAAATTTGAATTAATATGATTTAATAAGAAAAAAATGAATAATATATTATTTATGTGTAACTACTATCATTACCTCTCTGATTAAGGTCAATATAACTATTGACATTAATAATTAATAATCGATACATAGTATATAATATATAATAGATAATATATATGAATAATTTCTGTAAAAATCTACAATGTAAATAGATTTGAATTTAAAAACTCAATAAAATTTAATAATTGAATAACTAATATAATTTTTTGTGTCATATTTTATCAATTAATATATGAAATATTAAAATTAAGTATTAAAGTATTGTAAGTACTATAATTATTTTTTCAATCACCTCAATTGTTAAAAAGTTAATTAATATAAGTTAAAATAGTTAAAGAAATTATTTGTACTGCATATTAAATTGTATAATTACTATAATTAGTAATATTAAAAATATATACGTAATATATAATATATAATAGATATAGAAAATATATCGTTTGTGTTATAATGTATAATTTTCACAATATTAACAATTAATAATTTCATATTGATATATTTAATAATATTTAGTAATTCAACAATTAATATTAAATGGTTAATCAAATTTTATCAATTAATATAGTTAATGTTAATTAATTACTAGAAATATTTTTTCATTACATATAAATAATAATTCTTCAATTCGTAAATATAATTTGTAATTAAAAAAATATAAGTAAATTTAATTAGCTAAAGAAACAGTTAATCATACAAATTACTTTCTATAACTGCTAATAGAACTACTAACATTAATAGTAATCGAAATATACCCAATGTTAATTAATTATTACAACAATTTTTTTTCGCTAAATAGAAATAATAAATTTTCAATTCGTTGATATAAATTAAATCAAGCATTATATTTTAAATGAATGTAAAAATATCGTTAATTGTTAAAATTTGAATTAAAATGATTTAATAAAGAAAAAATAAATATGAATAATATATTATTTATGTATAACTACTATCAATTATCATTCTAATTAAGGGCAATACAACATTTGATGTTTAAAATTTAATTAGATGATGAAGTAATCATACAATTTTAATTGTATAACTACTAAAATTAATAATTACTTAATAATAAATACAAAATATAATACATACTATATAATATATAATATATAATATATAATATATAATATAAATATTATATTGTTTGTGTAAATATGTATAATTTCCGTAAAAATCTATAACATATTTAGATTCAAATTTAAAAATTCAATAAGAATTAATAATTGAATAATTAATATTTATTGTTGTCTCCAATTTTTGTCAATCAACATCAGAAATATTAAAATTAACTATTAAAATATTGTAAGTACTATAATTATCTTTTCAATCAACATAAATAATGTTTAATTGTTAAAAAGTTAATTAATATAAGTTGAAATAATTAAATAAATTATTTATCTTAGAAATTAAATTATATAAATATTAATATTAATAATATTAAAAATATATACGTAATACATAATATACAATATATAATAGATATATCATTGTTTGTGTTGAAATGTAAATTTTCCGTAAATATGAATGATATTAATAATTAACAATTTCATATTGATGTATTAAGTAATAATTAATAATTTAACTATTAATATTAAATAGTGAATAAATTTTATCAATTAATATTAATATATGATATATTAAAAAAGGTAATTCTTGTTTGGCTTTTGAAAAATATAATTAAATTTAATTAATTAAAAAAAATTAATTATACAAATTAATTTGTATAACTGCTAACATTTGTAACGTCCCAAATAAAAAGTTAAAGTCCATTAATTAAAACGCCACATACATAATATCCAGAGGGTACAAAGATTTGGAATACGAAGTACTCCGTACTCCGATATATCCATAAAACATAAAAGAGGCCCCACACAGCCTAAAACAAAAAAGCACTAGAGAACTAATAGTACGAGTCTTGTACAGATAAGGAAACATAGCAAAATACAATCTTCAGCGGTGGGTGCTGAGTTTCCACCTCCACTTTCATCTTTTCCATGACCCTGGCCTTCTCCACCAAGGCTGCAAAGTCCTTAATGGATAGCGGGGCCATCATCAAACGCAGATCTCCACGGAGGTCGTTCTCGAACTTCCTGCATCGCCACTCTTCATCCAGCGGCATGGTGTAGAAACGATTGAGATGCTTGAACTTTTCCGCATACTCAGTCACAGATCTGTTCCCCTAAGTTAGCTGTAGAAACTCCATCCCTTTAGCGTATTTAACGCTGTTAGGGAAGTACTCAAAAAGGAACTTCCTCCTAAAGACGTCCCAAGTGACTGGTTCCTGCCTCTCTTCCATGATGGACTTCATGGTGATCCACCAATGCTTAGCCTCACCCGTGAGCATGTACACCGCGAATGCCAATCTACTCTCCTCTGGACACATCTTGGCATCAAATATCCTCTCCAGATCTTTCAGCCACTGGTCTGCTACGTCCGGACTGGTCTTGCCTCCGAACTTCACCAGGTGGTGTTTCAGAAAGTCCTCCAGACTCCACTCCCTGACTGTAGGTCGTGGCTCCGGGCCAAAAGCAGGGGCAACTACCCTGTTCTCCTCCAGTTGGCGGAGGGCCTCCATATGCTGCCTGTGAGCATTTTCAGCAGCCGCCCTAGCAACCTCCATTTGCTACATCACCAGCTGTTGCTGTTCAAGTGCTGTCGCCTGTCGCTGCATTGATGCTTTATGCTGTTGCATCATTGTCGTACTTTGCTGCGTCATAGCAGCTACCATTGCTTCAATTGCTCTGGCAATATCTGGCACATTGCCCTGGGAAGACTGCGGAGTCCTACGAGATGGTGTCATAGTTCACTGGCACATAGGAAAGTCACTTGGTTAGGCTCGATAAGACAAGGATTAGCTAAGAATATTCAGAAAACACAGAGAAAACTAAGCGGACACCCAAGTCCATAGACCTAAGGAACGACCGCTCTGATACCATAAATGTAACGTCCCAAATAAAAAGCTAAAGCCCATTAATTAAAACGCCACATACATAATATCCAGAGGGTACGAAGATTTGGAATACAAAGTACTCCGTACCCCGATATATCCATAAAACATAAAAGAGGCCCCACACAGTCTAAAACAAAAAAGCACTAGAGAACTAATACTACGAGTCTTGTACAGATAAGAAAACATAGCAAAATACAATCTTCAACGGTGGGCCCCATAATGGGCCCAATGCCCGTCCAGTCCATCAAGCGGTACGATCCCTCTCACCATTACCACTGCCAGATGTTCTCCTATTTGCTCACATAAATAGGATTGATGATCAACGCAATAAGAGAAGAGCCACATACAAGACAATCCAAACAAGCAAACATGGTAAGCTAGTGCAACAAAACCTTATATCATAATTGTCAACAAGCAAATCTCAGAGTCAAACATGGATAACAGACATTCACACGTAGATTACCAACATCATTTAAAATCCCAAAGACCTGACTATCCAGATACGCATAATGAGGCCCCACCACGTGGCAGTGAAATTATGTCCTAGCAATGAGGCGTCACCGCGAGGCCTTCGCGGAATTATACCCTTACAAGAGGCACCACCACCTGGCCTTCGTGGAATTACGCCCTGGCCTTGAGGCACCACCATGACACGTGCGTGGAATTACATCCTTATATTGAGGCACCACCAGGGACTCCTCTTACGAGGGCCCATGGGATTACGTCCATTCGATGAGGCGCCACCAAGATTCTCTCACTACGAGAGTCATGGAATTACGCCCTACCCACACTTTATACATGCTCCATCCACCAAAACAAGAATTTCCCTTAGTAGTAATATCATGTATAAACAACAAATCATACAACTCATGCTTCCCGATTCATACCCAACAAATTAACAGACCATTTCCATTTCAAACTCATACATTATCATGGCATCATCACGCAACCCCTCAAGTACAATAATTAGATCAGACAAGCAAGCCACCCAACAGTAAACCATTCAACAAGGCACCCAAACCTGTCCACGATCTCGCTCAAGCTAAAGATCTCGCCCAGGCGAGAAGGACCCTTTCGCTCAGGCGAAACCAGTGGGTTCTGCGATGTCTCGCCCAGGTGAGCCCCATCTCGCCTAAGCGAGACTACACCTCGCTCAAAAGGAAACCAGGTCGCCTGGGCGACTGCTCGCACAGAAATGCTTGGGCGAGCCTCTGTTAGTCTCGCCTAGGCGAAGCATGCTCGCTTGGGCGAGAAAACCAGTGCCCGCCATTGCTCAAACACACAACAGACATGCAAACACCAAATCCAAAGACCACAACGACCTTTTCATCATATCACAGTAGTACACAGTGCACCGAATCACACAATAATATTCAAGCAAGTTAAAAACGACTAGACACACAGACTCTAGCTTCCCTTACCTAGAAATAGCTAGATGAAGGGTTCGACTCCAACAACGGGGATGCGACAGCTCCCAGGACAAACAAACAAACTAGAATAGAGTAGCGGAGTGAGCTTTTAGAGTGGTCCACCACGAAACTCCGACTAGAAACCTTAGCATACGAATGGAAAAGGAATGAGGAAGTGTAGGATACTTACACGAATCAAGGAGACGAGGCTGGGCTCACAGGATCGGGATCGGGGTTAAACCCTAGCAGAGCTTTTGGTTGCGAAAAGGGGGTTTGGACGGCTGCGTAAAATCTGAAGAGTGAGAGGAAGAAAGTGTGAGGGCAGACTTAGGGTCTCCTTTTCCCTTATTGGGCTGGCCCTTAGGCCCAACCTTTAAATAAAAGGTAAGAAATAAAGTGGATCTTACAACATTAATGATAATGCAAGTATATCTAATAATAATAATAATAATAATAATAATAATAATAATAATAATAATAATAATAATAATAATAAATATATAATATATAATATGTGATATGGATAACATTCTTTCTATTTAAATATATAATTATATAATTTTCGCAAGTACTCTTATGGAACGATTATGAAAAATAATGTTATATTTTCTTAAGAAAAAATATTTAATAATCTTTTAGATATATGTAATAAGAAGAAATTAACATATGAAGTTACCATTAACATTAAAAGTATAATGGTGAAAAGATAATATGAGATGAAACATTCAAATTAAAATGACTTACGTTAATAACATAAGCGTTCATAAATGACTTCAAACCAAGAACAAAATACATGCACTAGGAAGTAAGATAAATATAAAAACTTCTTAAATATTCTCAAACTTTATGACCTTCCTAAAATAATTATAAGTTAAAATCAATTACTTCTCAATCTTCAATCATAATAGTCTTTATTAAGACTTCTTTTTCTAATATCTTGTCAACGGGATGTTAAAAGTATTTGTATCATCTCTCGTCAAAGAAGTGAAAGCAACATCAAAACTCAAATCAACATTTAGACATTGAACTTCATCGTCATTTGGTTCATATGTAAACGTAGCGAGTAAATCCGGTACAAAATCAGAAAAATTTAGAAATATAAAATGAGATAGGTTAGGAAGAAAATTTTACAAACTGATAAATTATTTATAAATCTATGCAACATGTGATGTCAAAACACATGCAATTAAGAATAAAAAAGTTTAGGACAGTGATATGTGTAAATAAATAATTACAAAGCATTATTAAGGACTTCAAGAGTAGATTTCTAAACTCTTGCACTATGATTTCATTTAACAAATTTGTTTACCGAAATGATTGCTAAAATATATAGGTAGCATTAGGCTTGCACTCAATTTTGAATGACAAAGTCTTATCCATGAGTTTATCAAACTCTTTTGGAAGTTTGACAGAATTTATATTTTGTATACAAAAAATCAAAATGTATTACTTGAGATGGATTTGAGAATGTGAAATATAAATCAAAGACATAAGTGTAAAAACTTATTAAAGGATATATGTTATCATTCACTTTAAAATCCTCAAAACATGATTTCTTGAGTAATATAGAGGCATTTCTTTCAAGTAGCACAAAAGTCATTGAATTTGTTTTAGGCTTTTTTGTATTTCTGGGTCTCTTTGACCATCAATTTGTAAAATAGGGTCCGTTAAAAATTTATTTGTGAAACAAGGTCAAGTTGTCATTGGGAAGGACGACATTAAAGGTGAAATCGTCCTCCCCCCAGTCAGTTTCAATTTTTTTTTTAAAAAAGCGATGTCGTCAGGGTGGAAGCCGATTTCTTTGTATCTGAGATTGAAGTCGTTAGGGTGAAGGCCGGTTTCACTTTTGTTTTCTTTTTAGCGTAATTTTTCAAATTTTTGGTTCTCTACTCGCCGGTGCTGGATGAATGGTAAAGGGACAATACATGGACCAAACAGAACCGATCAAAATCCCGAGCTGCAAACCGATTCGACCGGAGGATGTGTTCGATCCCATGTTGGATCGGAACGACAAACAGTATACGGAGTATCTAAAAATAGCAAACAGGGTACTGCAAAGCGACAACGTTTTGGTGAACACGTGGGAGGAGCTTCAACGTGAAGAGCTTGAAGCGCTGAGGGAGGGAGGTTCGTTAAGAGAAGCCCTAAATATGAAGATTCCCACGTACGCTGTGGGACCTCTCGTGAGAGAGCCCTTGTTAGAAACCAAATCTTCAACTGAGTCGCTGGTGACGTGGCTCGACCAACAATCGAGTAAATCGGTGGTTTACGTGTCGTTTGGTAGCGGAGGAATGGTGTCGTCTGAGCAAATGAAGGAGCTGGATTTTTTTTAGCGTAAATTTTCAAACTTTTCAGTGAAACCGACCTTCACCATGACGACTTCAATCTCAGATATAAAGAAACTAGCCTCCACCTTAACGACATCGCTTTTTCAAAAAAAAAAAGTGAAACCGGTTGAGGAGAGGACGACTTCACCTTTAATGTCGTCCTCCTCCATGACGACTTGATCCTGTTCTGCAAAAAAAAATTCAAGGGACCCTTTTTTACAAATTCGAGTTACAATGGACCCCCAATTACAAAAAAGCCATTTGTTTTATATGTGACTCTAGCCTTTGTTTTATATATACAAGTAATAGAATGAAAACGTGTTATAAAAATGAAAATGAAAATAAAATTATATATATTTCGTAATGAAAATATTTCCATATACCATAAATAAATTTGAAGGCGACAACACACAACAAGAAATTTGATGATTTGCGAGGGAAAATTTTGCTCACTAATTAGCAAAGGATTAACGACAAATTAATACGGCAACAAAGTCGTAGCTAATTAGTGAGGGACTAGACACAACATAACATGGTAACTAAGTTGTAGCTAATTAGCTAGGGATTAAACACAACATAAATATAGTAGCTAAGTTGTAGCTAATTAGTTAGGGATTATACACAACATAAATATGGTAACTAAGTTGTAACTAATTAGTTAGGGATTAAACACAATATAAATATGATAGCTAAGTTGTAGCTAATTAGTTAGGAATTATACACAACATAATATGGTAGCTAAGTTGTAGCTAATTAGTTATGAATTAAACACAACTTAATATGGTAGCTAAGTTGTAGCTAATTGGTTAGAGATTAAACATAACATAATATGATAGCTAAGTTGAAGCTAATTAGTGAGTGATTAGACACAACATAATATGGTAGTTAAGTTGTAGGTAATTAGTTAGGGATTAGATACAATATAATATAATAATAAATAGAATTTCTAATTAAAAATAATAATATACAAACTATTCTATAAAAAAATAATTTATTAAAGAAATTTTTAAAAACTATCGATGTATATTTTATTATTATATAAATTAATCCTTATTTGTATTTTTTTTATTATATATATATATATATATAGGGATATCC
>Ga0214543_1002017_pt1 | contig 39912 bp, 21 predicted proteins | sample CNSS2metaG_FD_160094 | JGI IMG/M metagenome (GOLD analysis project Ga0214543, IMG submission 160094) | Root nodule microbial communities from cowpea collected in UCLA plant growth center, Los Angeles, California, USA - CNSS2 | ecosystem: Host-associated > Plants > Roots > Nodule | place: USA...
TATATATATATATATAAAATGTATATATATATATAATGTATATATACATATATATATATATATATATATATATTCTTTTTTCTTTTTTTATTACTTTTATTTTTTATTTTATCCTAACACAGATAAAGTCTTACCAAAAAGATGTTATTAAACATGCGTAAGGATAGTTTTAAATATATTATGTAATAAAAAATTATTAACCTAAATATTACAAGTTTAAGATAAAAATAACAATGTAGGTCGATCCGGTTAGATCCGTCGTGTAGTTGACCCACACAAAACAACCTACTTTGCTTTGAAAAACGAAAGTCGTTTCTCCTTGCACGTCCCTTACAAATGAAGGTACCAGATATAAAATCAAATCAAGAAAATTACATAACTCAATTTCCACATCCGGTATATATATATATATATATATATATATATATATATATATATATATATATATATATATATATATATATATATATATATATATATATATATATATATATATATACATATATATATATATATATATATATATATATACATATATATGTATATATATATATATGCATATACATATATATGTATATATATATACATGTATATGTATATATATTTATGTATATGTATATATATACATATATATGTATATATATATATTCTTTTTTCTTTTTTTATTACTTTTATTTTCTATTTTATTTCAACATCTGGTACTCTTTTTTTAGCCGTGGATATTAATAAGTGGGTCAAAGTCAAAATGCTCTTTTGAATTTTTGTTAAAATTTAGGAATGCTAAAGAAATGATTAGAGGTGCAAGAAGAAAGAATCAAATATGGATTGAATATTCTCACCCGTCCCGCTCTTTGTCCGTAAGATTTTTTGGTCAACTAGGTTTTCATAGGTAAGAACAAGATGATAAGAAGATAAAGCTTATTCTTGAAAATGTTAGGTTTACACAGTAGGTTTTATTAGAGAGATACAAATACCAATGAGACATGTATAAGACACTGACATCACTATCAACTCAAAACCACATAAGGCATTGACACCACTCTCAACCCAAAACCTTAAGGTAATAGATTTATGGGTCTTTATCCTTATATAGTGCTTGACTTTCTCATTTCTAGCCAAGTGGGACTTAGACTCACACTTGGATTCCTAACAATCTCCCCCTCAAGTGTGAGTCTTTTCAACCACATTTGTACACTCCCCCTCCAAAGGAAGCATTCTCAACCACGAGTACTCCTTTTCTGTCTTTTTTGTATCATCATCTTCTTAACAGGACATGCTTACTTGGAACCTTTGCTAGGAAGACTTTCGATACAAGGACCATACTGCACTCGTCTGAGCCGGTTTTAACCATCGGTTCTGATACCACTTGTTAGGTTTACAGATGGGGTTTCACTGGGGAGATAAAAACACCAATAAAACTTGAGCTCAATCACATAAGGCATTGACACCACTCTGTAAACCTAACAGAAAATGTAGAAATGGTTACCTATTTATGATGTATACTTCTTTTGACCAGCTATAAATAATCAAAGAAGGATTATAAGACAAAGTAGTGTAGTTGAAAGAAAAGTGTAATATGTATGTCTAGGCCTACTACTGGTGCATGGATTCTTTGGTATGGAGTTTGTTGAGGGTTATAGTAAGCTAATAGTTTAGGAATGAAAAGGTTTATGCCACCTCTTAAGTTTAGGTTGTCTTATATAAGAAATGAGGCACCTGATGAGTCAAAGCATAAATTATTGGAAATTTGCTACTAGCTTTTAAAATTATCTTACATTGAAACCTCATTCATTCTGCTGTAACCACTAATTTCATAAAAATAGGTTGCTACCACTGCTACTTACATGACCAACCACACTACCGCCCTTTTAGTTTTTCAAAAGTGCGTTTATTTCTCTTCGGTGAACATTGAAGTTCCATTGTAACTACATTAACTCCACCAAAATAGAAGTTCCTATCTAGCAATAACTTTCTAAAGAGCAGTGGATCTTAATCAAAATATGTGAAGAAGCTTAAATAATATATTCAAAATTTATATATTTAATATTATTGTCACTAATTTAGCCCATAAAAGAAATTATACATATATAGAGAAATGTAGATCGGTTTTTATATTTTTTTAAACTCATAATAGTTGAATCATAATTAAATTTTTCAGCTATTTTTTCAATCTAAATAACCATATTATCTGTAAAATATTCATCCTCCATCCTATTGAGGTACATATATTGACTTAAAAGTCTTACAAGTTTTCATTTTGTTTTTATGCGATGAGCAACCATATTATCATGTTTTCATCCTCATAGGTAGTTTTTGTTTTTGTGAATTTTAAAAAATGAATTTATTCTTTTTGTTTTTCATCAATATACCTATTTAAAAAAGAAGTTTAAGACTAAGAAATACTTTATCATAATCTATTCAAAAATTGAGAGACATAATAACTAAAAAAATTATGAAAATCAAATCATAATTAAAAACTGGCTATGAAAAATCACATAGTACATTACTTTTTCTTCTAAATTCATAAAAAATAAATATACAAAAGGGTCATGAGATAAAAAAAAATAATACTAAATATGAATCAAATATTTCACTATCAAGTGAGACAAGAGAGAGTTACAATTTTTTCTTTAAGAATGGAAGAGAAGATATGAAAAATAAGGAGAAAAATAATGAGTTTTTGTCTAACTTTTTTTTTCAATAACAAAAGAAAATAGGTAAATGTGATAAATTAGTACAATATATGAGAAACTTATAAGACAATGAGAGAGAAAATAAAAAATATCTTAATGATTTTTTTCTTTATTATATTTGATTTTATGTTTTTATTATTTATTAACATTAAATATTATACTTTATAAAAGAAATAAAAGGAATACCTAATTAAATTTTCATTAATTTTCAATATACTACTACCTCTAATTTAAAAAGATGCATATAATTTAAAGAATTTAAAAAAATATATATAATTTAAAAAAATTAAAAATATATGTAGTCTAAGAAAAATCAAAAAATTTAGGGGGTCGTGACCCTAACCTACTCCTTCTAAGTTTCGCCTCTATTTCGAAAGTTTATTGCATAACTTTCCAAAGTTAAACACATACGTAAATATGTGAAGCAACATTTTATGTAAGACCCGTAAAATTAATTAATTAAATAATTAATTAATTAATAAATGCGAGTAGAAGGAGCCTTTATGGCATTAATTATTGCTTGGTGTAATGTGGAAAAGTGCTAGCTCAAATGGTTAAGAGTACTTTCTTTGTGTGAGAGGACTTGGGTTTGCGTCCTATGTATGTCAATTATGTGTTGTATGGTTTATTATTATTTTGTTTTGGTAATGTAATTGTGAATGGTGAGTGATAGTATAATCATAAGATTATAATGATTCTTACCAAATGTGATTTGGCATAGTGGTTATGCTTTGTTCTTATGAGTGGAAGGTCACGGGTTTAAACCTTGATGGGCATAGAGTAAGCTTTATTTTTGCTAACTATTAATTGTGGTATGAATGTGGAAAGGTAGGGACAACCTAGCAGAATAGGACAAGCCAAGAGGGTTGGGAAAACCACAATAAAGCCCAATTTCGTTTTATTTTTAAAATCCATTTTTAAGACAACTATAAAAGGCAAATTTTAGGTAAAAAGAAGGGTTTTCTGCAATTGTTCTGGGGCAGCTTGAGAGGAGAGCGAAATTGGAGAGTGAGAGGTTGAGTTAGGTGTGCAAGGGTTGAAGCAAGCAGGAAATTTCGAATCAAGGGTCCTATCTTTCTCAATTCGTAATCACAAATTCCAAGTTAGGGGAGTTGAACTGTAATTGTATACTTTTGGTCATATTGCATGCTTGTGATGTTGTTTTGCCATGAAATTTCGAGTTCCTTATGAGAGGAATTAGGGGATTGGTATTTGGTACTGTTGTATTGGAAATTTCATGTGAATTGGTGCTCATGATGGACATTCTGTGTTGTGTATATTCTTATGGTATGAAAAGTGAGAATGGGAGTCTATATGGCATTTGTGTCTTGCTATTCTGTGAGTGTTTTTGGGTCTCTGATGCAGTGCTTGTGTGCGTAAAACAGTATAGAACCTGCAATTCTCGCTCAAGCGAGCGGGACTCGCCTAGGCGAGACATGCAGGGACTCATAATCTTACCTTTCTCGCGGTTCTCGCTCAGGCGAGGAGTCTTGAGTTTCGGCGACACAGACACTCGCTCAGGCGAGTGGGACTCGCCTAAGCGAGATAGTGATGAAGTTGCGCGTGTTGAGCGCAACTTCTCATCCAGGCGAGGGCTTTGTGGGTTTTAAGCGAACCAAGGTCTTGCTCAAGTGATAAGCGAGATGTCGTGGTCATGTGTGATGCCTTGTTTGCATTTTTAGCCCAGGCGAGTTTGAATTGGGTGTTTGGGCGAGAGATGATCTCGCCTAGGCGAGAGGATCTCGCCTAAGCGAGATAAAATGATATGGTCACTGTTTGTAGCTCGCTCAAGTGAGGTGGATTAGCCTAAGCGAGGCTGAGGGCTTAGCTTGGGCGAGAAGTCCCTAGCTTAAGCGAGTTTATGCGAATTACTATGTTTCTATGTACTTGTGAGTATGTTTTGACTATTTTTATTAAGGTCAAGTTATATATGCATGTGGTGGGTTGTTTGGGCTTGAAGGACTAAGTCCCACAGGGGTCTGGGATGTGCTTGGTGGTTGGACACATGATGGGCAAGGAACTGGTTGAGTTCCCGTCGGCTACTAATGGGCGAGGAGTCCTTAGTATGGTAATTGCATGTGTCGGGCGCACGATGGGCAAGGAACTGTTATGTTCCCATCGGCTACTATTGGGCGAGGAGTCCATAGTATGGTGATTGCATGCGTGCCAGGGTCTAAGTGTGAGACTTGGATGATTTACTACAGACGAGGAGTCTGTAGGGCAGGACTATGAGCGGGATAGGCTCATAGGATTGGACCACGAATGAGTTAGTTTCGTGGGAGCACAATGAAGTCCCAAGACCTAGTTTATGCATATGACTCATAAAGGACTATGAGGTCATGGTTGGGTGATTTGAAAAATATAAGAATTGTAGTTATGTTATTTGGGTTAGGAAACATGTTTGTTCTTATATTTGTTTATATTCATTGTGCATAGCTCACCCTATCTGTGTGTGTGTGGTGATGATCGGGTATCTTGTTATCTGGGAGAAAATGATGTGACAGGTGGGCCAGGAGATGCATAGACTCGGAGCGAGGGCTAGTAGGGGATATTTTGTATATACACATAGTATATGTTTATGATTTTGTTTTGAGAATATTATGTAAACTTGGCGGGAGCCATTGATTTCAGTTTTATGAATTATGGACTCTTGGTTTTATGGCTTTATATATTAAAGTTTTAAATTTTCCATGTTTTGGGAAATAGTTTATAATAAATGCGACAATTATTGTATTTTGTATTTTATTTATTTAATATCAGTAATATTCCTTAGGGATGTTACATTTTACATAGAAATAGAAAGATTTAAGACAAGTGAAAAATAGGCTCAATCCCGTTCTAGGTCCACACAGACTACGGGTTATGCAGGTTGGGTTTCAACGAGTCAATAGACTCAAATGTTAGCCCGCATCGTATTTTTACTTGGAGTCAACATACATCGTATTTTTACTTGGAGTCAAAACACATCACATTCACTAGTTTGAGATTGAGTGAGAACTGCTTCCAAGTTGTGGTCCAATTGATTCTCCTCACATACACAAATACAACACATACACATCGTATTTCATTGGCTTGAGATTGAGTGGGAACTGGTTCCATTATGTGGTTCAACTGATTCTCCTCATGCTTTTAGATGCTAGTTAGGAATGAATCTAAGGCTCTAGCTGGTTAAGTGATTGATTCATACTGAAGTTTGACAATCTGAGGTTCTAGATGTTAGAAATGATCCTAAAGTTACACTGAAGAGTACTCCCAAACATACTCAATTACATCTTTGTGAATAATAATTGACTTAGTACAAAAGAGGGACAAAGTGGTAAATTTGACCTCAACACATCTTTATCCTATTGAAACCAATATTTTTACTTAACATTGTTTTAACACGTCTTTGCTATACGAAAGAAGTATTGTTATATATTAATTTTGTTTTCCATACTTCTTGCATAATCAAAACACTATTTTATCAAACCAGTTTAAAAATTGTGTATTCTACCAAATCCCTATGAATACGACAACACTTGTTGTACTACAAACTACCTATTATACTTGTTGGAAAATTGATTGCATTGGAGCATCAAACTTCCCTTACCTTGACTTGAACTTTAAACTCACCAAGTTTCAACAACTTTAACTCTTAAGATGCTTTATTTGTACATAGAAAACTCATATCAACAATCTGAACATACTATAACAATCCTAGACAAACAAAATTTCATTTTGAGTCCCCTTGAGCCACATGCAAAACCATCTAGAGCACACATGCCAACATACTAAAATTTGACTCGTGAGAAGGAGTAGAAATCAACTTACTCAAAAATAAATTTTGATCGGCTAAGGTTTTATTACTCTATGTCAAGACTCATATGGTGCACTCTAATATTCAAACAATATTTCTGTCAAGAGGAGTAAAAAGGAGGAGAAAGAGATGATAGCTTGATTAACTTATTTTTCTATTTATAGTTCAAAATTGTAATAATAAAATAATCGAGTTCCATTTAAAAAGTTTACTTCTAGTATTAGGTATTTTCTAGGTCTTTATATTCCGCCAAATAAGAAAAAAAAATATCCTATAAAATTCACTTACAAGGAAAGAGATAAAGACAAACTTTTCTCATATCCTTTTCTAACTCTCATGTTGAGTGCGCCTTGCTATAGGAATGGGAAATAGGATTTATACAAATCAGTTTGTGTACTTTACTTAACAACAACTTTGTTATTACACATTGAACTCCATTCCATAGGATCGCCATTCATGTGAATATGTGTGTCCAATGTTACAACTAATTTATGGTCTTTATTCTCATTTCCCTTGACGAATTAAATCACTGCCACAAAGAAGGCTTTTTATGTCTGTTAGTCTTTTACATCTAGTATATGTTTGACAGAATTGTGAGAGACATAAAATGTATTTTAATATAACAAATGTAAATTTATGTCTGTTGGTTGATGTTATATCAAACATAAATTTACGTCTGTTGGTGGGATAACATATGTAAATGTTTTATAGTTCTTATGAATGGTACTCATTTGTAGCATCAAATGAATTTGAAAAATTGAACTTACTCCACTAGTTTTGCATTGAAAGCTTATAAATTTCAAGCAGTTGATGGCCCCTATAATTGATGCATCCCCTACAAAAATCTTTATTTTCATGGTTTGCGATGTCCTATATTTTCCTTGAATTTCATGTAGAAGATTATGATTGTTGGCACAAATAGTCTGGATGATTTGGTGCTTGAAGATTTGATGAAGGTACATGAAGCCATTGGCTTGAAACATGTTGGAACCATGCTTACATTGATGAAGATGTGGAGATTTGATGTTTCACGTGTCGATCAAGCCTTGTATGCGTGCTCTCTATCTGGATTAATCATGGGGAAAACAAGCTTGAAGATTGTAATTCATGTTGTAGACCATTTTGCATTAATTAGATGTATAGGGTCTTAGGTGTGTCTTTTAATTTGTTGAAATGTTTTTCAATAGGTTAAATGGTGTCTTTTAATATATTGAATGGACTTTTAACAAATTAAAAGGTTTGTTGCATTAGTCTTAACTAGTACATTTTCAATCAGTTGATTTATTTTGTAATCGACTGATTTCACTTAAGTTAAGTGAAATTAACCAAATGATATGAAAATCAACCTATTGAATTTCGTAACAATTTGACTATAAAAGTTGTATTTTTCAAAAGAGAGGTGTGGAGGCCACTTTTGTGCACAAAAACTTTCTAGAATTTGTGGAACTCTCTCTCTTTCGTGATCATATAGTGTGCAGTTGTTGAAGATTGATCTTGGAGCATTTTTCTTGGTGTTTGAAGCTTGGAGAAGGTAGTTTTGGTAGGCAAGGTTGTGCTACCATTGATGTGTGGTCTTTCTCAAGCTTTTAGGTTGTGCTTGGTCATTTTCCAGGTCTGTAAAAGGTGTCTTGTTGTGCTGGTGTGATTCTTGTGTGATTCAAGAGTCATTATATGGTGTTTTTGCATATTTTGATAATGTAATGTTGTAAACTTTGTAAATCTTGTGAAATAGTGCAAAGTCAGGTTCGGGTTGGCTTGACTAACTGAATGTAGCTCAGGTTTGAACGAACTAGTATAAAAATCTTGTGCATTGCTCTTTTCAGCTTTACCACTGGATGACTTATATACTTTGCTACCTATTTTAATCTTCTCTTATTCATAGTGCCACAAAGATTAACAAAGTCTAAACTGAAAATCATAAAAATCACATTGAATACAAACAAGAGGGACATTCAAGCGTAGTTATATCTAAGTTCCCCAAAAATAGTCATGTGTGTAAAGACTAACGAGAAGTGTAGGAAACTACCTCAATGTAGAAAAATAATGGGAAGAAAAGATGTTTCTCAATGAATGCACACAAGAAATGCAAAAAATGTAACTTTTGGTCACCAATGGAAGCTCTAATGTGCAAAAAATCAATGTCAGAGTTGAGAGAATGATAAAGGGTTATCCATGGATCCAACATAAGAAGAAATTGAGAGGAAAACTTTGCATTTCAAAGGACCTATGACAAGATCAAGGGTCAAAGAATTATTAGACCATATATCTGTAAAGCTTATGATGCTCCATAAATTCGTTCACACTCCTGGGATGAGTTCCAAGCCATTTGAACCATCACACACCCATTTCCATCACCATTTCATCAATTCGCATTTTTCTGCATAGTTTCATATTGTTAAAGGCCTATGTTATTGTTCCATTCGAATTTAGCATCGTTTTCGTATTTTGATTCAACCCGTGATTTTGTTTAGCTCCTTTTTATGTTCCACAAACTATTAGCATCAAATTTTATGATTCCATCCATAAATCATCAAGTTCGACTCGCACTTCACTTCCCGTTTTCGTTTTAGCATAATTTTGTGGTTATGTGATTTTGGTGATTATTGGTGTAAATAGATTTGGGGGTTTCATTCCCTTCATCATTACGAAGCTATTTGCACATTTAATTGCATTTTCATTGCACGAATTAGTCGAATTGATCGAAATCACGTTTCTGTTCTAATTCGGGAATTAGGGTTCATGAAATTGGTAACTTTGTGTGTGGTGCACCAAATCGAGTAATTCCAGTTTCTAGATTCAATTGAGATAATTTATAATCATTATGCATCTATTACATTTTCAATTATATCATAAAAGAGCCTAATCCGAGGATACCTTGCACTTTGTTCATGAACATATTCTTGATTTTGGGACTATTTTGCGTTTGATGAATTTGGACCAATTTAACCATTGTATTAGCCTAGTTTTGATCATTAAACATGTTTTGAGCACTTAGGATTAGTTAATTCATCATTCCCTACCATTTTATGCATTATATATTTATAATTTTATTGCAAAAATAATAGCATTAAAGTTGTTGCAACGTTAGCAAGCCTCCCACCTTTTTAGGATGGTGCATGCCATTGCAGCGAGATCTCCTCCACAAGTTGATCACACATCCACATTTTATGGGATATTATTTTCCACACCAGGCTTCAGTTACAAAGCATGGATTTTTTAAATCCATTCATCACCTATAAATAGGTGCTTAAGTCATCTTCCAAAATACAAAATTTTCTCATCTTCTTTCTTTTCTATATTCTCTTATATCATGGTTATACTTACTCTATCCTTGCTAGTTTCTGAGATCCTCAAAAATTCCAAGAAATTTTTGTTGTATCCTGGAGGATTTGCACATACATTACGAATAAATCCTTAAGGGCAGTGTTTTCAACACGTCTTAGGAATTTATCAATTTATGTTCTCATCATTTTTTTACTATTTTTACTACAATCTTAAGGATTTAACCTTCCTCTATGTCATGTTCTAACTTTCAAATTTTCAAAATTAATTGTCTTCCTAAGCAACCATAAACACCAAACTTAGGCTCCTTAGATACAAAACCCAAAATGGAAAAACATAAATCATTTTAAATTGCTCGAAATGCCACCAAAGATATACGCGATAACCTTTGCCTGATATAGCAGCGGCAACCCATGGCAATGGCGAAGGGCGAACAATCAAGTGACTGCGATGAAATCCACTCCGATGAGGGTTGGCGGCAAAGAGGAAAACGAGATAAATCCACCTTACGAGTGCTTCGGCAAAGTAGGTGGTAGTGATCAGGGGGATATGTTCTGCAATGGCTGGCGCGTCAATGATGAGTGACACTGCAACGACAACGTGTCTGACGGCCTCGTCAACGAATGCTCTAATGGTTGTTGGTGTTAACAACAAATGGTGGATGACGAAGATGGTTGGTTGCACGTCCTGGAGGAACTCATGATCTATTGCAACTAGGGTCGTCATTGGTTCGTCGTCGAGGTGTTGTTTGTATGTTATATGATGGTGGTGGTTTGATGCAGCCACATGGCTAATGTCGTGGTGGTTGTGGCGTTGTTTTGCTATGCGCGAGAGGAAGAACATAGGGTGTGGATAAAAGCGGAGATTGGCGGCGCCTCTGATGTTGGCGTCATCGGCGGCACACCTGGCCAAATGTGAGAGGCACGGTGGTTGGACATGCGGAGGCAAGGAGAAGTTGCGAAAGTGAAACCCTATAAGGGTTTGGTTGAATGTTAAAGTAGATATTTATTCGTATACACCGACAAATGAGAGATGCACAACCAGGTACTTACTCATTTACCAATCTTAAATATTGCCGAAGGAATTTTTTTTCAAAGGAAAATGAAATAATTATTTGGAAAATAAAATAATTATTTGGTATGGCTTTTCACCTAATGATATTTAATAGTATCATAAATATGAAAAATTGAAAATATGTCATTATATATGTGGATGACATGTTATGCAATGAGATACCTTCTAGAATTAAGTTATTTCTAGAATCTAACTTTCAAATATAAGTTGGTTATAGGTGGAGCCAATGTGAATTTAAAAGTTAGAATCATAAGGAAGAGTGATAGTATTACTATCCCAAAATTTTCTTGAGAAACCTTTTAAGAAGTTTAGAAATTATAAATGAGTGAGTACCCTTTATGATCCTACTTCTATAAACTAAAGAAAATAGAGGAGAATTATTTTCTCAATCTTAGTATGTTCAGATAATTGGGAGCTTACTACATTTGATGACTCTTTCGAGTCTTTTTAGACCATATATTCATTATGCAGTAGGTAGACTGAGAATATACACTTAATATTTCAAGTAGGAATATTGAGATGCACTTATGAGATACTTAAGAGATTCAATGAATTAGGTCACTGAATATAGTGGATTTTCCATTGTATTAGGAAAGTATAGTGATGTTAATGATGTTAACTACTGGATCTCTGATTTAGATGAGACAAATCCATTAGTGGTAATAGATTCACACTTGGAGGTAGTGTGATTTCATAGAGATCAGCCAGGCAAACAATTTGTTAGATCAAAAATGAAATATGAGTATGTTCTTCTTGAAATGGCTGATAGTGAAGTTGAGTATTGATGAACTTCTTAGCTAACATTCCACTAGGAATGAAAATATTTTATGATTGTCAATCGACAGTAGCTACTAAAGAGTGGAATAATTTCCATTGATTGGGTGAAGTCATAACGAAATTTTGTGAATCCTCTAACAAAACCACTGAGAAGAAATATAGAAACATCGAGGGGAATGAGACTTAAGCCACTTGAAACAAACAAGTGATGGTAACCCAACCTTTGTGATTGGAGATCCCATGAATAAGGTTCATATGGGTAAAAACAAGTCACTTGTTAGTTCTGATAGCACTAAATTGATTTTAAATTAATCAATTATGTTCATTTCTATGGTGCGTGTGAAAGTGCTAAAATTGCATCATTAAGAGGTTAAACTTTGTAATTAAAATTCTATAAGGTGTAAGAATTTTAGCTTAAACAAAGTTTTAATGATTTTCATATCCCTTACGGGTGGTGTATGATTTGTAGCATACACTTGATGAAATCACCTATATGAGTGTCAATTGGGTCCGCTTGTATGAGGTCTTGGCATAATCTCTAGAGCACTCATGAATACCGGGCACGCACATGGCCTAGTAAGCACAACACAGCGATAACAACAAGAATTGTGGGGGTGTATTGTGATTGATAAACCGCTAACACACACCAAGTGTCTTTGGTTCATATTGCTTATTATACCAACTACACTGTGTGTTAAGTTTCCCAATCTAAGACTGGTTCATATAGCTTGCTATACCAGCTCTGATGCATTACATCCTATGTGAAACCCAGAATTTTCTCTTTTCTTCTTTATATATCTTTGGAAATTCTGAGAAGTTCCTGTTGTATGCTGAAAGATTTGCGCATACACTGCGGATAAATCTTGAAGGGAAATGTTTTCAACACGCCTCAGGAATTTACCAATTATGTTCTCATCATTTTTTTACTACTTTTACTACAAATTCATCATTCCCTACCCTTTTGTGCATTACATGCCATGCATTCATGCATAGTTCATAGCATTTTATGCATTTGGTGATTTTGAGTTTTCTATTTTTAAGTGTTGGTTTTGAATAAATTTCCCCATCGCAATTCAAGTACAAACATTGCATTTGACTTTAGCGATGTCCACGGATTGATTCCTAGGGTTCTCCCTATATTGCATTTTTAAGTGGAAATTGGATTTGACTAAGTCTTTTAGGTGACAAAAAGGCTTTATCACGAGTTCAATTTGTTTTCTATTTTTACTTTGTTTTTGAATTTCAATTAGTTTTTGAGTCAATGTATTTGAGCTTTCTTTTAGGGTTTCTAGGTTCTTTAAACTTATATATTTATATATAGGGTACCAAAAGCTGATGTAAACACTTTTATTGTCATATATTGAATTTTATTTCATTAAAGAGAGGATTCTCTTTGTTCTTGGCTTAGGCCTTAGGTTCTTATCAAAGATTGTCATCTTTATGACGAATCTTCCTTAACTTACTAATCTTATTGATTATGGCGTCTCTATTATCGTTTTTTATCAAAGAATTATCTCTTTGTAACGAATATTCTTTTTCTTATCAATTTGCTAGATTGTGGCGTACACCATTCTTGTTTATTTTCGTGTTCTTTATCTGTATTTCTTATTTATATTGCAGAAGAAATTCAAAGTCAGAAATGATTGTAGTCTTTTCTAGATAGCATCGTATCAGGGAAAACTTCGCGCAAGGAGAAAAGTGAGGGAGAAATAGGCGTTGTATATTTTCTTAAAGAAATTTAAATCTAAGCAGTAAGGGGCAAATGTTAAAGAGAGTTTTTACATGTGCCCTTTATAGGTTATATGTAAATTTACATTTGATGTGTAGGCAAAATACGTAATTTACATATGACCTATAAGGGTCAAACGTAAAAATCCTATTTTATATCTATTATTTATAGGTCAAACATAAATATTGTTCATTTATTAACAAAAATGTCACTACACATTTTCTTTATATCTGTTGCTTACATTTCATACGTAAATTTTTTTATGTGGATCAATATTTTTATGTTAGTGATTACTTGATGACGCATCAACCCTTTGGAAAAAGGATCCACAATATTTTTTGTTTTATTTGACAAGGTCAAGAGAAATAATACCATGAGTATTTAAGTTTATAATAGATTTGGGTCTCATTATCATATGCCTTCCTTTTTCATTAAAATATTTGCTAGAAACTTTAGGTATATCAATTTCACTATTACAACACATTGAAATAAGAGGTATAGCCTTATTTAATCATGGTATATCATATATAAATTTTGACTCCACGGTACCAATATTTAAAGAAATAATATTTGCTTCCATGGTAGATTGTGAAATAATAGCTTGTTTAGTATATTTTGTGATAATGTACCTCCACCCAAAGTAAAAACATAACCAATAGTAGATTGAGTTACCAGAATCATAAATCCAATTTGCATCACTATATCCTTCAATAATACCCAAAAAGCTTGTATAATGAATTGTGTAATTGATGATTCCTTTCAAACATTTAAACACCTCTTCTAATGCATCCAATGAGAATTATGTGCATACTTTTCCAATCTACCAACTTCATATGCAATACCAAGTTTAGAAAAATTTGTCAATTGTAATAAGGAACTATTAATTTGAGAATATTTATGAGAAGAAATTACTTCACCTGAAATTTTCTTTAATTTAATAGATGAGTCACAAAGTATTAAATCTGGTTTCACATAAAAAATAATTGAATTCTTTCAAATGTTTCTCTACATAATGAGATTGAGATAAAATAATGTCATTATCTTTATTTATAAGTTTAATACCCAAAATAATATCTAATGGATTAAGTCTTTCTTATCAAAGTTACAAGACAACAAATATTGATATGTTGCTACCAAATATTAATATTTCATATACATATAAGCATAAAATGGCATTGATATGTTGCATTGATGCTTGTTTTATACTATAGAAAGACTTAACAAGTTTACAAAATTTATTTTCTTTTCCTATCTCTATAAAGCCCTCAAGTTGATTAATATATATTTTCTCCCCTAAATCATCATTTCTAAAATAAAAATACATGCAAGAGCAATTAAACCTCTAATACCAATAACTTTTTAAATATGTGAATATGTATTAAGGAAATCTACGTTTTCTACTTCTTGGTAGCAAATAACAAAAGGTCTAGCGTTAAATTTTTCTATAGACCCATTGGTCCTTAATTTCTTTCCTAAAAATTCATTTTCATCCAACAATACTTTTACAACCAAGATGAAGATTAGTTAAAAACCAAGTTTTATTTTTTTAAAAGAGAAATCATTTTACTCCTTCTAAGTTTACAAAAACAAACATCAATTGACCCATTTCTTCACCATAAGGTTTAGGATCATCCTCAAGCAAAAAAGAATAAAAGTCGGGACCAAAATCATTAGCCTTTACCTTTCCTTCTATTCCTCCTAAGTTCATTTTGAACATTTTTATTAGCACTATCACTAAAAGCAAAAACATAATTAGAATAGTAGAAATAACAATATATCACTTGAAGGCAAATCAATATTAGAGATACACTAGTTCATTTTTGGCTTTCTAAATCGACCATTATGCCTTAGTTTTAGTGGAAATGAAGCATATCAAAACACAGTAGCAATTTTGATATTTAAGCAAACTTTTATGCTTCAGTTGTCATAATACTCGAGGCATAAAAGGTTTTATGCCTAGGTTCCAAAGCACCCGATGCTTAATGCTTGTCAAAATTTTTGAAATTCTCACTACTTTGAATTTTTTAATTTGAACGAAGAAGATTTTGCTTCATTTCTCACAGAACCGAAGCATAAAAGGCTTTCTACTTTAGTTTTGTATGTATCCGAGGCAGATAAGTTGGTTCAATTTAGAAAATTAAAATTTTTTAATTATTTTTTTGCACATTATGGCCTCAGTTGTTGTTGAACCTAGACAGAATGAGGGTTTATGCTTCGGTTTTTTCATTGAATTGAGGCATAATAGGGGTTTATGCTTCAGTTTTACATTGAATCAAGGGATAATGGTCTTCTAGGTTAAAAATCCTCAAATCAAAGATAGATTGCCATTGTTCTTTGTCGTTGCACCATTGACCGTTGTTGCACCATTGACCGTTGTTGCACCACCCTCTTTGATGTCCGTCCACGCATTGTGTGGTATTTTTTTTTGCGTTTTTATTTTGGGATTGAATTAGAGAATTATTTACTGTCTCCAAGTTTCTTTTTTATTTTGAAAGAATATGTATTTCCTAAAATATAATTTAAAATGAGACAATACTAATAATTTAAATGTATTCAATCTTGAATATTTAAAAAAGGCTTGGTATAGTTGGCCTTCCAGGTTTGGTATATTGGTCTATATTATAATTGTTCAATTTATATTCTTCTTCAATTATTTATAAATGTTTCATTGTGGTGTAATAAACAAACTAGATAAGTGCAATTATTATGTAATGCAATGGATGTCAACCATTGTTTATGCTCGTAAAACAAGTAGTTAGGAAACGGTAATAATTTTACTATATCAAATGCTTATCAGTAATTTTTTCCTGGTTTATATACTAATTGAAATTATTGTCTTGTGTGCAGAAATTTGACACTACTACACCAATCCCTGCCAAGTCCATTAAATATTTAAGAATAGCTTATGCAAAGTACATTATACAAATTTACAAATAGTATTTAGTATCTTTTGTTGTAAGGATAAGATCTTGTATTTAATAGTACATTAAATATTTTATCTCATTTTGTTTTGAAGACTATATTCTGTTTTTGGTTGGCTTTCTCAATTATTAGTAATCTATTTACATATTTAATTATAGGAAGTAACATAATTAGAAATTGTATTTTAAAAAAGAAATGTCCACTTTATGCCTCAGTTGTGACCAAAATCGAAACATAAAGTGGGTATTCTGCCTTAGTTATGGCCATAACCAAGAGCTAATAGCCTTTCAAATTTAATACTTTTTATTACTATTTTGGCTTGGTTGTTCTTATAACCGAGGCGGTAGATCCTTTACTATTTTAGTTCTCGCTATGACTGAGGTAATAGGTCCTTTAATTTTTTTTTTTAATTTTAAAGGATATTATGCATCAACTTTACAAAACTGAAGCATAATTTGGACATTTTTGCCTTGGTTTTCAATCGAGGCAAAAAGACTACGTTTTTTACCTCGTCCTGATATGTCTCAAGTGCAGAACTAAAGCCACATGGCCAAAATAACCGTGACCAAAATCCTTTACTGCACTGGTGGTATAAGATATAGTTTTAGTCAATTTATCCTTCAAAGAAAATATGTTTTTAAAGAAAATGGCAATGATAGATTCCATAATAGAATTGTTGGAAATTTCACTTATTTTATAATCTTCTGTTTTAGTTCTTATTTTTCTTTTCTCATTAAGAGGTATATTAACATTTGCAAGATACTCCCACACTTTAAAATATTTTAAATATGGTGTTTTTCTTCCTTAATTCATTAACAATTTTATCATAGTCTTTATAAAAAGTTCTATTGAGAATATGGCAATATATATATATATATATATATATATATATATATATATATATATATATATATATATATAAAGCATCACCCCATATATTTTTAGGCAAAGTAGTAATTTTAAGCATGACATTCACCATATCAATCAAAGTTATACTTTTTCTTTCTACTACACTTTAGATTGGGGACTATATGGAGACGTTACTTCATGAATAATACCATCATAGTTTCACAAAAATAACTCATTTCTAAAGACATATATTAACCACCTTTATGAAAATGAAGAATCTTAAATTTCTTTACCTTTCTAATTGATTTTCAACCTCAGATTTACATATATTTTGAATTTGTCAAAAAATTCATTTTTGTTATTTATTAAATACACATAACAATATTTATTGAACCCATCAATGAAAGTAATAAAATAATTTTTATCACCATGTGTTTAAACATGACTATTATCACATTACTATGAACCAATTCAAGTGAATTAGTTTCGTTTTTCATGCATGTATAAAAAGGCTTTAATAACTTCTTTGATTGAGCACATATTTCACATTTTTTCTTCAAATCAATAGAAATATTTGTCAGTAATAAAATTTTTAAATTACTCATCAATTTTACCAATAGATTATTTTGTTAGTAATTAAAATTCTAAAATTCTTCGGTAAAATCCGTCGATAATTCTGTTGACCAATAAATTTTTTTGTCAATAATTTAATTATTAGTGAAAAGTAGAAAACAAATATTGGAAGGTATGTAATTACTCACAAACTTGCTTTGTACATTACCTATGCAATTTTCTTCTGACATAATTATCTATAAAATGTTTTGTACATCATTACCTATAATTTTTTTTGTACGTTATTGATGCAAAACCAATAACCTATAGGGTATTGTTTCCTGCACTCATCATAGATGTGAAGTTTCAATAGTAATCATATGGGTTATTTACTTTAACCTTAAATTTTCACCGACCTTTTTCTTCACTATTTCGTTGTGGAGGTTCTTCCTTATATGCATTCTACTTTTGGCTTCAGTGGTGGTGCGTGTTGTTGTTTTGCATTCAACACATGGCATTGTACCTCTCTCATATTTGTGAACACATTTGAAGTATTGTAGGGGAAGCTTGGGACTGCATTGTAGGTAAGCCTGTATTGTGTCATTGAGAAAGCCACTGGAATGTAAAATCCGAAATAGGGAGATGCCTTAAATCATATACCGAAATTAAAAATTCAAATTACATCACTAGAAACAACTTTCCAAAAGGTACCAGGATCATCTTTCTGGTACACCCAAGACCTATTCTGAAATTTTCTTTTTTTGAAGTATAATCAACTCAACTATTATGGAATCAATTTTTAGGAACAATATACAATAACTTCAGAAACAGTAACCCATAAACCAATTTAACCATCTTACTCTTATTTTGGATCATGTTTTTCGAAAGCTTGTTCTTGTTTCCGGCAACCAAGATTGCACCACAAAAATGACAACCGTATTATTTTTCAATATCTCACAACATGCCTTATTTGTGCAAATCGTCATCACCTCCTCAAGACCTCACCAACTACTCAATAAACATTCACCGAAATTTCTGGAGACATACACAGCAAAACATGTAAGTTGCACATGGGAAAGTTTTTGCCCAAATGACATAAACACTCAAAGTTTTTTTATAATGTCCAAAGTAAATTGGTACAAGTATGTGATAGTTAGTGTAAGGTCATGTATTTATATTAGTTGTAATTGAGTCTAGATATGTTGTAAGCCAAGCTAAAATGTCCTTAAAATCAATTTAATTACAAGATAATCGATTAAGGGAAGTTGTGACATGTAATATTTCATTTTTCAAGTGTATAACTCTAAAAATTGTCATAATAATTTATTACATAATCAATTAGGTCAAATATGGGAAAGAAACATTATTTTCATAATCATTAATCGATTAAGAACGTAATATAATCGATTAAACTAGTGACTTTTGAAAAAATTGATTTCATTTGTGTTAATCGATTAAATCGCTAACATAATCAATTAATTGATTTCCTTAGCTATTGGGTTTGAGATGAATGCTATTAATCGATTAGATCACTAATATAATCTATTAAAGCAACAAGCTCTTGTTTTCAAAAATTCACATATGAAAAATTTTAATCGATTAAAGAACTTATGTAGTCGATTAAAATACTCAGAAAAAAACATTTCTCTTTAAAACTTATTCTTTTTTCACATTGCAAAAGCAAGTTTTTCAAATTAAAATCATAAGAGAGAGAGAGAGAGAGAGAGAGAGAGAGAGAGAGATTAAAGACTTCTTCAAAGAAAAATCAACTGAAATTCACGTGTTCATTTAGACTTAATCAAGATTGACTTGTTTCAATGGCTTTTGGCTTGGTGTAGGTCTGATTTGTAAAATTTACACCTCAGGTAATATCTTTTTCATCTTTTGTTTGTGTTATAAATCACCCACTAAGATGTAGTCTGTGGTGACTGTGTGCCACATCACCTAGACTTGTGGTTCTTAAAGTGTTTCTTTAAGAATTTGTCTAAATCTTGGTTTTAGGATCGCTTAGGTGCACTTGTAATTTTGAAACTATAGATCTTTGTGAAACTTGTAGATAAGTTGTTAGAAAGAAACTGGATGTTGATTCTTCTCAATTGAACTAGCATAAAATTTGTGTTTTGTTCTTTTTCTTGCTTTAAATTTCTTTCTTTATCTTCTTTGTAACTGGTTGGATCTTGTTAAGACATCTCATACAATTTTTGTTAATTGATTAGAAGAATATATTTGTAAACAACTTTAAAAATTAAAAGGAGTCAAATTTAGATATAACCAATTCAACCTCTCTTGGTTGAAAGGTAATAGCCATAACAATTTTAACAAAAGTCTTCACGAAGCAGATAACTTCAAATAAAGCTCAAAAGGGTAGGAATGAAATTAAAAAAATATGTAATGCAGGAAGAAATTGATGGGGGTGCAGGAAGCAATGCCCTTAGGTGGCAACTGTTCAAATTGCAGGTGTAGTTAGAAATGACTCGACACGAAATTTGTAGCAGTGTGCTTTGAAAATTGGTACTGAGAGAAGGAAGCAATACCCTTAGGTGGCATACTTTTTTTTTTCTTTGTTTATTTAACTATAAGGAATGAGAAAACATGAATTAACCTTTGAAGAATGAGAAATCATGAATTATAAATGAATACTTTAAAAGGTGTTTTTAGGATTTGCCGCATTTTATAATTAATTGTTCATATAATAGGAATTGAGGTCAATAAAAATAAAACAAAGGCAATAATCAAGACTTCAACGTCTCGTCTCGAAATAGAAAGTAAATGCAATCTTTATTAGGAAGGGCAAATTGCTTGAGAAAATTGATTTCAAACTTATATGTCTTTTTAAGTTAAAAAAGGAAAACGACTTCAAACGGAAGAAGTTCACGAAGAAGCTTTCGAAAAAAACAAAACAATAAGAATAACTCAAACTTACACGAAAAGCTTATAGTTTTCTTTAGTCGAAAACAAACAGAAAATAAAACAAGAGAATAATAGAAACAAATAGGAAAAATGGATGTAAAATAGAATAAAAAAATTATCAATAAGATTAACTCGATCTTTTTTATCCCTATTTTACAAAAATAAACCTATTTGTTATTATCATTTCAATATTTACTCTCACTATTCTACCAAACACACGACAAAGGACAAAGGAGATTCCAATTAATATAGATGATAATATGAACCACTTGTCCAGTCTTAAATATAATTAAAGATTTGTAGACCACCTACATTGGATCCCATTTAAATAAAATTAATAGTATGATTAAATTCTCCACATAAAATAGTCAACTATGCACGATGTGTAAATCTAGCAGCCATTATGCAACTCAGTTATTATTATCTGTCGTCATCTTCAATGTCATTTTCCTTTCTCCTTTCATCGAAGTTGTTCTTCACAGCCACAACCCACATGTCACTGCACATCTAAAAGTGTGGCCTACCACGTTTCTTCACTTCATTAGCATTTTTCTAGCTTTTGCTGTAATTACTTTCAATCAAAGAGTGCAGATATTTTAAGTCCGAATAATTTCATCCCACAAGGGCCACATCGAGATCGATCAAACCTTTCATTAATTTAATGACAAACAGGCTTCAAATACCGATTAATGTTCTGTTCAAATAGTATTGCCATAAAAATCGACATAAAAAGTGATTTTTTTACTGATGAGTATTTCCTATAGTATATAGTATGCTTCTTTGTAGTCTTGCCAAGTTCAGATAAATAAAACTAAACATAATAGCTGTCAAAACATAATATCCTTACATATGCAGAAAGAGAAAGGTTTCAAATTTAAACTCATGATCGAACTTTGTTTCAAGAATAGCCTCCCCCAGTTAAGAGCACCAACGAAACTCCAACGATGTTTAACCTAGTACATCTGCTAAATCTAGTCCAACATAAGCAAAAGAGGATTCAATGATGTTGTAAATATTGAAGAGCAAGACTTTATTCTGGGACCAAATCAAAATGAAAACTTTGTGAAAGAACATCATCAATTGGTGAAGTTTGTTATGCAGGCGTGAGGCTGAGCAGCCTTAGCAGCTGGAGATGGTTCAACGGTTGGTGAAGGTTGAACAGGGTTCCCAAGGAGTTCATCAGGCAAATCAGGAATACCCTTCAAGTAGAAAGTGTAGAACAACTTGAAAGGGAACACAAGTTGTTGAAGTTTGACTTGTCCAGAAACACCTTCAAAGATTCCAGAGCCTCCTGTGACAGCAAGGTATGTGTCTTGGTATGTGAGATAAGCTCCTTGAACTGATATATGGCCATAGTCTCCGAAGTAGAAGCTGTAAATGGCTTCATATCTGTCACCCTTTTTCTCAGGAACATGCTGTATCAGCACACATAACCCTGCGGTTATCCCTAATCTCTTTTCCAAGTTTCCAGAGTATAATTTGTTGCTGAAAGGCACTAAATCTCCTAGAGAGTTCACTTCCTTCTGGCTTAGCTTCAGAAATGCAGGGCTTCCTCTGTCCCTTTCATTGATCTCATACACAAACAGTTCTTGAACTTTCTCTACATAAACCAACAAATTTCTTTAATGCTACTCAAAGAGGTTGTTGCTAAGAGGAAACTAGTGCTTTTTGGAAGGGATTGGAAAAGCACTTACCTGGCTTTTGAGAATCTTGATGCTGCTTTTGGTTATTGAAGAAGAATGCAGTGGTTGATGTGTGGTTGGTACTTCTTCTAGAGGTGGAGACAAGAGTAGGTGAGAATTTTAAGGTTTTGGTTGGGAAGGAGTGAAAGAGACTAGTGGAATCTAGTTTGTTTTGGGTTTGAAGAGGAGAGAGAGAAGTTGAATGGGGGAGTTTGAGGGAAGAAATCATTTTCAGAGAGCTCATGGAAGCCATTGATGATGGTGATGAATGCCTCGTCAAAGGTGCTTTATAAATGGAAAACTCATAGAATATTATTGCTTTAGCTTTTGAAACGTGGATGTATTTTGGGATGTGTGAAAGGAAAATGGACGGTAAGGTTAGAAAAAGAGACCCACTGCTGCTTTTTTTTTTCCCAAAATTAGGAATTTTTCCTTTTTACAATCTTCGTGAATTTTCTTTCCTGCTCCTTTTTCTCAAGTATAGAATAAAAAAACTTGGCATTTTCTTCGTTATTTGTTCCTAACTAACTGGTAAACGGACGTTTGAGTCAAGTCTCTGGTAAAGTATTTAGTAGTCAATATAAAATAAAATTTTAGGACATTTCACACGTTTGGCTGCTATTTTATATTTTAATATATATGTAATTCCATACGCATAAACATCTCAATAAACTAGGTTTCATGGGAAGTTGGTTCTCCATGGTTACTGTTAATTTAATGTGAAAAATAATGTAAGCTTGGATTCAATAACAATATAATGGCTTTTACTTCCTGCACCCCACAACTTTTTCGCCCAACTCTCAGATTTCAAAAATGACCAATTTAACTTCGAAAAAATACTTTTAAATTAGATATTCCAAAAACCTTCCGAAACAAGTTTTCTGAAATTTTTGGAAAAGTATTTTAAAATCAATTTTTGGATCAAAATTTCCAAAACATGATTTCCAAAATGTAAAAAATTTGCAACGCAATTTAAAATTTAAATTTTATAAATTTTTGGACTATCCATAAGCTCACACAAGATTTCGATCAATAGTTGTTTGAAGTATCTCATATAACCAAATGGGTTGGGTCAGATCCAACTTAGCATAAACATAATCATGGCAGTGACCTAACTAAGCCTTCCTAAAGTTAGCTTGGCTCACAACGTAAGTCGGATACGATTCGATTAGTGACCAAATTAAATCCTTGCTAAAAGGATGAGCACATTTAGAAAACCTAGCAGGCAGGTAGGGTTTTTTTTTAGAATACTACGCCAACTTCGTAGAGAAATAGGCCAGTCATCCTTGTTCTGATCTAGGTGGAACAAAAGCTAGGACTTTGCCCGAGATAAATGGATAAAGGGAGATAATTGGCACTTTATAATCAACAGGGAATTCCCAAAGAAGGGGTCTTTTTCGGGGAGAAAAAGAAAGAGAGGATTGACAACTCGTGATTAAGAAAGGAAGTAGACTTGTTCTGCTTTTAAGTTGAAACCCTAATCTTGAGACCGGAACATTGGCATCCATTGTAGGTTCCAGTCAAATGTGAAGTTGGCACCACTAACGAGTTATTGATAGGATGACACGATAAAGACCACAGGGAGTAGCGACGACAACACACCCACATTGTAATGTCCTAGCTAAAAATTACGTATTTAAAATAATTAAGAAATAAAATATATAAAACACTACGTTTATTATCGCAATTTCCCAAGACGCGGGAAAATTCAAACTTCACAAAACGCATAAGTAACGATTAAAATCCGAAATATTCAGTCATTACAACACCAATTTCTCTAGAATAAAAATTACAAAAGAAATTCCATAATGAAGTCTAATAAAACTGTCCCGTAGTGATCCCCACTCCGTCTCTATGTCTCGGCATGCCCACCTGCATCAACATTTGCTCCCATGTAACAAGTTACATGATCATCGCCACACACACACAGATAGGGTGAGCTCATTTAATAAATCAAATACATATCATAAAATAAATTACAACATTTCCACATCATATCCCAGGTTAGTAAAATCCTTTCCTTTTTCCTTAGATTCACATTTTCAAAGCCTGCATTAGACATCTATCATTCCTATACCCTTTAGGTGAGATCAATGATCGATCTTTGCTGCACGAGTGTCTACTCGCCCCTCCGACTACAGGCCACCACCTGATAGTCCACACGTGGGAATAACTTTGCCACAACATCTCACCGTGACACCAAGTGGTGCTCCCCGAAACAAACATGATGTCTGTAGCTGTTCTAGACTACCAAAAACTCTATTAGAATGCTCTGAAGAGGGCAATCACTCGAACATCGCCGTACGAGCCACAACTCGCACACTCCACTGGACTTCCTAAACCACTAGGCTACAACCTAGAGTAGTCACGTGTTACTCCAATACGAGTTACACTCGTAATTGGACCCCCAGCCAAAGCCTCGCATCATGAACATCACCTAAAGCTGTGTAGAAATCTTTCCTCGCGCACCATCACTGAACCAAATCCGCTTGATGCGCATCACACGCTGCTAGGCGGAAACTGGGCCCAGACCGTGCTACTACACCGTCACCGCCTAGCGAGTCCAAGCCTACCGCCAGGCCCCACGCTTCTTCCAGAGCCTCTACAGCACGTCTTCCGCCTGGCGAAACCAACACCACCGCCAGGCGCCTCGTAGATCCCAGTACTGTTGCTGCTCCAATTTTTGCCTGGCGGAATCCCCCATTGCCGCCAGGCGCCATCTCATCCAGTGCCCACTGCCATTGAGTTAATTGTCTACCGCCTGGCGGCTTGCCTCATGCCGCCAGGCGCCATACCAGTAGCGTAATGCTACTGGTCTTTTGGCACATTAACGAGTCCTGATGGACCCCAAACAAGTCCAAGCACAAATTATAATACCAATATAGTAATCTAGTCAAAATCTATAATTAGATTACATCACACCCAATTATGCATACCATCAAATCATTTATCAATATACACACATCTTTGTCAAGTCACCAAAACTACCAACATAGCATACACTGTTTGAAACTACGCAACATGGATGTATATGAAATCAGCCACTTTATAGCATTACTCAAAATCATACACTCACAATTATACTTTTGATATGCACCTGTACAACTGCACCTATCATCATTCTCAATTACGAACATACAATCCAATCAATAATAATGCACATTCAACTTCACACTTCACATCACTAACTAACCCACACAAACTATTTAATCAAGAATACCCCATGTCTTAGGATCTACAGACACATATTCATATAACTACTGCTACCATGATTTGAACTGAATTGCAGATATATTGGAATAACCAAAAATATTGTTGCCCAATCAATATATATATGAAAATATTCAATTCATCCAGCTCACCCATATTCGTCTCATAATTACTACCAAATAATATACTTTCTAAATCACATAAATCAATTATCCCAATATAGCCAATAACTCATATCATCCTTCACGACTTTCACTCATTTAAACCTCTTTTAGTACCCAATTATACCACGTTCATTGATCCACTAAATATTTAATCACATATGTACCAATTTATCAATTCAACACCCAATAATACACATCATACAGTTCATGCTTTATTCATACAATCATCTTTCCTACAAAATCAGTGCATCCAACATTGACAATGCTTATGCTTATTTATCCCAGCCCCAACAGGAATCCTTACCCCCAAATCCATTCAAGAATTCATGCATTTTGCAGAACCATAACATACAAAAACAACTATACTCTTCAAATTCTCATTTAAGCATATGAACATCACGATGATATCACAGGTACCCCCAAACAGATTCAAAATAGCCAAAAACAGCGTCACAGTGTTCATGTCGCTTGGTGGTTCATCCTCTGCCACCAAGCGGTTCATAGATGATACCCAGAAACTGGGTCACGCACGACTCGCCAGGCGGTTTCTGGAAAAATTCCAGAAACCCGATTTTAGCTCTGATATTTACATAAAATGCAATCCCAACCCCTCATACATCACGATTCATTCAATAAAAAAAAATCAAGCAATCAATAGGAACTCCCCTAACCTGGTTTCCTCGCTTAGACTTGAAAATTGAGACTTTTTCCTAGGATCACCAATGGACTCCCCTTGACTCTCCTCCAAACCAGTATCCTTTTCCGCTTCAAAACTCACGTTTCTCCTCTATAAAAACCCTCCTCACTATCCTCAAACTGTTAGACTTAAGGATCCTCTCTTTCTCCCTCAATTCTTCCCTTTAATGATACTTTAATGGTGATTAATAAAAAAAAACGAAAATGACCTTAAGCTTAGTTTTAATTGTCATTCAATTTGTTATTCTATTTGATTTTCCAGCACCCTTGGCTGCTCCTCTAGCTAGGGTTTCTCTTGCCCCTTCACATTCTTACCAAAACTAGAATTGATAAAAAGAAAACTGTTAGACTCAAGGATCCTCTCTTTCTCCCTCAATTCTTCCCTTTAATGATACTTTAATGATGATTAATAAAAAAACGAAAATGACCTTAAGCTTAGTTTTAATTGTCATTCAATTTGTATTCTATTTGATTTTCCAGCACCCTTGGCTGCTCCTCTAGCTAGGGTTTCTCTTGCCCCTTCACATTCTTACCAAAACTAGAATTGATAAAAAGAAAGTTTATTACCTTGTCCAAGCCAAGGTTTGAACCCATCTCCACACAATTTCAATTCAAGTGCACAACCAATTCAACCAAGTCGTCTTTCATGATAAAATTCATACTTCAAAGATTATATCCTTACTTATCATGCTCCAATCACATCATCAGAAAAATAATAAAATTAAATAACACAAATGGCATACACAGGACTTGAACCCAAGTCCTCTTACACAACCAAAGTAATCTAAACTACTTGAGCTAGTACTTTTCCACATCATGAAGGTTAACATTTAATGCCATAAAGGCTTCTCCTACCCGCATTTATTAAATAATTATTTATTTAATTATTTAAATTTAGTGGGTCTTACACACATTGATCAAGTAATGCAACAGATCAAACATCTAAGACTAGAGAACGAGGCAATACGTAGGTAAACTGAAGTGGAGAGAAACTAGGTAGAGGTCGATGCTGAGCGTCGCAAAATTGTGACTGAGGTCGAGCAAAAGCGGTTGTGGTAGGAATCCATTGAGGCACATCGACGCCTAGATGAGTCTCTTCATCAACAAGAGTAGTTATAAAGGTATAACGAGGAGTTGCAGCTATAGATGCAGGAGAATGGTACCCATAAAGGTCATGATCCTCGGCGGGGGAACCCCGAGCCAGATGAAGGACACTCGTCCGAGAGGGAGATCATGGAAGAGGAGATACCACCTCACTTCATGGTCCTAAAGGTGGCTCCCTATTTTCTAGGAAAGCGACTCGAAAGGCCACTTGAAATCTTTCTGAGCACAAATGTTGATCTAAGGCGGAAGCGACGCCATTCGTCGTAAGATGTTTGTTAGGACCCTGTGATAATGTCCATTTTTATCTCTTTTTGTGTGTTTATTGTCATGAATAAATCAACTTTGTCCTAACTTTTATCTTGTTATATCCTTAAGTTTAGTGTGTTTTGTATTATTTTGTGTTTTAGTTGTTTTATGTTTGTTTTACCTCTAATCTCTCTTTTAATTGTGTTAAATAAGTTAATAGGAAACATTTGTAATGGAAGAAAACAAGCAAGAACTCAAGGGAGCATGATTGGACAAGAAAAGATTGATTTTGAAGCAAATACCCACGTCGAGTGCCACTGGAATCATGCCTAGTACTTCAAATACATAATGTTGTCAAATTGCCCAAGGTTGAGCGGTGGTGAACTGGGGCTGAGCACCATTCAGTTTGCAAAAATCTGGCGTCGAGCGCTGCTGAGACAAGGCTGAGCGGTGGCATCGCTGCATGTCAAAAATGGGTTTTTAATATTGTTTCCCACAAGGGTTTGGACCATTCCTCATTTTGCACGATAGAGAAACACTTTTAGGTGCTTCGAAAGCCTCTTGGAGGTTGCTAAGGGTGTTAGGAAGCTCTTCCACCCCTCCTTAGGTCTTCTCCTCCATTCATGGTGGTTTTTCTCCTTTTTGGGGTTGGATAGGAAGATGGGTTACGAATTGGAGGTGTTGATGCGAAGGGGAGGTACAATTGGAGCATGGAGCAGCTGCTAAGAACCTTGGGAGAGGGTTTGCATCTTCTCTTTCGTTTACATCTCTTCCCTATCTCTCTAATTTGTAAAACATAGGTTCTCCACCATGGAGAGCTAAACCTATTTGTTGAGATTAGATATAATGAACTGAATTCTTGTGTATTTTTTGATGCTAATCCATATGATTTTCCATTTCTATGTTGGCATTTGATTTCCATGTTTAATGCTTGTTTTGGTTTGGCCACTCATGCATGATTTGTGGTTCTTGAGGTCATTGGCAGACCTTCTTTGGGACTAAGGGGAGCCATGGCTCCCCCAAATTTTTAATTTTATTATTATATATATATATATATATATATATATATATATATATATATATATATATTTTTTTGGTGTTTAAAAAGTAAAATAAAAATTAATTTGATGGATTACTAACTGGATTAAAGAGATTAAGGTTCTATATTTGGTTATAAGGTTTTTCCACAACAAGTCATAAAAAAAGTGTGAAATAAAAAATAAAAGAAAGACAGATTAGGAAAAAGAAATCAGAGAACATAGAGAACAAATAATGCATACTCACATGTAGGAATGGCAACGGGGCGGGACAGGGATGGGTTTCGCTATCCCATACACATCCCCGTACAAAAAATTCATCAACATTCCCATACCCAAATCCAACGGGTATCAAACTTTGGTCTCATCCTCATCCCCACCGGGTAACGGGTATAATCTCGTACCCATACTACCCATTTTCTAACTACTTCAATATTATTTTTATAAAAGAAAATAAAAATTACGGTAAAGGAAACATAATATTATCAAATATTCAATATTAGGAAGATGATTGTTTCTTCCATATCAAATACTTTGAAATAAATTATAATTGTTTACATTTTAGATTAGAATACCAAATAAAATTTCATCAGAACAAAAACATTTATTAAATTTGCAAACTACAAACATTAATGAAACTTAGTTGATAAAACTTAAAAATATTTTAAAAAAATATAAAAGGAAAACAAATATTCAAATTAAAATATATTTTAAATGTTTGTTTACTTCAATTTTTTAAATTCTAATGAATCTCTTTTTTATACACTAATAAAAGTTATAATACATCACTTGATCAAAATGACACAAAGAAAAAAAAATAATAAACATAATAATAACATTTTGACATAGATTTTGTATTTTTTGAACTCCAATATATGTTGGATAGTGACAAAAAAATATTCATGGCAATTACATTAAATTTTTATATTGTTGTAAATAAAAGTTATTTATACAATTAAAGTGAAAAAAATGGCAGTATGATTGATAATGAGTTAGAAAATAAAAAATAATTAGATAGAATATATTGAAATATTATTCTACATGATGAAAATAAACAGTAAATAAAAATATTAAAAATTTAACAAATGTGTGTCTTAGAAATAATTTGAGAGACTATTGAAAGATATCATACAAAAGAAATCAAATGTATTATTAAGGGTATAATAAGATGAAAAATATCTTAGAGATCTAAGAAAACTTTTCAAAATATCACATACATACCCATGGTTGAAAAAAAACGAAAATTCTTTATATATATATGATTACGTAATTACTTGTGAATATTTTAAAAATTTAAACAGGGACGGAGATATGGCGGGGACGAGTATTATGGCGGGATATGCACATCCTCATACCCAATTGAAAAAGTCGGGGATTCTCCATACCCATACCCATACCTAGTCAATGCAGGGATTTTCCGTCAAAATGGGGACGGGTTCGGACAATACCCACGGGGACGGGTTTATTTGCCATCTCTAATCACACGATCTTATGAATAAGTATCCTAGTATGATTTATATATGTTAGATTTATGATTCTTCCATTACGATATTTCTCCCAAATTAAGTTTCCCCAAATTAGTATGAACCCTAACTATGATTTTAGGAATTTTTTGTATGAAATTGGCATGAACCCTAATTATATTTTCTCAAATTATTATAACCCAACATTATAAAATATTGATATTTTGTATTTTCAACTGCATATAATGAATTAGTTGAATAGTCTTCAATTGAAATAAAAATTAGAATACTCATTTATGTGAATTCAATAAATTAGGAAGATTAAAAATTGAAAAATTTGAATTGCATGGTTTAAGTAAAGAAAATAAATTTTTTAATTAAGAAAATTATATATAAAAAATCTAATTTGGCACCCCTAGATATTTTTTCCAAGTTCCGCCACTACTTGAGGTGTTGGAAAATGTCTTTTGAACCAAGAACTGAAATTGAATACTTAATGGAGCTTGTATATAGGGATAGAACATGATTCATTAGTAATCTTAAGACTTTTAAACTTAATGCATGATTTCAATTGTTGAGGATTCAAAGAATTGGAACTTGATGAGTTATCATAGACTCAGAGTCGCTAGAAATAGGATTTGAGTATTCTTGTGAGTTGATTTTGACATGAAATTGGAATTGAGATGTTTGTGAATGCATGGGAATAAAGTGAATGAAATCTAGTCTTAACAATTGTATATAATCTATGTTAAATTTCTGTTGCACACTAATTGTTTGATAAAATACCAAAAAGAGTTTCTTTGTGTTTTTGTGTGAGTTTTGTTGTCTATTTGAGTTATGAATTATGAGATTTGTCATCTGTTATACAAGTCCTTGTAGAGAGAACAATATATTTATTACTTGTTACGTATGACCAGTGCATTTGTCGTTTTTTACCTAACACCCTGATCAACACAACTTTAAAATGGTTTAGCAAGATACCCAACGCAGTTATCACATCATTTGCCATGTTCTCCCCTATGTTCTTAGAAAGGTTCGCGATAAACTATATGAAACAGTCACAAATTGCATATATGTTTGATGTAAAGCAAAGGTCAAAGAAATCTCTAAAACAATTCCTTATCAACCCCAACAAGAAATGTTGGTTGGGGCTTTCGTAAAGGGACTGTGAGGAAACTTTTCGGTGAGTCGCTCATAAGGTTGCCCGCTACTACGATTGCAGAAGTTCGAAATCGAGCCGCTGTTCACAAAGAAACCAAGGAGGCAATGCAATGGAAAAGGGAAGAAGAGATACAGCCTCAACCGAAGCCTAGAAGTAGGGAGTCGAGGCGTCAAAGAGCAGAAGTATCCCCTCCTCGAGTCCCCAGCATAAGTATGCACCTCATGTCACTCAAAGAAAGCACGAAGGAAGAGTCTCGAGAACAATTTTATATTCCAAATTATACATTCAAGGTGATTTTTTTATTTTGTATTTCAAAATACAAAATTTAACATTCAAGTTGTGTATAACTTTGTATTCTATATTAGATTAGGAATGCTGCATTTTGAAAATAAAAAAAAGAAAGGACAAAATTGAAAATTTTTAAATGTGTAGAGATGCAAGAAGTAATTATGGAAAAAAAAAATAATAATATTTTGATCTACTTTTTTTATTCACTTTTTTTGACTCACTTTAACCCATTACTCCAATCACCCAATAATTATTTATTTAATTTTTTTTAATAATATGATATGATAATCTAAAATGATTGAAATAATAGGTTAAAAATGGATAAAAATAAATAAATCAAAATATTATTATCCTAAAAGAAAGTGCGGGAAGAAGCCACTTAAGATTGAACCTGTATCTTTCTTAAGATTGAGACTCGGTATTATTACTGAATGGCAAGCCACACCGATTTATTATTAAATCGATTAAGCTTTTGCCAATTCTAAGTTCCTCTATATCAATATGAATTTTAATTCAAGATTCTTCACTTTTTTTTTTTTTTTTATAAAACTAATAGTAGATATTACTATGTTCTTTGCATCTTAGTTTTGCTGACATTTTAAAAAATATTTATAATTTGGAAACCCATGAAAATTTATTTAAAAAAAAAGAAATAGAGAAAAGAAAATTCTATACAAATCTGAACGGGAAGAAGAATCCTGTTGTGAAGAAAATTAAGCTTTCAACTCGTTCACCACTTTACATGAAAACTCAGTTTAAATATTTTCCATTAACTTCCAAACATAAAATTAAACAGTTGGAAGCGAATAGTTATCTGAATGCACTGTCATAACTTCGTACTTTCTGATAGAAATATGTCCTTAGTGTATGTCTCTAAATTGGTGCCATCATATATGAAAATTTATGCACTAGAGAATTCGGTATTGTAGCTCCGGAAGACAATCTTTAGTTGCCTGAGCATAGTCTTCCAGAAACAAATTCATTTTAAGGCACATATTTACAATTTAGACATAAACTCTACTCTGATTTCATAAACATGGTGAATGAAAATTAAAAGAAGAATTACCACATCAACATGTAGTCAAAATTTCGGCTCCAGTCTTGGTTATCAAAATCGTATGCTCAAACTGTGCAGCGGGACTACCATCAGCCGTTAACGTTGTCCAGTTGTCTGGCCATGTAATAGACTTAATGCTTCCCATTGAAAGAATCGGCTCTGAAATTTAAGTAGAGTTCGTAAGGGATTAAAAACTTACATGACTAAACATCCAGCTTGGTAAGCAAAGGGGAGATATCAGGTTAGTTTAGTGATAAAGGTCAATGAAGAGAAGGTCATTTTCATTTCAACACAAGATGTAAGGATGAGAAGGTCACGCTAATGAGGAAGCGTAAAACAAACACAATTGTCATCGCATCTGCATTGGCTTAGTTTCATAACAGAATTTCACAATCTGATACATTCTGAAAAGGAAATAGGTGGATATGAACTATGAAGGCATCACAAAATTTTGCAACAAGGACAATTTTAATTCTAAACTGATGTAGCAATTTTTATTTCATGTAGAAATAGATGATGAATCTCGACAAAATGCTATACCACCCACATGTTGACAGAAAAAAGGAATGAGTGAGTCGAAAATTTTCACGTTTTTGTTGTTCCCAGTGATAACAGAAAATGGAAAGAAAAGCATTTCTTAAAACCCAACATATCCCAACCCCTTCTTTTTACCGAGGGAAATTGTCCTCATGAATTCCAAAACAATGAACGAATTCAAATTATTACATAGATTACCAGAGGACAACCACCTACCAATAACTACAAATATTCCATAAATGCCACAAAATAATATGTGAAACAAGCTAGAAGCTGGATATAGAGCTTTCGTATTTCTTTGGTTAGAGCACCCATTTCAATTCGAAACGAAAACAATCTTCTTTATCAAAAAACAAACATGAAACTGAATACTTAAAAAAGGAAAATGCAACGGTGTCATACTGTTATGTGCCTTCTAAAGAATTGACATACAAGATAAAGAAAAGAAAACGCAGAAAAAGACCATTTTTTTTATTGTTCCCTGCCTGTCACAATAACTAATATCCTTCTTATCTCATCTCCTACAAGAGAATATATAGACTAGTTAACTAATTCTATTTTTAAGTTTCTTTCAATAATACACTTTCCAACCCCTTTCATTTCTTCCTTGCCTAACATGACCGGCCGCTGCTGGAACAACTTTATCCTCACAGTTGAATTCTGGGAATTAGTCTTGTATGGTGGAAATATCATTTGGACCTCCCTCCAACCATTGCACCTACACTTCAGTTATTGGCTCACCCTGGTGTTGTATAGTCCTTCTATCCAAAATCTAACTTGGAAAACAAACCAAAATTTGTCCTTGTAGTTTATTTGGCAGTTCTTTCTTGACTGGAAAAGTTCAACTAAGATGCATGGAAAATTGGATGTATGCAAGAAGCCTTGGGAAGTTGCCGATAAGGTACCGACCCCACTTATTTGAGGACAACATATGGACCATAATAACATGCTGACAGTTTGGGTATAGAATTCTCTCTATGAATGTGAATTTTTAGATGCACTGAATCACCTTTTATATGTGATGGTTTCCTAAGGTGGTTAGCAAATTTAACCATTTGTCGATGAACTCTGCCCAAATGAAATTTAAGCTTGTTTAGGTTTCTACTAAGAAAGGCCAAAAGCGTGGTGGTCTTGCATCAACACAGCACCAATCTCATAACCAGACGCATTCACTTCAATTATAAATGTCATCTTGAAGTCTGGTAAAGCTAGTACAGATGCTCCTAACAGTTCTTTCAATTGATTGAATGCAACTTTAGCCTTGTCACTCCATCTTTTTATGCATGTTAGTTAATAGTCTTGTTATAGTTCCACAATCCTTGACAAACTTTCTACAATAACCAATGACACATAAGAAGCCTTTCATTAGTTTGGCAATTTGAGGTAAAGGCCAATCTTCGACATCTTGATTTTTTACAAGATTAGGAGAAACTCCACCTTTAGACATGAAATGGCCTAGGTACCCTACCCTCATCACACCAAAATAATAACATTTGGATTTCTTAGCAAACAAATATGTTTGGTCTCATGATTGATAGAACCATTCTCTAATGTTGTAAATGGTCAGCTTTAGTTGTACTATATACAGCTTATCTTCAAAGAAAATTAGCAAGAAATTTGTAAGAATTTTACTAAATAACGGTTAAGAAGTAGACTTTAATCCTAACTCAACCTTACAAAACAGACTTGCAAAGTGAAGTTTGCATTCACGTATATACCGTAAATTGGACTTATCTCTAGTCGATGTGGAACTTCCAAGACGCCCCTCATACCGAGGCATATACATCTCGAGCATGGAACTATACATTAATGGGTTGTTTGATAGCGCCCGATAGCAGCCTAATAGCTGGTGGAACAATGAACCAAACACAACAAATTTCGCTAGGATAAACTTTAACTCATGACTCTGATACCATGTTAAGAAATGAACTTTAAGTCTAACTAAATCTTACAAAACCAGTTTATAAAGTGAGGTTTGCACCCACATACATATTGTAAATTAGCCTTATCTCTAGTTGATGTGGGACTTCCAACAATAACATTCATCAATCCTTAGAAAGTTGTAAGGGCATTGTTAAGCCCAAATGGCAGAACCAAATACTCATAATGATCACTGAGTTTTAAAAGCAGTATTGTGTTTGTCAAGGTCCATTCTGATGTGGTGATAAAATGCTCTATCGTCAGTTTTTTTACAAAATGCCATTCAATTCGTCATTCATGTCTTCCAAAAGTGGGATTGGAAACTTATTTTTAATTGTCCCTTTGTTAAGCTCTTTGTAGTCAACAAAAATCTTCAAGAACCATCCTTTTTACCAAGACTACTAGACTAGCATACGAACTACAATTGTTCAATAAGCCAACATATCCTGAACAAGGTTATCAATAGTGTCTTTTCGATTGCCTACATACCTATACAGTCTTTTGTTTACAGGATTTGTCTCTTGCAACAAGGGAATTTTGTGATTAAACCCCTCTCTCATAGGAGGTAATTGAGTAGGCTCCTTAAATATATAATTAAACAAACCCAATAATTATGAAATCAGTGCAGGAGTAGATATTTGGCTAACATGTGTTGTCAGAATTTGCAACAATATTCCCTTGTCTTGACAAACTTGAATCATTTGACTAATGTACTCCATTTAGGATTGTTGTCTCAATCAGTTGATTCTTGATTAGTTCCACATCGTTATTTTGTAAAAGTTCCTAAAGATGTCTCCCAATGTCACTATCCATTCAATCCCTAAAACATGTCAGAGCAACAGAAAGGAACCAACATCATATTTGCTTGAATATTGTTGAGCTGCAGAATCCAATTAAAGTTTTTTACAATGGCTTCAATCTTCAGCTTATTGGCATCAACCACAGAACGTGTAATTTAATGCTTTCATTTTACAACCTAATTTCTTAGCTATTTGAACATCTAAGAAATTATGTGTACAACCATTTCCAATGAGTATATGAAAAGGTTTTTTTCCTGTAGCTAACAATGACTCTCATGGCTATAAAGCTTAACATTAGAAAGTGGTAACTCAACTTTATAAAACCATCTTGTAATGTGAGGTTTACACTATCTTATATACTATAATTTGGCCTTATCTCTAGTAAATGTGAAATTTCCAACACACCTCCTAACACCGAGAACCATCTTAGGCAAGGGACTAGACATTTATGGGTGGTTCGATAACGAGTGGCATAATAAACCCAAGAGACCTTGTTAGGATAAACTCTTATACCATATTAAAAAGTAAACTTTGATCCTACCTCAATCCTACAAAACTAACCTATACCGTAAAGTTTGCATCCATTTATTTAGTATAAGTTGGCCTTATCTACAATTGATACGAGACCTCCAACACCTATTATCCTAGTGAGTGGTGCAATAACAAAAATGTGTGCTTCTTCAAAGTCACTTGTTGTCAATGTCTGTCTTACAAGTGTATTTGATTGTAATAATGTCTCTTCATCCTCATCATCTTCCACTTCCACCATGTGTAACTGAATTTTCTTGCGAGTTAAGGTATGCACATATGTGAAGGGTTCATCACAAAAATAGCATAAGCCTTTGACCCTTCTTTTATTCATATAAGTAGGTGTTAAATTTATCCTCACTTCCCCTTTGTGGAATCCACCTGCGATTCCAGAGTAGAAACAAGTTTGTTGGATAGTAAGGATTTAGAATTACCCTTAAGATGATTAGGCTTAGCTGGAGCACCACTTTGATTTGCTGATTCATAAAGTGTGGCAAGTGAAAATGCCTTCACTATAGTAGTAGGCCGGAACATTATCCCTAACATTTGGATAATGGCCCAAAAAAAACAGCTAAGAACATCATCTTTTGGTAGATCCAATTAATTGATTGTGGCATCAAATTCTTCCTGATATGTGTGGTAAGAGTAGAATGTTGCTTCAAATTCATCAATTCAACCGATCTTCATAAATTTTCCCAAATTCATCTTTTAACAATTTAAAATATATGCAGTTTAAGTTGGCCAATAATTGTTTATTATGGATTTTGCAAAGGCATGATGCAATTGCATTGGCTTGCCTTCAAAATGCCCGTTTGCTAACTGCACTTTGAATTCCTCCGTAGTTAGGTCAACTGTGAAATACATTTTGCATTGATAAATCCATTGATTTACATTTTCAGCATTGAATTCAGGGAAATCAATTCTAGCCAACCTAGTGCCACAAGCTTGAGGAGCACAAGAGTGATAACAATGCGTACTAGAACTAGAACCTTGAGACTTTTTTCGGATTTAAAAAATACAGAGAAAGAGAATCACAATTGTCTATCAAAAGTGAGAAGTGCATCACATCATTTCCATGCTAACTATTTAGAGTTAGGTAACAAGTAGTTAGTTGTTATCAACTAACTAAATTGGTTATAATTACTTGACAAACTACTAAAATAGTTACTCTAACTAATTATCACCTTATACAATTAACAATTCACTTACCAATAGTAAATGTTTGACCTTCAACCATGCGGCCTGGCTTTTCATTTCCTGTAAACAAAGGGTACAAAATTAAAAATTGGTTAGAAAAATAGTAACAAGGAAACAAGAGGGAACAGAGGAGGGCAGTCTATGTTGTGTGAAGTTGCATAAATGGTTTTTATATTAAACCCGCATTCACTTTGTAGGCTTGAAATGTGGACAATTGTCTGGCCTACGGTGTGTTAAAACTAATTTTCTGAGGGTAGCATTGTAGTAGTAAGAACCAAATGCACAAGGAAAGTTTTAATATGTAACATATTGCACGAACATTTGCTCACATAATTCTTCTTACTAAGGAAGATGGGTGACTTCGAACACCTATACCAAGTATGTTTGTCTGATATTACAACCTACTTCTACTGTGATTAATCACAAATGGGTGAAAAATGAACGTAATATAACATTTCACCTCTTTCAAAGAACGTAAAAGCTAATTAGTACTTTTCGAATGAATACTATGGTATTGTCAAGATAAAAGCACGAAAAGCATTTCCAATTTCAACATTAAAATTTTGAACTACCAAGCAACTGAGATACCACCAAAAACTACTTAAAGTATCTTCTTTGATTTAGGCTACAGATAATATTTCCTTGTATAGTTTTAATTATATAAATAGGAGATTTCATTACATTCTATCAAAGCCATGTTGCTCATCAATAACGGATATTGACTAAAAACTTTATGGTTACCAAAATAATATACTCAAAATTTATATATTTAATTAATGTCACAAACATAATAAAAATGAATATATAATTTAGTATAATTGTAGTTACAAAAGAAATCACATATATATTGTTTTTCATTCCTTCTGATTTTTTAACTCATCAATAATTGAATCAAAACTAAAATTTTCAACTATTTCCTTTTTAATGTAAACATGAACACGTTCTAAAAAATTAATATGAAAATCCTCACATGTAATTCATTGAACCTTTCTTAATAAAGGATTCCTCTAATTGAATAATATGATCATCTGTATCATGATTCAGGATACGTAAAGATATTGAATTTGTCTTGTTTTCATTGTCAACAGAGCTTTCTTTTCATCACTTTTAAAAAATAAATATATTCTTTTATCCTTCATACCTATTTCTTTGTAAAGTTTAAGATTAAAAAATAATTTATTGTTGAGAATAAAGAAAATAAGGATTGAGATTAATCTTCCTTGTGTATAAACCACACATAGGGTAATCTATTTATAATAGAGAGAGGTACAAGTAAAAAGAGTAACTAAAAATAAAAAGATTAAATAAAAGATATTGTTTGATATTGTGCTTATCAATATCTAACAATATCTTAATAATATCAAACAATATCTAACACTCTCCCTCAAGCTGGAGCATACAAATTGTATGTGTCAAGCTTGTTACAAATATAATCAATTCTAGGCCCCCGTAAAGACTTAGTAAAAATATCGACTAACTATCACTTGAGTTAACAAATTCAGTCTTGATGTCTCCAGACATAACCTTTTCTCGAATAAAATGACAATTAATCTCAATGTGTTTGGTCCTCTCATGAAAGACAGGATTAGAGCTAATATGAAGAGCAGCCTGATTGCCACACACAAGTGTCATTTGAGTAACATCTCCAAATTATAACTCTTGAAGCAATTGCTTGAGTCAAACAAGTTCACAGGCAGCTGAGGCCATAGCTCTATATTCTGCTTCTGCACTAGATCTTGCTACAACACTCTGTTTCTTACTTTTCCACGAGATCAAGTTACCATCAATGGAGACACAATACCCAGATGTAGATCTTCTATTAGAAGGAGATCCTGTCCAATCAGCATCTGAATAGCAAAACAACTCTTGTATGGTTATTAGAACCATATAACAATCCTTTTCCAGGGGATCTTTTAATATACTTCAAGATATGAATGACTGCATTCCAATGATCTTCACGTGGGGAATTAAGAAATTGGCTTACCACACTGACTGTAAAGGAAATGTCAGGACGAGTAACGGTAAGATAATTTAATTTTCCAACTAATCTTCTATACTGCTCAGGATCAGATATAGGCTCCCCCTGATTTGGTAGAAGTTTTATATTGGAATCCATGGGTGTATCAACAGACTTTGAACTCACCAACCCAGTTTCCTCCAGAATATCCATGGCATACTTTCTTTGAGATATAACAATACCATCATTGGACTGTGCCACCTCAATACCCAAGAAATAT